>CAJHZD010000126.1_pt1 | contig 42067 bp, 37 predicted proteins | sample 9198941 | NCBI WGS metagenome assembly CAJHZD01 (sample SAMEA7708371, study PRJEB35096) | sediment metagenome | biome: marine neritic benthic zone biome [ENVO:01000025]; feature: sediment [ENVO:00002007]; material: shallow marine sediment [ENVO:03000034] sea grass bed [ENVO_01000059] ...
ATCGGGATGTCGAGCTCCTCCATCACCTTGAGCACGCCGATGTGGGCCCCACCTTTGGCGCCACCGCCACCCAACGCCAGACCGATCTTGGGTCGGTCCTCGTCCTGAGCCTGTGCCTGAGCAAAGCCAGGACGGCCAAGAACTTGGCCGAATACCAGCAGCGCGAAAGCCACCAGAAAAACCAAACTGCGCGGTTTTCTCAAAAGAGCTTGCCCGTCCATGTCTTTCAAGTCGATCCCTCCCAAAGACCCCTCGCGTCTATTTGTCCAAAGCTTCAGCGGCTCTCTCTTCGTCCTCTTTCGCCTCTCTGCGGTTGGTTGGTCCGACCTCGGTGAGAGCCGCCTTGACGACCGTAACACGAAGACGTATCGGCACACCGATGGCTTCCTCGAGTCTGGGCCGGAACCGCTGCGAAACGGCCGACTGAGCTTTTCGAAATCCTGAGGTTTCTGGACTACGGCCCCCCGCAGAGCATCGATCGATGAGGATGTACGCGTCGGTATTCTGAGCTCGCTACGCTCGCTCAGAGGACGAACGAAACCAGGATCACCAGTAGGAACATCAGCGGAAACAGCCATCTGGACACGCGGTCAATCGCGATGGCTCGCTTCTCCTTGCCATGCTCGGCCAGGTACGAAGTCAGGAGCGCCTCACCAAAAGCACCAAAGACCAAGAAGGTCGAGCCGATGACGAAGCGATCAGCCCGCGTCAGGTACGCAAGTCTCGGCAGCATGTAGCCGAGGCTGAACTGGAAGGCAATCAGTGTCAGGACAGCCGAAGTCGAGACACCGATCTGAGATGGCAAGTGATTGGGGTTGATCCAAAACACCGCCCACGACATGCAGATGATCAGGGTCAGAGGAAGGAATATCTTCAAGAAGTAGTAGCGAAGATCACGATGAATGGTGAAGTACATCTTCACTTGGGCGAGATCTCGCATCTGCGGCGCCAGATACTTGGGCGAGAAATCCGTCCCCGCTTCACCGATCGTCCAATCGGTCAGGGTCAGATTCTCCTCCATCCCTGTCACTCGTTTATCCAAAACGAATTCGACTTCATCTGGAGTATGGTCGCGAGCAACGATCTCGATAGAGAGTTTCTGACTGTCGAATGGAAACTCCTTGAGTCGCAGCGGTACCGTGAACTCGCCCTGAATTCGTTGTACGTGTGTAACGATCCCGTTCTCGTCGACAGTCGCTGTCTCTTCGAATCGTCGACGTACGTTTCGTTCGTTGACCAGCTCTGGTAGCGGGCTCCAGATGCTGCTCAGGGGCAAACTGCACCCGGTCAGCGAGGAGGGAAGATCCGGCGAAATCAGACGTGGATCGTTCCAGGTCAGAACATAGAAGACGTCGGCCTCGAACGACTGCTTTGAATCGTCGACGTTTCGCAGATCGATCAGATAGCTGCCGACCGAAACCTTTGTGGGCCCATCCTCGGCTCCTGGTCGGGATGCGGCCAGAAATGGCGGAACTCGACAGTCGTCCGCGGCCTCGACCGGCTCTACCAAGACAAACCCGGCCACGAGCCAGACGACTGCCAAAAGGATCGAAAAACGAGCGTTCCTGTTCAATGGATTCCGCAGGCACTCTTGCCTGCCCCTCCTTACTTCAGCCTATGAACCGAGAGTCTACTTCGACTTTGGCGGAAACTTCTTGAACATCTTCGCCACAGCTTTGTTGATCTTGTACTCGAGCTTCTTCTCTTTCTTTGGCAGCGCTCCGGTCCCCACTGCCCGCCAGAACACCTCGGCCGATTCCAGATCAAGCATCTCCACAATCACCGAATCGCCCTCGAAATGTGTAGCGATCAGAAAGTCGGGGTCTTCGTCGTCTTTGCGGAATTCCTTGACGATCAGCTCTCGCTGAATGGCAGCCTCGATTCGCCTCTGAAGTGACTCGTCCTCCGGCGGTGTGCCCTCGGTCCAAGCAAACTTCCGCAGATAGGTGAAATTGACCGTCTCGTCGTAGCTCACCTCGACATCGGATCTCGCCATCGACGCGCAAAACAATAGCGTCAGCAAGGCTCCGATCATCTTCGTTGTTCTCATCGCTCGAGGTCCTCTCAGCAGGTGTTCCGAATCAACCCGGGCAGGGCTCGAATTCCCGCCAAGAATTCCGATTCTATGAAATCCATCGGCTCGCTCACTCGACTAGAATGTTCCTATACGAGGGAAACACAAATTCCAGTATCTCAGGAGGAGATCACATGACCTATCTAACCGAAGACAAGCTCGCCATTCTCGGCTCGGCTGGAGCCATCGGATCCAACATGGTCCAGGCCTCTCTGACCATGGGGCTGACGCCATACGTATCGATGTACGACCCCTACGACAAGGGAAACCAAGGGGCCGCGGAAGAGATCTACCACTGTGCTTTCCCGGGGGCCCGGGTTACCTGGACATCAAACATCGAAGAGGCTCTTAGCGGCGCTTCCTACATCGTTTCCTCCGGAGGAGCGCCTCGCAAAGAAGGAATGACGCGGGAGGATCTGCTCAAAGGCAACGCCGAGATTGCAGCGCAATTGGGCAAGGACATCAAAGCCTATTGTCCTGACGCGAAATTGGCAGTCATCATCTTCAACCCAGCGGACATCACCGGGCTCGTCACCCTGGTCCACTCGGGATTGGCACCGCGCAGTGTCGCTACGCTCGCTGCATTGGACAGCACCCGGCTACAAACCGCCTTGAGCCAGCATTTCGGTCTGCCGCAAGAGGACATCACCGGCTGTCGAACCTATGGAGGTCATGGCGAAATGATGGCCGTGTTCGCGAGCACAGCTCGAATCGGTGGTCGCCCGCTCGTGGACCTGATCGGCACCCCCGAGCTTTCGGAGGACGCCTGGCACGAGATCCAGGCCCATGTACGCCAGGGCGGCAAGAAGATTATTCAGCTGCGGGGTCGTAGCTCGTTTCAAAGCCCGTCCCACCATTCGATTCGCATGGTTAAAGCCGCAATCGAAGGGGGTGGCTACGAGTGGCCCTGTGGCACCTACGTCCAGTCTCCAGACAACGGTTTCGAACACACGCTCATGGCGATGGAGACCACAATCGGTTCGGATGGCGTCAGCTGGAAAATGCCCGACGGGACAGACGAGGAGATGGCGGCGCTACGAGCATCCTACGAGCATCTGGAGAAGCTCCGCGACGAGGTCATCGAGATGGGAGTCCTACCGCCACTGGCCGATTGGGGCAGCGTCAACGGCAATCTGGGCTGACGCCGGAGTAGTAGATCCTCGGCGGTGGCGGTCTAGGGCGACGGGTTGCGCGCGGGCGATCCAATCAGCATTCCTTAGTGTCGCCTGAGCCCGCCACCGCCGAAGCCTTGGTTCTAGCCGATCCTGTCGTCTACGAGCGTCGCCCGAGGCGGCGGACCAGCTGGTCGCGGGAGAGGCTAGCGAAGGCTCGCTGCATGTCCGCGATCGACCGGGGCCGACTCACCGCCTCGCTAGCGATATCTTCGGCCTTGCTGTCGTCTTCTTCATCGGTCGTTCGACTGAATTCGATAATCCCACGCAGTACGTGCTGGCGGGTGATACAACCGACCAGCTTGCCATTGTCGACGACAGGCAGCATCGGAAAATTGTTTTCCAGAAACAACTCCGTTATGCGAAACAGGTCCATGTCGATCTCGACATTCCGGTTCAAGGCCGACAGATAGTCCGAGACCCGACCATCGTGGGGACGATGAAACGCCGAGACCGAGAGAATTCGCAAACAGTCTTTTTCGGTCAGGATACCCAGCAGACAGTTGTTCTCGTCGACGACCGGTGCCGCAGAAATGTGTCCCTCCGCCAGCTGCTCGATAGCCGTGAGCAGGCTCGCGTTCGGGGACAATGTGATTCGCACCCTCTCCATCAAGTCGCGAGCGATAGGCATCTTGGATTGGGCTGTCATTCTTGCCTCCCGTGGCGGTGTAGCACTCTACGAAGCCGAGACCTCTTTGAGATTCATCTCGTGTTCTTGGTTCTACGTTAATTATCTCACGAGCAAACTGGACATCCAATCTTCGACTTCAATCGCCTCACGTCGATAACGGGTGGATTCGCTTCCCAAAAGTTGAGAAAATCCCCCTGGCCGGGTGCCATGCTGACCGACGTGGGACAACCCGGTAGTAGTCTTCGCTTGAAACCAATCGATAGGTCCGAGGGACGATGACACTGCACAAAGCAAGACGCGGGCTCCGTCTGCCCATTCTTGGAGAGCCGGTTCAACAGATCGAGTCTTCCAAGACACCCCGGCGAGTCGCTCTTCTCGGAGCGGATTTCATCGGCATGCGTCCGACCATGCATGTAAACACAGGCGAGACCGTTCGCCGCGGCCAGCTGCTTTTCGAGGACAAGAAGATGCCGGGTGTTCGATTCACTTCACCCGGCGCCGGCAAGGTCGTGGCCGTCAATCGAGGCGAAAAGAGAGCCTTCGAGTCGATCGTCATCGAGTTGAGCCGAAGCGAAATGGAAGGTCGGACCGGGGGGGGTGAAGAGGTCACCTACTCGAGCTTCGCCAAGCGCCATCCATCGAGCCTGAGCAAACAGCAGGTCAAAGAGCTGCTGCTCGAGTCGGGCGCATGGACAGCCCTGCGGGCGAGACCCTTCGGCAAGGTGGCAAATCCGGAGGAAACGCCCCATTCGGTTTTTGTTACGGCAATGGACTCAAATCCGCTGGCACCCGATTCTGGTGTCTTGTTGGCAGGACACGAGACTCAGTTTCAATCGGGGCTTACGGTGCTGGCCAAACTCACCGAGGGCACCCTTTTCGTCTGCGCCGATGTCGGGCGGCAGATCGACTTTCCTCAGGACGGCAATATCCGAGTCGAGACTTTTTCTGGTCCTCATCCTTCAGGGACGGTCGGGTATCACATCCACATCCTCGATCCTGTAGATCGCAACAAGACCGTTTGGCACATCGGTCTTCAAGACGTCATCGCGATCGGAACCCTTTTCGAAAGCGGCCAGCAGCGAATGGAGCGAGTCGTGTCTCTGGCTGGGCCCGCGGTGAAAGAGCCGCGTCTCATCCGGACTCGGGTCGGGGCATCGACCGATGACCTGGTGTCGGGTGAGCTCGTCGGCGACGAAGATCGGGTGATCTCGGGCTCGGTCTTATCGGGCCGAAGTGCCATGGGCGATGTGCTCGGGTATCTTGGCCGCTACCACCAGCAGATCAGTGTTCTAGCCGAGGACCGGCAAAGGGAGTTTCTCGGCTGGCTGGCGCCCGGACTCGGCAAGCACTCCGTTATCAACACGTTTGTTTCGTCCTGGATTCCGAACAAAAAGTTCCCACTTACGACTACGACCAATGGATCACGAAGAAATATCGTGCCGATCGGTATGTACGAAAAAGTCATGCCGATGGATCTGCCGACGACCGTCATGCTCAAGTCGTTGCTAATGAACGACGTCGAGACGGCCGAGAGAGTCGGGGCCCTCGAGCTGGAGGAAGAAGATCTGGCCCTCTGTACCTACGTCTGTCCGGGCAAGAACGACTACGGCCCTCACCTTCGTGAAGTCCTGACAATTCTCGAGAAGGAGGGTTGATGAAGGCCCTGCGTTCATTGCTCGACAAGCAGGCCAAGCATTTCGAGCCTGGAGGCAAGCTCGAGAAGTTCCATGCCCTGTGGGAAGCCCAGGACACGATTCTCTACACCCCGGGGAAGGTGACCTCGGGACCGTCGCACGTTCGCGACGGGCTCGATTTGAAGAGGATGATGTTTACCGTCGTCTTCGCGCTGGTTCCAGCGATTGCCATGGCCCTCTACAACACCGGTTATCAGGCGCATCTGGCAATCTCACAAGGTGCTCCCGCGCTCGACCGCTGGCAGACCTCGGCAATGGAGGCCATGGGGCTGGGCTTTGACCCCGGCAGCATCTGGGCCTGCGTGGTTCACGGCTCACTCTACTTCGTGCCGGTGATCGTGGTGACTTTTGTCGTTGGTGGCCTCTGGGAGGTCTTGTTCGCATCGATCCGGGGCCATGAGATCAACGAGGGTTTTCTCGTCACCGGTTTTCTCTATCCGTTGATTCTGCCGGCCACGATCCCGCTATGGCAGGTCGGGCTCGGAATCACCTTCGGTGTCGTCTTGGGCAAAGAGATTTTTGGCGGCACCGGCATGAATTTCCTCAACCCGGCACTGTTGTCGCGGGCATTCCTCTTCTTTGCCTATCCGGGTGAGATCACGGGCGAGAGCGCCTGGATCGCGGCCGGTACCAGCGCCGACGGAGTCAGCGGTGCGACCTGGCTGGCCGAAGCTTCGGTGAGCGGCCAAGCTGCTGTCACCGCTGGAGTCACCTGGATGGATGCGTTTCTGGGATTGATCCCGGGCTCGATGGGTGAGACTTCGGCTCTGGCCTGCCTGATCGGTGCCGCAGTCTTGATCTTTAGCGGTGTCGGCTCGTGGCGCATCATGGCCGGCGTGACGATCGGGACCGTTCTGATGGCCCTGGGTCTAAACGCCATCGGATCCCAGACCAACGCCTTTTTCGACGTGACTTTCATGTGGCATTTCGTGCTGGGTGGTTGGGCCTTCGGAACCGTATTCATGGCTACCGACCCGGTCTCGGCGGCACAGACCGATCGGGGTCGATGGGTCTACGGAATCTTTATTGGTGTTCTTGTGGTACTGATTCGTGTGATCAACCCTGCCTACCCAGAGGGCATGATGCTGGCCATACTGTTCATGAATGTCATGGCGCCCGTTATCGACCACTTCGTCGTGGCTTCCAACATCAAGAGAAGGAGGGCTCGCTATGCAGCGTAGTGTGCTCTATACGATTCTCTTCGCAACTGCGATCTGTATCGTTTGCGCGGTCGTGGTCTCTTCGTCTGCCGTCTCGCTCAAGGAGCGGCAAATCGAGAATGCCACCCTGGAAAAACAGAAAAACGTTCTGTACGCCGCAGGCTTGCTCGACCCGAAAGAGAAAGCTAGCGCTGAGATGGTCGAGAAGCAATTCGAGACGATCGACATGAAAGTCATCGATCTCCAAACCGGTAACCAGGTCTCGGATATCGACCCCCTGACGTTCGATCAGCGCAAGGAGGCGATGAATCCGGGCACCAGCCATCCCGCGCCTGACAATCCGTCGAGGATCAAACGTCTACCCAACCGTGCCCTGGTCTACGAAGTGATTGGCACCGGTGGAGAGCTCGAAGGTGTGGTCCTCCCGATCGAAGGCTACGGGCTGTGGGGGACCCTTTTCGGGTTTCTGGCCCTGGAAAGCGATCTCGACACCGTCTTGGGGATCACCTACTACGACCACAAGGAGACTCCCGGTCTCGGTGGCGAGGTCGACAACCCCAATTGGAAGGCCAAGTGGCCCGGTCGCAAGGTCTTTGATGCAGACGGTATCCCGGGGCTGACCGTCATCAAGGGTCCGGCGGGTCCTCCGAGCGCTGACCCTTACAAAGTCGATGGTCTCTCTGGAGCCACGATCACCGCGCGAGGGGTGACCAACATGGTTCATTTCTGGCTTGGCGAGAATGGATTCCGGCCCTTCCTGAACGACCTGGCGAAAGGGGAAACCAGCTGATGTCGAGCAAGAGTCGCGAAGCCCTGATCGATCCCCTGTTCAACGACAACCCGATTGCCTTGCAGGTGCTCGGTATCTGTTCCGCGCTCGCGGTGACGACGCGCATGGACACCTCTCTTGTGATGAGTGTCGCGGTCATCTGTGTACTGACACTGTCGAACCTCTTCGTCAGTCTGCTCCGCAACGAGATCCCGACCAACATTCGGATCATCGTTCAGCTGACAATCATCGCTTCGTTGGTGATCGTCACCGATCAGATCCTGCGCGCCTATCTCTTCGACATCTCCAAGCAGCTGTCGGTGTTTGTCGGTCTGATCATCACCAACTGCATCATCATGGGACGGGCTGAAGCCTTCGCCATGCAGAATCCGCCTGGGCTAAGCATCATCGATGGCATTGGCAACGGTCTCGGTTATGCGCTCATACTCATGATCACGGCGTTTTTGAGAGAGCTCTTCGGCTCCGGCGCGCTGTTTGGCAAGCAGATCATGCCGCTGGTCACCGAGGGTGGTTGGTACGAGCCCAACGGGCTGATGTTGTTGTCGCCCGCAGCGTTTTTCATCATCGGACTCATGATTTGGCTGTTGCGCATATGGAAGCCAGATCAGATCGAGGAAGAGTGAGATGGTCGAGCACTATCTAGGTATGGCGGTAACCGCCATCTTCGTCGAGAACATGGCCCTGGCGTTTTTTCTGGGCATGTGTTCGTTCCTCGCGGTATCACGAAAGGTGGAGACGGCGATCGGTCTTGGATCGGCGGTGATCTTCGTGCTCGCGATCACCGTACCGATGAACAATCTGATCTACAACTATCTTCTAAAAGAGGGGGCGCTGGCCTGGGTCAGTCCAAACCTGGCGCAATATGACCTCTCGTTTCTCGGATTTCTGACCTACATCGGAACCATCGCGGCCATGGTGCAGATCGTCGAGATGGTGATGGATCGATACGCCCCAGCACTCTATGCCGCACTAGGAGTGTTTCTGCCACTCATCGCAGTCAACTGCGCCATTCTGGGCGCCTCGCTCTGGATGGTCGAACGGAGCTACACACTGGCAGAGAGCACGGTTTTCGGCATCGGCTCGGGAATCGGCTGGGCGCTCGCGATCGTTGCACTCGCCGCAATCCGTGAACGCCTCCGCTACCACGACATTCCGCCCCCTCTGCGTGGCCTTGGGATCACCTTCATCATCACCGGGTTGATGGCTATCGGCTTCATGGCGTTTGGAGGTATACAGCTCTAACATGTCTACTATCGCTTTAGGCGTATTCATGTTCACCTTCGTCATCATTTCTTTGGTGGCGTTCCTCATGATTGCGCGCAGCAAGCTCGTGGCAACCGGCGACGTAGCCATCGTCGTCAACGACGATCCAGACAAGGCGTTGATCACCAATGCCGGCAGCACCCTGTTGGGCACTCTGGCGGCCAACAAGATCTTCATCCCATCCGCCTGTGGCGGAAAGGGAAGTTGCGGTGTCTGTACCGTAACGGTGACAGAGGGTGGCGGGGCCATGCTGCCGACCGAGACCAGTCACATCAGCCGGGGCGAAGAACGCGAGGGCGTGAGGTTGTCGTGCCAGGTCAAAGTCAAGGGCGACATGAAGATCGAGCTGCCGCCCGAGGTCTTCTCGGTTCGGAAGTGGCAGTGCAAGGTGCGTAGCAATCGCAACGTGGCCACCTTTATCAAGGAGCTCATTCTGGAGCTACCTGCTGGTGAGGCCGTACCTTTTCGGGCCGGTGGCTACATTCAGATCGAGTGTCCGCCCCACGTCGCCAAGTACGCCGATTTCGATATCGAAGACGAGTACCGCGAGGACTGGGACAAGTTCAACATGTGGCGCTATGTTTCGACGGTGGAAGAACCCGTGACTCGAGCCTACTCGATGGCGAACTACCCCGAGGAAGTAGGCAAGATCATGCTCAATGTGCGGGTCGCATCGCCGCCGCCCCGTGGGCCAGAAGGGATTCCTCCTGGACAGATGTCTTCGTATATCTTCAATTTGAAGCCCGGGGACGAAGTCACGATCTCGGGTCCATTTGGCGAGTTCTATGCCAAGGAGACGGAAGCGGAGATGATGTTTATCGGTGGTGGCGCCGGAATGGCACCGATGCGCTCGCATATCTTCGACCAGCTCAAACGGCTGCATTCCGATCGTCGCATCACCTTTTGGTATGGCGCCCGCAGTCTGCGCGAAGCCTTCTATCAAGACGATTTCGACGAGCTCGACGCCCAGTTCGACAACTTCAATTGGTACCTGGCTCTGTCGGAGCCCCTGCCGGAAGACAACTGGGACGGCTACACCGGGTTTATTCATCAGGTGGTCTACGACCACTATCTCAAGGACCATCCTGCACCCGAGGACATCGAGTACTATCTTTGCGGCCCACCGATGATGCTCAAGGCCTGCATGCACATGCTCGACGAGCTCGGCGTCGAGCCCGAGAACATCGCCTTCGACGACTTCGGATAGCGCTCCGGGGCGGCTCGCGATTGGCTGATCCTGGGTCGCAGGAAAAAGGGGGACTGTCGCCGAAACTCCCAATCAGGATTTCGGGGGCTGTCCCCCTTTTTATTGTCGTTGTTCCCTTCGGGTATGCAGCGGCTGGACTCCGCATACCGCCTCGACGAATACTGGTGGATCCTCGCCCGTGCTCCCTAAATGTCGTGGCGCTGCCAGGCCGCGAAGGTTCGCTACCAATACGACTGACCTGGTCCGGGGCAGCGCGCCGAGAGACGATATGCTCGGATCGATGAAGAGATATTTGGCCGCCGTCGCGTTCCTGATACTGCTGAGTGTTGGATGTGGGCAGCCGGCGACCGGCCCGGTGGTCGAGCAGTTCTCCGGGCCGACAATGGGGACGACCTACACGGTCAAGATGGTGTCGGAGCAGGCTGGAGTCCTCGATATCGAAGCGCTGCAGGCGACGGTCGACGAGACCCTCGAAGAAGTCAACGCCAAGATGTCCCACTACATCGGCGATTCCGAGCTTTCTCGCTTCAACGACTGGAACAGCACCGAGCCCTTCGAGGTCTCGAGCGACCTGCTCGACGTATTGAGCCTGGCTCGACAGATCGGTATGGCGACCGATGGCGCCTTCGACATCACGGTCGCCTCACTGGTCAATGCCTGGGGATTTGGCCCTGCCGGTCGGGCTCCGGAGACACCCGACGCCAAAAAGATCGAAGAACTGATTCGCAATACCGGATGGCATCGACTCGAGATCGATGTCGCCAGCTCCACCGTGAGAAAGAAACACGGCGAGCTCACCGCGGACCTATCCGCAATCGCCAAGGGTCATGGAGTCGACCGGGTCGCCGACGCATTGGCGATGTCAGGCTCGAATGACTTCATGGTCGAGATCGGTGGTGAGGTGCGCACCCAGGGTCTGAATTGGGAAGGGCAGCCGTGGCGGATCGGCGTCGAGCGCCCCGTCCCGGGTGAGCGAGCCATCGATCTTGTGGTTCCGTTGAGCAATTTGGCTCTCGCCACCTCGGGTGATTATCGAAACTACTATGAAATCGATGGGCAGCGAATCTCCCATACGATCGACCCTCGCACCGGATATCCGATCACGCATACAGTCGCGTCGGTCAGTGTGGTTCACTCGAGTTGTGCCGCAGCCGACGCTTATGCGACCGGTCTGCTAGTGCTCGGTTCAGACGGATTCGAGGTCGCCGAGCAATTGGATCTGGCAGCCTATTTCCTGTTTCGAGACGCCGGCGGCGTCTTCATGGGTCGAATGACAACCAGATTCAGAGAGCTGCTGGAAGAAACCGACAGCAGATCGGGTTAGTAGAATAGATTCGATGGAACTCGTACTGATCAGCGCCGTCATTATCGGAGCCGCCATGGTGGCGATGGCGGTTGGGGTTCTCTTCGGCAACCGATGCCTGAGAGGTTCGTGTGGCGGGCCAGACGTGATCGGTCCCGATGGTGAATCGCTTGCCTGTGCCACCTGCCCTCACCGCAGCGAAGACAGGGAATCTGTGCCTTCAAAAGAAGCGGCCTGACCCAAGTCGGCAAACGTAACCGGCTCTGATCTAGGGGCGCACCGGGGCGGTACCAAATCAGGCCAATCCCGCGGCATCTGAAGTCGGATCTCCTGCTCCTCGGTCACGGGTAGACCTTCCGAATTGATACCTCGAATCAGCAGCGAGTAGCCCTCCTTCTCGAGCAGGTCTCCCGACCACGGGATTGGAATCTCGTAGTAGTAGCGCGCCTTCATAAACGGCGCCTTGGGTACCGGGTAGGCCTCTCCGAACTTCAGAGTCGCGATCATGAGCTCCTTATCGACACCCGTTTTGGCATCACGCAGATAGAGCCTCAATGACGTCGTCGGCTCGAAAAGCAGATCGCTATAGAGCTTCAGTCTCCAACACGCGGTGTCGAGCCGGTCGGTAGTCTGAAGCTCTGAATCGACTACCTGCAGTTGGAGCTCACCGCCGCGAAATCTCGGACTGGGCTCCCGCACCAGCTCCACGTCTCCAAGAATTTCCTCGGTTTGCTGATGCCGGTAGGTGTAGGCCACATCGTTCGACATCTCCGCCGGGGACGCCATCTCGTTGCTGAATACCTCCGCCCGATATCCGACCGCACCCAGCTCGACGCCACCCCCAAACCGAACCAGGAGTGCCTGCAACATCACAACATCGCTTGCTTTGGAGAACACTCTGGCCATGCACTTGAGGCAATCACCCTCTCGAATCTCACGCTGAATCCCTTGAAACTTCTTGACCAACTTGGAGGCCTTGATAAAGAGCCTACGACTGCTGTACTGACTGGGTGAGAATCCGAGATTGTGGTTTCGAACCGACCGGAAGCCCCTCAAAGAGTCGTAATAATCGGAGATGTGCCCATCCGTGAAACTGGCGCGACCGTGGGCCCGGCTTGTCGGTTGCCACCAGAATCTCTGATCGGGCGTGCTCCAAGCACCGCGGAACTGTGGGCCGAGCAGGAGCTCCGCAAGCACGATCCAGAGTTGCGTCTCAGTGACGGTCTCCAGTCGTTCGGCCTGTTCCGGGCCAAAGCTCAGCAGTAGATCGAAGGTCAAGCCGCTCAGGGCTTCTTCAGGCAACGAGCTCAGAGGTTCGAATTCTTCAGGTGGATCGGGAAAGTCCAGAATCGTTTGAAGGTTTCGGCCCAGACTCCGAAGATCGGCACCGCTGGCTTTGGGTGCCGAGATGCTGGTCTCGATCGTTGTGGCGTAACGCTCGCCCGGGTGAATCTCCGGCCCGTCATGCATCTTCGAAGACTCGATATCCGACTGGGTCGTGATTACGCTCCGGCTTCGAAAACGCCGCTTTCTTCCGAAAGGTTTTCTCGCCTCGTGGATGCGAGCCCGAATCACCTCCTGCATCTCGGCATCCGCGGTCTGTACTTCATGGATCGATGTGATGTGAGCCTTCCGGAACCGCGCCCAGGAGAAGAATCTTACCCGTGAAACCCGATCTCGTGTCCGTCCTTTTCTGAATTCGGTCCGCAAGGTTTCGACACCGGGTCTCATTTCGATGGTCAGCGGCGGTGGTCTTCTTTGAACCCGGGCTGCCTCCTGAACCAACTCCCGGAAGAAGTCGCGAGCGACCGGATTCTCCAAGTCGATCCGGTAGGTCACATCGGAGGCCGTCTGATGGAAAGAGTCTCGCTTGATGTCGAAGAACGTGTAAGCAAGTTTGAACACCTGAAGAACTCGCACCCGGGGTCTAAACTTGATCGGGATGAACTCCTGGCCGTTCCAAAGCAGCTTTCGGACTCTGACCAGCATCACATTGTCCTCTTCCCTGAGAACGGTCGTCTCGCGGATGAACCGACGGAACTGCTTGAGGCTGATCTGAAAACCGTACTCCCTAGCATTCGCCCGGACAGGAGAGAATCCGCCAAAGGTCGTGAACGTGATGGCATCTCCCACCTGAATTGGAGAATCGTCCGATGTAAAGAGAACCGGGGTCGGTGGAAGATTCGACACTGTCAGATATGTCATCGGCTCGGCATAACCATCGAAAAAGATCGCTGCCTTCTCGGTATCCGCCGTTCTCTCGCCGATCTCGCCCACCGCCTTGTTTGTGACCGCTGCCATCGACCCGAACAGGACGTCGATCAGATCACTGTTCTTATTGAGCTCGTGCTCTCTGAAGAAGGTCTTCACCTCCTTGATGGTCTTGGTCCGACTCATCGGCTCGAAGGCCCGATCCGAGGCGATTCTCGGCTGGTGGGATCGAGCGATGGCAAGGCTGTAGCCGCCCTCGACTTCGAGGCCAACACCAATCTGTCCCACCAGGTCGGGGAGGTAGTTCCAACGCACCCTGAGTCGGGTTCGGGCCCGACTCAGGGTCCGGTAGCGGGACAGATCGTCCTCGGTAACCGTCTGGCCAGGTTCCAACTCGGCATGCGCCAGGACGACTCTTCGCTTGAAGAAGGTGTCCCAGTCGACTTCGACTTCATCGACGTCGAACCCGACACCAACACCGATGTCTCCCAGATCCTGAAACAGAGCATCATCCCGTTCATACTCGAAAATCCAATTGTTGATCCGATTCAGCCAACCACTCGCACCTGAGCCGCGAAAACTTCCCAGCACCAACCAGTCTGCGTCCGTCGAATCGAGTCCCAGAGACATCTCTTCGCACCTTCCCAGACCGGGCAACACAAACAGCCCTATCAACAAAATTAGTATGAGTCTTTGTCGAAAGTTCACGGCGATACCGCTCGGCGAATATTGTTGCAGTCTCGCTATCGGGGGCGCCGATCCTCGCCTCTAATCCGGGGGCGAAAGGAACTCGACGACCTTCTCATCCAAATACGAGAAGAAAGGATTGTAGCGAAGCCGCATGAGAAGAGTGATGGGGACCGTAAGCACACCGTTTTCCCCTCTGGCTTCTATGTTGCCGAACGGGAACGGCTCCTGCTGTGAGGTACCAACTCCGTAAATCGGATCATCCGCGGGAAACGGGACCGCGACATGCGACAGCGAGAAGACACCACGCGGCCATGAGAGACCGATCGGTCTCTCCTCGGGCCGTATGAACCCCGGGCGCCAAACCCGCTCGATCAGCTCCAGGGACTGCTCGGTGTGATTTCCTACGATCGAAAGCTCGTAGGGGTAGGGAAGCCCGGCTTCCAACGATTCGAGTAATGTGTTGATCGCCGGCCCCAAGAACATCTCGGCCTGTGCAATCCGATTGACGTCGAAAAGCACCAACTCGTCGTCGCCGCCTTCCAAGCGACCAAACCACCGCGACAAAGATGCTACGGCGGGAACCGTAGAGTCGACCACCGATTGAATGGCAAGAACAGGCGGCAGATCGTTGATCTGGCCTCGATCGGACAAACGCTGAAGACGCCGATCGACGCTACTCGTGAGGCGGAAGATCTGCCGCGCCGCATTCAGGGCGAACGAGTTGTACTTGTAAGGGTCGTATTCGGGCAGGACCGAATTCCAGCCGAGTTTCTTGAAGAAGGGCAACCGGCTCATCCAAAGCTGCCACTTGGCCAAAGATGCCAGTTTCGACACCGCCAGGGCCGGAGACAGAAAGATCAGTCGGTCCGGAACGGGCAAATGGTCATCCTCGAGCGCGTCCAGTGTGTAGTCGACGGCAAGAGCCGCGCCGTTGGAGTAGCCGGCCATCACGAAAGGACTGTCAGCGGCTCGAAGGGAATCGACTTGGCGGCCGGCGATCCTCACGACCGCCCTCCAGTCCTCCCACTGAGCTTTGGTGAGCGCTCCCGGAACGATCCCATGACCGGGCACTCGAAGACCGATCACGGTATACCCTTCGCGCTCCAAGATCCGAGCCAAGGGTCTGACGCTATAGGGAGAATCCGAGAGCCCGTGGATCATGACCGCGACACCCTGAGGGTCCTGCGGCTGCAAGAGAAAGGTGCGATTCCAATTTTTGTCGAAGTTCAGGGGGTTTGTTGGGCTGTCGGGATGAAATCTCCCCCACTTCGCCGACTCGGCACCCTTTTGCTCGAGAGATCCCTCGAGCTCCGAAAAGAGCTCGTCCTCGAGATCCAGGTATCGCTCCAGCGTCCAATCCCCAGAGTCGAGCTCGACGCGAAACTCCGACCTGGGTGTCAGACGGTGCCAGGGCTCGAGATCGGGCTGACTTTCGACCGAAATGAGGTACGCCGCCACGGCGGTCAGCAAGCCTCCGGCCAGGAGGCTGCCGAGGAGTGCCAGGGTTCGTTTCAAAAGCATCGGAAGTCTTTCTCAGCCCAAGGCCCGATATCCGACTTTCATACCGTCGGAAAGAAGCCCTGAAAAAGCAGTGTCGACGGTAAAGGAGAGAATGCTGTGTGCCAGCGCCAGCGCGTAGAGATTCGGCGCCTTCTGATACAGCACGCACGCCAAGATACCCATCAGCAGGGTCGCCACCGTCAAGGGTCCGTTCGGGATATGAAACAGTGCGAAGGTTCCCGCGGCCGCAAGCGTCGGAATCCATGAATTCGGCAACACCATCCGATACCGACGATAGTAGAAGCCCAGAAGGCCATACTGCTGCACCAGTCCCGAAAGAGGCAGGATCAATAGTCGCGGTATGAGCTTTTCAGGGGGCCGAACATAAAGTTGCCCGGTCGATGCGCCTACCGCAAACATGACCAGCGCCAATGGAACTACGACGATCAACACCGTCTTGAGAGAGCTTCCCAGATTGTCCAGTCGAAACCCGATGTCGTGTGCACTTTCGCCACACGAACGCTGACTCCAGACCGCCACCGCCGCAAACAGCGCGATGACAACGACCGGATCTCCTTCGAACTTCGATTGCCATATCCAGAGATACGACAGGATCAGGCCGGTCATGACCGCGAGCTGCAGCCAAACGGCCCTCTTGGGCTCTGGTGAAGATTGTCTTGTTTCCGCCATCCACTCGAATCCCGTCACCGATCTCTCGGACGGCGGCCAGTTTACAGTTATGCCCTAAGATGTGGGCTAATGCGTCGATAGGCCGAGCAGCTCCCCGGCCAGAAAGCTCTCTCGGAAATCGGTGAATCTGAGCTCGGTCGCGGTCACGATCTCGGCGACAAGCCGATCCGCCTTCTCTTTCTGCTTTGGGCTCAGGATGCCCCAAACCTCTTGATAGATCGCACCCGCATGAACCAGCAGGGTCAGCTCGCCAGCTCTCACCTCCTCGAAGATCAGACCGACGGCTCCTGCATCGTAGGGCTCGGCGCGGATGGTCTCGAAGAGACGCATTCGCGACTCCTTGACCACTTCGATCTCTTGCATCAGACCTTCACGATGTGGATCGATCTTGGCGTTGATCTCGGCCAACTGCTTATCTGATAGATCGAGGCGCTTGATGACTCCGTTGCGGACATGACGCCCAAACCAATTCGAGATTGGACCTGGCTCGATGTACTTTCCGGGCTTGAACTCGGCAGAGGCCGGGACTGGCTGTAGAAGCGCCGAGACCATGAGTGCCAGAAGCAGAGACAGCGAGCGAGCGCTCCGTCTCCGCCGATTAGGATTGATTCTCGATCCTCGAGTCATAAATGCCCCCAAATCAAACTGTCAGAGCTGAGTCCAGAGCTGCTCCAGGGTGGTGAACACGCTCTCAGAATAGATCTGGAGGCTCACCGATTCATTGGCCGAAGCCGCCGAATTTCGTGCAAATCACGCCGACGCTTCGCACAGGAATCAGGAGCGAGTGAGGCTGTCGCTTCCAGATTGCAACTCGATGCGGAGCTACGTCAGATTGAGCCCGACCAGGAAGGCGCCGGTCAGAAGACCGATCCAGGTGAGAGCTATGGAGAGAAGCGTGCGAGGGCCCAAGACGAGAGGCTTTCTCGCCGTTCTAGCCTGTGAAAAGTGTGCTGGAAGAGTCGCTTTGATGGTCGACATCGCAGAGTTTCCTTTCTGACCACCGCCAATAGTCGGTATAGCAAGGTCGATGCCTGCGCGAGCCAGCGGTCGGTCTCGTCCGGCTGCTTCTAAACTAGGATCCCCGCTCGCTACATTCAGTGGCGAATTCCGCCAATCATCTGCCTCCGAGCGTCAGGACAGAGTTTTCGTCCTCCCAGGAGGACAGGAGACCGGACCCTTGCCAGCCGTCATGATCTCTGCCATACTCATTCCCACCCCAGGGGGGGTGGGGTAATCGTGGAGATCTCTATGGACCCGGCTCATGAACATGCACTCCATCTCGATCCGACTACACGGGACGATGCGCGACGACGTCTGCTGTCGATTCGCGGCCACGTCGAAGGCATCCTCCGAATGTTGGAGGACGATTCGGTTTACTGTGTAGATGCGCTAAAACAGATCAAAGCCGTAAACGGGGCGCTCGAGAAGGTCGCCGGGCTAGTGCTTCGAAGTCACCTGCGAGATCACGTGGTAACCGCCAAGGAGCGAGGCGATGTCGAAGTCATCGTTGACGAACTGATGGAGGTTCTCAAGTACCGTTGAGGATCTCTGGTGCTCAGCCAATGAATTCAAGAGTCACGATCAACGTCGGCGGTATGTCCTGCGCAGGCTGCGTCGGTGCCGTGGAAAAGGCGCTTCAAAAGACTCCCGGAGTGGCCGAGGCGGCGGTCAATCTGGCAACGGAGAGGGCTACGGTCGTCTTCGACCCAGACCAGGTTGAGGTCGAAGGACTGCTTGAAGCCGTTACAAACAGTGGATATCAACCCTCTCTTGCCGATGACACCGATCGAGAGGACACCGGTGAGTCGACGCGGCAACAGCTGCTGCGAGATCTGCGGTCGGCCCTGGTGTTTACGGTTCCCCTGGTCGTGGTCGCGATGGCACCGATGGCGTCACCGAGAATCGCGGAGTCGATGCATCGTCTTCTACCCGACGCTGCTTGGCGCTGGCTCGAGCTGATCCTGGCTACACCGGTTCAGTTCTGGTCGGGTCGTCGCTTCTATCGGCAGGGCCTGGCAGAGCTACGCCGTCGATCTCCCGGCATGAGCTCGCTGGTCATGCTGGGAAGCTCGGCTGCCTACTTCTACTCCCTATTGGCTGTAGTGACACCTCGGATCTTCCCGAGCGGAACCGCAAACCTGTACTTCGAAGCCGCCGCCGTGATCATCACTCTGATCTTGCTTGGGAAGTATCTGGAGGCCCGAGCCAAGGGGCGGACCTCGGAGGCCATTCGCCGGCTGCTTCGCCTGCAAGCGAAAACCGCACGCGTGAGCCGAGACGGCGAGCTTGTCAAAGTACCGATCGAAGACGTCGTCATCGGAGACATCGTCGATGTCCGGCCAGGGGAGCGTGTCCCGGTCGACGGGCAGATTGTCGACGGCTCCAGCTGGGTCGACGAGAGCATGATCACCGGCGAACCGCTGCCGGTTGCAAAATCGGCCGGCTCCGAAGTGGTCGGCGGCACGGTCAATAAGACCGGAGCGTTTCGGCTTCATGCTCTGAGGGTCGGAAGCGAGACAGTTCTGGCTCAGATCGTGCGGATGGTCGAGGAGGCCCAAGCGAGCAAGCCGCCGATCCAGAAAACGGCCGACCGAGTCGCGGCGATCTTTGTACCGGTCGTCATCGGTGTCGCCCTGACCACATTTCTTATTTGGTTGATCCTGGGACCGGCACCCCAACTCAGCTATGCATTCGTGGTCGCAGTCAGTGTGCTCGTGATCGCCTGTCCCTGTGCGATGGGTCTGGCCACCCCCACGGCGATCATGGTGGGAACCGGAAAAGCGGCCGAACTGGGGACCCTGTTCCGAAGGGGAAGCGCTCTCGAAGCCATGGCCCGGGTCGACTCCGTTGTACTCGACAAGACCGGCACTCTGACGGAGGGAAAGCCTCGTTTGACCGATCTACAGGCGATCGATTCGTCTGAAAACGATGCGCTCCGCCTCATCGCGGCTGCCGAGGAGCAGAGCGAGCATCCGATCGCCGTTGCGATTGTCGATGGCGCCAAGTCCCGTAACCTGTCCTGGCCACGCCCCAACCAGCTCGAGGCTCATCCTGGCTTCGGACTGAGCGCCACAGTCGACGGACACCGGGTTGATGTTGGCGCCGATCGGTTCATGAAACAGATTGGCGTCGACACAGAGAGTCTTTCCGCACGAGTTTCCGAACTCGCTCGGGAGGGCAAGACACCGATATTCGCGGCGATCGATCGGAAACTCAGCGCAATCATGGCGGTCTCGGATCCCATCAAGGAGGGCTCCGCTCAAGCCGTCCAAGCCCTGCAAGACCGAGGTCTCGAGGTCACGATGCTCACCGGGGACAACCGGAATACAGCCGGCGCCATTGCACAACGGTTGGGCGTCGATCGATTCGAAGCCGAGCTGCTGCCCGCACAGAAGGTCGAGGCCGTACAAGCGCTGCAAAACGCCAACAAAATAGTTGCATTTGTAGGAGACGGCATCAACGATGCTCCGGCCTTGAGCCAGGCCGACGTCGGTCTCGCCGTCGGGACCGGAACCGATATCGCGATCGAAGCCGGAGACGTCGTCTTGATGTCGGGCGATCTGCGCGGTGTCGCCAACGCGTTCGCTTTGGCGAACCAGACCCTGAAGACGATTCGCCTCAACTTCTTCTGGGCCTATGCCTACAACGTGGCACTGATCCCTATCGCGGCTGGAGCCCTCTACCCTTCTACCGGCATTTTGCTCAATCCGATGTTGGCAGCCGCAGCGATGAGTTTCTCGAGTCTATTTGTGGTTACCAACAGCCTGCGCCTGCGCAGATTCGAGCCACCCTTGCATCAAACCACCAGCCGGCCAGAAACGCTGGAAGAATTCGCAGTATGATTCCAATTCTGCTCGAAGGTTCGAGCTCTCTTGCGCGCGATCGGGCGATGTAGCGCCTGCTTCTTGTTTGCTACCAATCCAGGCGTCATCCATCCAAGAATCTCAATCTTAGGAGCCACACGATTATGAACAGACCGACTACCGTAACCTCTGCCGTTGGCTTGATAGCCGCGTTGACTCTGATCGCTCCACCTGTTCAGGCTCAGAAGAAAGGCCAAGCGGTCTCGATACAGCTCGGACGCGTGGTCGGCATCGAAGAAGTCAAGACTCAGACCGATGCCAGAAAGGGCGCGCTCGTGGGAGGAACGATCGGAGCTATCGCCTCCTCAGGCAAGAGCGGCAAGCGCCGCAGACGCGACACGGCGATCGGCGCGACGGTGGGAGCCGGAGCCACAAGAGCGGCGGAAGGGAGTCGCAAGGCGCTCGCCTACACCGTCGAGACTCCCAATGGAATCGTGGCGATCGTGTCTGACCAGGGACAGATCCGAATGGGCGATTGCGTCTCGGTCGAGCAATCGGGTGACAAAGGAAATATCCGCCGTGTCTCAGCAGACGCTTGTCAGCCGGGCTCGGAAGAAGTGCTGGCGCAGCTCGAGGGGGAATTCCAGGAAGAGGCCCAGGAGTGTATAGCGGCCAAGGACGAGCTCGTGGCCGCCGAAACCGACGAACAGATCGACCGCGCGATCCGAAAGGTTCACATTCTGTGTGACAACTGAGATGCGGTTCTGTCCTTTTGAGCGGCGGGTCCTTTGTGGGGCTCGCCGTTTTGCTGCTCGCCCATACAGACGTCGAACCGATATCGAATCCCGTACTATTGGTCGGTAGCGTCGGTACGGCCAAGCCTGGCCGAGGTAGACCCAATTGGCACGTCGTCCACTAGTTTGGATCGGAAGATCATTGTTAGCAATTCTCGGATTGCTGCTTTTGCTCGTTGTCTCCGTTCTGATCTTCCGCCCCACATTCAACCTCGAGCGCCTTCGACCCAGAATCGAGAGTGCGCTCACCGAGACGATCGGTGCCCCCGTATCGATCCGGGACACCCGGCTCCGCACATCACTCTGGCCCACTCTCGCAGTGAGTGACGTGCGGCTGGCGACGATCGACCAGCAAGGTAGCTCCGACATTGCTCGAGTGGGCAGACTCGAGGCACAGATCTCGCTCCTCCCGTTGCTCCGAAGACGCCTGGCGATCCAGCGCCTCCGCATAGAGGGCGTCGCCCTCGAAGCTCGATCGGCTCTCGCCCTGGTGAGCCACGAGGGACAAAACAAAGAGGGCACCTCGGGCTGGGCTCTGGTCGCGGTGAAAGAGCTGGAAGGTGTCGATATTGTCGTGCACTATGACTCGGCCGAAGACAGGCCTCACGAACTCGACGTGGCCTCGGTAACCGGCGGTGTCTCACAGACAAAACCGTTCGAGCTAAAGCTCATCGGTCGTCTCGATGAGGCGAAGCTTAGAGTCGATCTGGAGGGACCGCCAATAGGAGATCTGCTCGACCCGCCCACTGTTCTTCCCCTGACCGCCGAGCTCGAGCTCGGCGAGCTTTTCGCCTCGACCCAGATCCGCGCGTCGCCCTCCAGATTCATCCTCGAAGACCTGCAGGGAGAGCTCGACGAGAGCCCCTATTCCGGAAGTCTCGACATCGAGCTTGCCACTGATCGGCCCAGCATCTCCGGAGCGCTCGATCTCGAGCGCTTGAGGCTGAGTCGATGGCTGCCAGACAAAAAAGCCGACACAACCTCAGACGCAATCGAGCCTGTGAGTCCTCGGGAATCGATATCCAGAATCGAAGTGCCATACGACCTGCTCGAGGTGCTCGATGTCGACCTGGATCTGGGGGTAGACCGAATCGACGGTTTGCCGCTGGTAGTGGAAGGATTGGATACCCACATCGGACTACAGAGCGGAGAGCTCGATCTACCGGTGAGTCTCGAGCTGGAGGGAGCGCAGGTCGAAGCAAGAGCGAAGATCGACGCCGAGAACCGGCTCTCACTGGATTCCGAGCTGACGGGATTCCCTCTCGACCGTCTTCAAGCCCTGAGCAACGATCTGACTCCCCTCAGCGGCTCGATCGGGAACCTCTCGCTTACCGCAACGACGACGGGGCCTCACCTTGCGGCGTTGATTGAACAGTTCTCCGCCGATCTCGAAGTCGAGTCGTCCAGCCTGCTCCTTACCGCTCCTCACAACGACCGACAGCTCGACCTCGAGATCCGCAGCTTGAAGGTCCGGCGGCGCCCCGCAGAGCGGTTACGGATCGACCTGCAGGGCTCGCTCCTCGGTCAATCGCTGCACTTGATCTCTAACAGTCAGAATCTGATCGATCTCGAGATCGGCAAACCGTGGCCGGTCGATCTCTCGGTTCAAAGCTTGAGCCTCGATTCACAGCTCAGCGCCACGCTCACGCCCAACAATGCAGCGCCAATCATCAGCGCAGAGTTTCGAATCACTGGCGACAGATTGGCCGATCTTCACGACTGGCTCGGCATCCCAGAGCATCTCGACGTGGCCTTCGGGCTGGCGGGTACCGGGTATCTCGCGCCTCGTGGCTCGCGGGTCTCGATCGCTGACGGATGGCTCGGCCAGAGCCGGTTCTCGGCCGAATTGAGCTTTGCTGAATCACCGACCAACCACCTTTCAGTCGATATCGAGGTCTCCAATCTGGACCTCCCGGAGTTGACGTCTTTGGCTCAGCGGCTCGAGGACGAAAGGATCTCGAACGCACCATTGAGTCTAGATCTGCCAATCCTCCCCACCTCTATCAAGCTCCCCGACACGGATCTCGAAGTCACGGTGGCCCGGATTGTGCGAAGGCCGAAGGACATTGTGGATCTGGATATGAGCGCCGAAATCATCGAGGGGCGCCTCGAGCCGTCGACGCTCTCCTTTCAAGCGGGTAACAGCCGCATCCGAGGCACGGCACAGCTCGATTGGGTCGAGGAGATGCCACAGATCGATCTCGACCTCCAGGGTGACAACCTCGACGTCGCAGATTGGCTCGATACCGATCTGATTGCCGACGGACTCACGATAAGAGCGGACGGGATCGATCTGGCATTCAGATCCAAGGGCCGCACCCTGCGTCGACTCCTATCTCTCGCTTCCGACTGGCGTATCGCCGGCCAAGGCATCGAGGCAACGATGCCGCTCGAGCTCTCAGATGACGATGTCGAGTTGTATCTCGACGAGCTCGAAATCGAGGCCCCGGAGGGCCAGGCGATGTCAGCCGACGCTGTCGGTTCGCTAAACGGTCTGAAAGTCGATTTGTCCGCAGAGGCGAGTCCGGCTCCTGGATTCGAATTTGGTGACGATCTTCCCATCGAGGTGATTGCTACCTTCGACGACATTCACACAGGGCTCCAAGGGGCGATCGGTTTTCCGCTCGACATCTACGGCCAGCAACTGCGCCTGAGTCTCGACGCCCCGATGCTGAGTAGCTTCAACCGACTGTTGGAGACGGACCTGCCAGCGGTGGGACCGGTGCGATTCGCTGCCTCACTGATCCCAATGGCGTCCGGGTTCGATCTCGATATCGAAGATCTCGAGGTCGGCGGATCGGCCCTCGGTGGATCCATCTCGCTGGACACCACAGGCGAGCGGCTACGAGCCGACGCCACCCTCGACACAACCCGTCTGCAGCTCAACGATTACCTGCCCGAGCCGGCGGAGGCTTCAAACGAAAAGGATGGGGCCACCGATCTCCGCTCCGACCCCATCCGTTTTCCAGACGTCCTCGAATGGCTGCGAGCATTCGATGGCTCGCTGTCGCTCGCGATCGACGAGCTCGTCTGGGGAGACCAGGTCGGTGGCGGTGGCAGCATCCGGGCACAATTGGAAGGTGGCCACCTGACTCTCTCGGAGCTCGACCTCGTGCAACAGGATTCGGAGGTGGAGCTTCAGGCCGATCTGATTCTCACCGATAGTGGCCTCGAAACCGAACTCGGTCTCCGGCTCGACGAGTTTCGTTACGGGCCGCTGGCTCAAGCCATCAACCCAAACGCGGAGGAGGATGGCACGGTAGCCATCGACACGGCTGTGCGGATGAATGGAAAGACGCTTGACGAGCTGATCGCCTCGGGCAGCGGTCACTTCGACTTCACTCTCTATCCACACGCGGTCAACACCGAAGTTCTCGATCTCTGGGCGGCCGGGATCTCTTCGGTACTGCGTGTCTTCAACCCCAACCAGGAGTCGGTCTTGAACTGCATTACCGGGCGCTTCTCGATCGCGGACGGGATTATGACCGCTGACAGTTCTTTTCTCGACACTTCACAGATCCGGGCCCGCGGCAAGGGAGAGATCGATCTACCAAGAAACAGAATCCAAATGAAATTCCAGCCTCGCCCAAAGCGACGCACCTTCTTGAATCTGGCAACTCCGGTCAGGGTCTCGGGTCCGCTTCAAGACCCCGACATGCGAGTCGGTCTCAAAGGCCTAGCGGGAACAGCCTTCCGCATCTACACCTGGGCCATCACCGTCTTCTTCGAGGTGTTCCGGCAACCGCTGCCTGCGGATGGCGCAGACATCTGTGTAGCACCCGATCCGAGGGTTGAAGTCGTAACGGCGAAGTAATCACCGGGTTGCCCGAGCATCAAGGGGCCTCGAGTCTCGCCGCAGGGCCCGATCTGTGATGAAATAGCAGCTCTGCAGGAGGTGGCGAGGTCGATTCGCTCGCCACAGTCTCAAGGAAAATAGACTCTTTAAGGAGGAGTAGCAATGAGACGTTTGTTGACTAGTGTATTGCTGTGTCTGGTCCTAGTGATCGGGCTCACGATTCCCGCTCTCGCCCAGGGCTCGGAGACGATCAAGCGGGTGGTCGATAGCGGAGAGCTTCGCGTCGGTATGTCCGGCACCCAGCCGCCGTTCTCGGTCAAGTCCAAAGATGGCAAGTTGATTGGCTACGAAGTCGATCTGGCCAACATGCTGGCCGATGCGATGGGCGCCAAAGCCAAGATTGTCGAGATTCCGTTCGGGAAACTGCTCGATTCTCTCGAGAAGGGCGAAGTCGATGTAGTCATGTCGGGTATGACCATGACCCCACGACGCAACGCCCGCGTCGCCTTTGTCGGCCCCTACATCGTTTCGGGAAAATCGATCCTGACCAAGGACTCTACGCTGGCCGCCCTGGAAGAGGCCGAAGAGCTCGACAAGTCGAACATTAGTCTCGTGGCTCTCGAGAACTCCACCAGCCAGAGATGGGTCGAAAGACTGATGCCCAGCGCCAAGTTGGTGACGGTATCGAACTACGACGACGGCGTGAACATGGTGCTCGAGGACAAGGTGACTGCAATGGTCGCCGACATGCCGATCGCCGCCATTTCGGTGATGCGTCATCAGGACAAGGGCCTTGTGACCACGGTCGAGCCTCTGAGCATCGAGCCGATCGGCATCGCCCTGGCGCCTGGCGACTCGCTGCTGCTCAACATGGTCGAGAACTACCTCGGTGCGCTCGAGGTTCTCGGCGTATTCGAGGCCCTCGAGAACAAGTGGTTTGGCGACGCTTCCTGGATGATCAACGTTCCGTAGTCGGTTCGCAAAAGCTCAGGAAATCTTCGATCCCGGTCTCGGAAAAGCGAGCCGGGGTCGGTGACTTTTGGGGCAACCAATTGTCGATGAAATAGAACTTTTCCAATCAGGAATCGAGTATCATCGTCCAATAGGAGGGGCATCTATGTTCAGACAGAAATCTTCAGGCGGGCGTCGATTCTTTGTCTTGGGTTTGGCAACTATTCTCGCGGCAGCGCTGGCACCGGCTCTCGCCGCCGCACAGGAATATCCCCTGATCGACCGGTTCACTCTCTCCCTGGCCGGTTCCAACATCGGTCTCAGCACCGAGATCCGACTCGACTCGAGAGAGCTCGGTCTGGGTACGACCATCAATTTCGAGGACGACCTGGGTCTCGATTCGAGCAAGATCATCCCTGCCGTCTTCTTTCAGGCGCGGTTGGGCCGGCGCCACGTTATTGACGGCTCTTGGTCGAAAGCCGATCGAAACTCGACCTCGCAAGCGCTGGACGAGATTCAATTCGGCGACATCATCATCCCGGGAGGTTCCCAGGTCGCCCTGTCCTACGATCAGGAGCAGTTCCTACTGGGCTACTCGTACTACTTTCTATTGAGGGATCGATGGGGCCTCGGCTTACGAGTCGGGGCACGGTATCTGAGTCTCACAACGATCCTTACCGTCCAAACGCTCGATCTCGAAGAAGAGGCCGATGCTGCATACCCGCTGCCTTTCTTGGGGTTCTCGTTCCGCTATGGCATCTCGAAGAACAATCGGTGGCGGCTGATCTCCAATTTCGGCTGGCTGAGCGTCGACATAGGAGACGTCGATGGCTCGCAATACATATTGAACGCCACGGTCGAGCACTTGACCTGGAAACACTTCGGTTTCGGTCTCGGATTCAATCTGAGCACGATCGACGTCACTATCGACGACGGTGATGACTTCATCGGTACGGCCGACGTGTCTGCGAGCCAGGTCGGAATCTTCGGTCGCGCCAGGTGGTAGGGGAGCTCGACGCGAGACCCAAACTAATTCATGTCGACGTCGATAGGAGAACGAGGGATGGGGAAACTGGGAAACATCACAAGGCATCGGCAATGCGCCTTGACCTGTACGCTGCTGTTGGCGATGGTGCTATCGGCTGCGCCGAGCACGGCTCAAGAGTACAGCCTGTTCGACCGCTTTAGTCTGGCCCTGGGGGGCAGCTCCCTTGGACTCAGCACCGAGGTTCGGCTCGATTCGAGCGAGCTGGGAATCGGTACGGTGATCAACTTCGAAGACGATCTCGGTCTCGAATCCAGCAAGATTGTGCCTGCCCTCGGTTTCAGGGCCCGTCTTGGCAAGCGACACCTCATCGATGCGAATTGGACCAAGGCCGACCGCAATTCGACCGCACAGGCCCTGACCGACATCCAGTTCGGCGACATCGAGATTCCAGCGGGCTCGGGCGTGGCTCTCTCCTACGATCAGGAGCAGGCCAGTGTCGGGTACTCCTATTTCTTCCTGCTTCGCGATCGCTGGGGGCTCGGCATACGGGCCGGCCTCCGTGTGTTGAGACTGCAAACGTTTCTCGAGGTAACCGACACAGTGATCGAGCTCAGTGACGGCGGTGATACCAGCGCACCCCTGCCCTTCGTGGGCTTCTCGTTCCGCTTCGGCATCGCGCCCAAATGGCGTCTCATCTCCGACTTCGGCTGGCTGAGCTTGAAGGTGGGAGACGTCGACGGCAGCCAGCTCATTCTCGACGCTGGCGTCGAGTACCTGGCCTGGAAGAACGTCAGCTTTGGCGTCGCTCTTTCTACGTCGTCGGTCGACGTGGAGGTCACCGACGGCGAAGACTTCACCGGAACGATCGATCTCGGCTCGACCGCAGCGAGTCTGTTTGTCAAAGGTCGGTGGTAGAGAGGTCGGGCTTCGCCAAGCGCCGAGCTTTATGCGCCCTCTGTTGCCCGCGATCGGAGGCATCTCGACCGACTCGAGACGCTGATCGATTCGATCTATGCGTTGGTGATCGTGCTGTTGGTGGCGCAGTTTCCTTCCCCCCTGAACGCCGATCAGGAGTATAGAAACCTCTGGGATTTTCTAACCGCTGAAAAAGCCGCCCTGGTGGCCTTCCTGGTAAGACGATCGGGATCCAAGTAGTCGACTCAGAACAGCTCGACTCTGGCAGCATGGCCCGGCGCCTGAGCGAGTCGGCGATCCCGGGTAAGAAGCGGTGCCTCGAGAAGCTCCGCCAACGCCACATAGACTCCGTCGCAGATCGTCAGGTTCCTCCTGAGCTCCCAGGCCCTCGGCAAGAGAAGCTCATGCGGATGACGCTCCAATGGAAGATCCGCCAGATCTGTAAGAGCTTCCTGTGCTCTTTGCTCTCCGATCTCGCGGGTCGCGCAAAGTCTTCTGAGCGCCTGTGCCACCTCCACGTCGATCAGGTGGGGTGCGTGACAAGCCGCTTCGCTCCCGAGAACTCGCGGCGTATGAGGAATGGCATCGGGTGTCTGAAGCAGAAACTCCAGCGTTGCGGAGGCGTCCAGAATGGTGATCATCGTCCCTGACGCTCTTCAGCGATGATCTCCGCGACCGAAGAATCGAGTCGGACGGGAGCCCTTTGGCCGAGACGCTCCAGGAGCTCCTCGCGGGTCGGTCGTTCAGCGACCCTGCGAAGCTCCACGAGCAGATAGTCGGACAGCGACATGCCTGCCATGGCCGCTCGCGCCTTGAGCGTACGATGCAGCGCTTCGGGAACGTTACGCACCTGGATCATCTTGGACATGCTCTTGACATGTTAGCATGTGAACCACATAACTTGGTCATGATACAACCACTCGGCAAAGGCGCATCAAAGTAAGGTCTCGCCAGACTCTTATCCGTTACACTCTGCGCACCTTCCGACCCGATGAGCTCATCGAGCCAGGCCAGGGTCACACGCGAGTAGAATGCCGGCCCAGGCCGAATCAAATGGAGAGAATCGTTCATGACTTCACCACAAAGACTCTTGATAACCCTCGGCATCCTGCTGCTGCTCTGCGCGGCCACCACCGGGCCAGCCGCAGCCCAAGAGGGATCGGGAACAACGATCAAAGTCATGACTTACAACGTCTGGCACGGCCTACGAAGCGGAGAGAGCCGCAAACGATTCCCAGGCGAAGATCCTGAACGGGCGGCAAAGCGGTTTGCCCTGCAGATCGAGGAGATCAAGCGACTCGACCCCGACATTTTGCTGTTCCAAGAGGTCAACACGAACCAGAAGCAGGCCCGCAAGTACGCTGCGGCGCTCGGCTACGACGAGATCCACAAGGTCACCAGCTGCGGTCTCCATCTAGGTGCCATCTACAAAATTCCAAAAAACGTCAACGACGGCATCGCCATCCTCGCCAAGCCCGAATACGGGCTGCGCAGAGTCGGCAAGCCACGTCTAAGCGGTAACGCGGCATGCACGGCTTCGTGGGGCTTCCAGACCAAGGAGTCTCGCTACGGTCTGCTGGGCGAGATCACGATCGATGGACGCAAGGTGCTGGTCACCACGACCCACCTCTCCTCGCCTGCATTCGTACTGCCTGACTTCGATCAACAGCTCGCGGCTTTGGTGACCGACGGAACCCTGACGCAGGAGCAACACGACGAGATCCAGGCAGCCCGCGAGTCGAAGTCGAAGCGCAATGTCAACGAGACCAAAGCCCTTCTCCAACACATGGCTCGGCGAAGCCAGAGGATGGGCGGTGACGGTAGTGCAGCGCCCATCATCTTCGGAGGCGACTTCAATGCCGAGCCGGACACACCCGGCATCCGCGCCGTCTATGCTGCCGGATTCGAAGAGACCGGTACCGGTCCCGACTTTCACACCTGGGACCCGCCCAAGAACCAAGAGAATTACAGCATCGGCACCCGACGCCACGATCCTCTGCCGACATTCGACAAGCCGGAGGTCGAGGAGCTGCTCGCGCCTCGCTCAACGACTCCGAGACAGATCGATCATCTGTTCGTCAAGGGCGGGCTCGGAGTCCAGTCGGCCGAGATGGTGTTGGACCAGGAAACGGGCGGTATGTACCTCTCGGATCATTTCGGCATCCTGGCGACCATCGAGGTGCCCTGATTCAGAGTAGTGGGGCCAAAATCCCGGTGGTGTTCTCCCATAGCCGATGTCTCCAGCCGCGCTGACACCACTCGGCCAGATCGATCCGGTCCGAGTCGTCGATATAGCTCTGCTGAACCGCGCGCAGCCTCGAAGTAAACTCGTGGGCAAAGGCGATGATGCTGATCTCGAAGTTGAGCTCGAAGCTGCGGCGATCCATATTCGCAGTCGCGACGACACTGATAGCGCGATCGACGCTAAGCGTCTTTGCATGCAATAGACCGGAGCGGTACTCGTAGATCGACACACCCGAGGCGAGAAGCGCCTCATAGTAACTTCGACTCGCCGCCGCGACGAGGGGTGAGTCGTTGCGGGCCGGGACCACGAGCGTAGTGGATACTCCAGACTCTCCGGCCGTGCACATGGCCGAGATGGTGGTCTCGTCGGGAACGAAATAAGGCGTTGTCAAGACGATCTCGTTCTCTGCCTGCAGCAACCCGACCTGAGTGAGATTCACCAGCGCTCGGTTGTGCGACAGCGGGCCGGAGCCGATCACCTGGACGGGGATTCCGCCGCTGATCGGCCGAGGTGGTTCGGTGAGAACCGCTTCGGGCGGCTCATCGACTTCGAGCAGCCAATCCTCCGCGAACAGGACCTGGAGATCCTGAACCGCCGGACCTTCGATCCGAACCATCAGATCGACCCAGGGTGCGAACTCGGCCTTGATCGCAAATGCGGCATCGGCGATGTTCTGACTACCGGTCCAGGCAACCTGTCCATCGACTACGGCGATCTTGCGGTGGTTGCGGATATCGATTCGCTGGACTCCTGCCCTCAGAAGACCACCAGGCATGGCCTCGGCGACCTGTACTCCTGCAGCTTTCATCGTGGAGCAGAGCTCCGACTTGAGAAACGGCATGGCGCCGTAGGAGTCGACCAGTACCCGGCACCTCACACCACGTTCCGTGGCATGGACCAGGGCCTCCCCGACTCTGATGCCATTGCCATCCGGCAGCCAGATGTAAAACAGCATGTTGCAACTCGACTCCGCTCGATCGATGTCCTCGACCAGGCCGTCGATCATGTGGTCGGTCTCCGAGTAGAGACGCAGACGGTTTCCGGGCCTGGTCCCGGTACCCGACACGGTCTGCGCCAGCCGGGCAACCCGCCCGGCGCGCCCCAGTTCGGGTGAATCAGAGTCGAGCGTTGCCACCCCCGCGAACGCTTGGGCTTCGATCTGATCGCAGACGCGGCGGTGGCGTAGCACCCTACGCCGACCCAGCCGAGCTTCGCCGAGGAGTAGGTAGAAGATCGCACCAATCACGGGAACCGCCAGGACCACTATCAGCCAGGTCAGACGCACCTGAGGCGAGCCGCGACCTCGAAGCAGAATAAGCGCCGCCAGCCCCAGCTGCAGGAGAATCTCGGCAAGCGCACCAAGAGCGAAAAGCGATTCGGCTTCGAACACGGTAGGGGTCACTCTAACGCGATGCCGGCCTCACAGCCGACACGGTGGTTGTGCCACCGGTAGAATGCAGCTTCTGATCGCACTGGACCTGTCAGGACTCGTCAATATAGTGCTGTGGTGAGGAAGTCGCAGAACCCTGTCGCCGAGCCGGCAGCTGGGGCTTTTAGTCAACAACATGATCCGAAAGTTGGGCCCGGCCGCCCAGAACGGAAGAAGATCTATGAAACCACCAAGCTCTCTGCTTCACATCTCGACCCATGCGCTGATCGCAATCCTGGTAATAGCGGCGAGGCCGTCTCTGGCGCAGGAGGATGCCGGCTGGCCCCGTGAAATCAATGTCCCAGAGGGGGACATCATCATCTATCAGCCTCAGCCCGAAGAGGCCGAGGGCAACACCCTGAAGGGTCGCTCCGCGGTCTCGGTGACAGTTCCGAGTCAGCAGGCGCCGGTTTTCGGCACGGTTTGGTTCGAGGCCAAGGTCGCCACCGATCGAGAGAATCGAACCGTCGATATCACCTCGCTCGGGGTAACGCGGGTTCGCTTTCCGGAAGCAACCGAGGAGCAGGAGAGCAGTCTGGCCTCGATTCTCGAAACGGAATTCGAGGAGCGCGACCTGACCATCTCGCTCGATCGACTGATCACCAGTCTCGATCAGGCCGATGTACGACGCAAGGCCGCCGAGGGTTTCAACGACACGCCGCCGGAGATCATCGTCTCCACCGAACCCGCCGTCCTGGTGTCGATCGATGGTGAGCCGAGGATGCAGAAGCTCGAAGGGAGCGATCTCGAGTATGTCGTCAACACCCCGTTCGTGATCCTCAAAAAGGCCAGCAAGAAGACCCTCTATCTATACGCGGGTAGCGACAGCTGGTACGAAGCGGACGCGGTTCGAGGCCCCTGGAAGATCGCCAAATCCGTACCTAAGAAGATTCGAGATGCGGCGCCAAAAGACGAGGACATGCCCGACGATCTGTCTGAGGCGAATCAGCCGACATCTTCGACCCCGCCAAAGGTGCTGGTCACTACCCGGCCCTCCGAGCTGATCGTCATCGAAGGCAACCCAGAATACACGCCGCTTGCTGGTGGCGAGCTGCTTTATGTCAGCAACACCGAGGACGATGTCCTGGTCGAAGTCGCGACTCAGAAGCACTATGTACTTCTGTCGGGCCGTTGGTTTACAGCCCCGTCCCTCGCTGGCCCCTGGACCTTCGTCCGCTCCGATCAACTGCCAGCCAGCTTCGCTCAGATCGGCACCGAATCCGACATGGCCCACTTGCGGACTTGGGTGGCAGGAACCGACGAGGCCGAGGACGCGATTCTCGATGCCCAGGTGCCGCAGACTTCTGCGATCAAACGGGACTCGACTACCGAAGTCACCTACGACGGAAAGCCGCAGTTCGAAGCGATCGAGGATACCGAGCTCGAGTATGCGGCAAACACTGCCAAACAGGTCATCAAATACAAGAACAAGTACTACTGTGTGGATGAAGGGGTCTGGTACGAATCCAGCAGCGCGACCGGTCCCTGGACCGTCGCAACCGATATTCCCGACGAGATCTACAATCAGCCTGCATCGAGCCCGACCTACAACACGACCTACGTTTACGTCTACGATGCAACCCCCTCGACGGTCTATGTCGGTTACTACCCGGGCTACACCTACAGCTACCCTTACTACGGCTCCCTGGTTTATGGGACTGGTTGGTACTACCGGCCGTGGTATGGCAGCTACTACTACCCACGAGCCTCGACCTGGGGTTTCCATGTCCGCTACAACCCCTGGTACGGCTGGAGCTTTGGCTTCAGTTACAGCACCGGAAGATTTACCTTCGGAATCGGCTACGGCGGCTGGGGAGGCTACCGGGGAGGCTGGTGGGGACCGGTCGGTTACCGACCCTACGCTCGAGGCTACAACCGCGGCTGGCATCGTGGATATGCCGCCGGTTACGCTTCCGGCAGACGTGCCTCGCACTACAGCAACAATCTTTATGCGCGGCCCGCTAATCGGGATCGCAACACGGTCCAGCCCCGGGCCAGGACGGCTCAGGCCACCACCGCGCAGGGCCGAGCCAACAACGTCTTCTCGGACCGGGATGGGAACGTACACCGCAAGCAGGGTGACGGCAGCTGGGAGACTCGCCAGAATGGTCAGTGGTCGAAGAGCGACGTCCAGGGTGCAGCTGCCGACCGGGCGGCTCAGGGGGGTGGCACTCGTGAGCGACCGTCGCAGGGTACAGCGACGCCTTCGACCCGCCAACAACCAGCTTCGAGGCCAACTACGACTCCGTCGACCTCGAGGCAGCCTTCGACCAGCAATCGCTCCTATTCGGGTTCAGGGAGCAGTGCCTCCAGCCTCGACCGCCAATACCAGAATCGCCAGCGTGGCAGCACCCGAACTCAAAGCTACAACCGTAGCGCTAGTCGTGGTGGGGGTCGTGGAGGGGGAGGCGGCCGAAGAGGCTACTCGCGGGGCGGTGGTTTCCGCTGGTAGGCGGGTTTAGTCCGCGGCCTTGGCCTCGAACACCTTGCCAACGTCGTTTAGGTCGTCGGCATTTTGGGGTTACCAAGGAAACCAGAGATCGATAGAATAGTCGTCCTCGAGAGAGGAAATCGAAGACCCGGCCCAGGCTGGCCTCGACAGGTTCGGTGGAGGCATCCCCCCATCGTTGCCAGCCCAGGCTCGGATCTTCTGTAGAACTTCCTCGGCGCTACTCCCAAGAAACGTCGGTTCCTTTTTTCCCTAGGACCCTATTCCCGGTCCCAAGGTCAAGACCCCAACCACGAATACCGCAAAGACGTAAAAGAGCATCAAGATACTCGGCCAGTCGATTCTTCGTTCCATCGCTTGTCCCCCTCTGCCATACTCAGCTTCTGTGAGACTCTGGTGCGTTTGGTCGCTCTATCTGTACCCAGATTAGCTTTGGTTCAGGTCTAGGGTCACTGACCCGAAACGACAACATTCGTGCATGGGCCGCCACTCGAGGTACCGCCAGAAAGACCCGAATCTTGCTTGCATTACCTAGCCAAAGAGGCCGCCGGACGAGAATCGCTCCTCGAAATCGGCATACCTGAGCTCGGCTCCCTCCTTGAGCTCGGCGACCAGTGCGTTGGCCTCCTGTCTCTGTTCCGGCGTCAGGTGTGTACGCACCTCTTGTAAGGTCAGACCGGTGTGGAGTAGCAGCTCCAGCTCTGCCTTGCAGACCACCTGATGTGCCAGCCGAATCGGCTCTTCATCGTAATTCTCGGCACGGACCTCATCCATCAACGCCATTCGTGAGTCCTTGAGGAGCGACAGCTCGTTCAGCAGGGTCTCGCGATGAGAATCGACCGAGGTGCGAATCCCTTCCAGTTGCTGTTCGGTCAAGCCCAAACGTCTGACCACTCCATCTCTAATCCGCTGTGAAAACCAGTCCGAGATGGGATTTGGACCCAGAACCCTGCGGCCGTCGAGCTTGCCGCCCGCCAGCAACGAGGGCAATAGGGTCAGCAGCGCCGCCGCAGGTAGGACACAGATGCGGCTGGAGTTGCAGGACCACTTCATGGGCACTCCTTTACGAGGGTCACCAACCGTACCCGAGGATCAGCCCGAGCTGTCCGTAGTTTGCATCGCCATCGGCTGAAGCCAATGACGGCACGAGCAAAATTCCCATCATGGCTAGTAGGCCCAATGAGTGTCTCTTCATCTCATTTCTCCTTGATCAGTCTTTCTTTGTGGCGCTGAAAAGCCGCCATCGAGGTGAAACTCAAGCCTGACCACTGAAAGCCATCAAGCGATTGGCATGGGCTGCCAAAATCGGCGGTTTTCCCGCCGTCTGGATTCGAGGAGAGGAGCTACTCGACCCAGATCGCCTGAGCGGCGATCCGTTCGGTAGGAAAGATGTTGGGAAAAGTGATGTCGTAGCGTTCGGTAGATTCGGGTGCGATGCGCATGAGGAAACCGCGAGTCTCGATAACGCCCGCCGAGCCCACAAGGCTGACCTCCAAACGCCCCCGCGAAAGATACCGGGTCGGATTGCGGACCAGACCGGAAACGGTTACAAAACCCATCTGGGTAATCAGGACCTGGGGTGGGCCAAGAGGCCAGGTCTTGTCGCTCGGAAGAAGAGATTGCAGATCTGGTGCCGTCGAGGCCTGCGCCTCGACCCGACCCAGATCGCTCTTGAGTTGATTGAGCTCTGCTACTGCGTCGTCGAGACCCTGTCGATAGCGTCGCTCGGAGTCTCGAGCCTCGGCGAGCTCACGGCGCAAGGTCTCGAGCTCGCGCTCGGCTGCGAGACGATCGTCTTCCGAGACACGAAGCTTCATCTCGAGCTCGCCGATTCGGCGGTTCTTGTCCCAGATCTCAGAGGTCTCCACGTCATCCGCGCGACTGGAAGTCTCGACCTGTGGGTCGTCGGGCGACCGTGTGATGTCAGGAGCCTCCGGTCGGGCTATCCAATACCAGAGACCCGCCCCGACCAAAATCAAGACCAGCAGCCAGCCAGATTTGTAGCTGGACCTCGGAATCGGGCGGGGCACTGGTTCGATTGTTCCCATGGAGCCCTGGCCACACCTAGTAGAGCTCGGGCACCCAGCGGCGAGGCTTCAACGCCGCTTCGTCGTCGTAGGCTCCCTTGTCGCTTCGCTTCGGCAACTTGACCTCTTCGTCAGGAAGCACTTCGTATGGAATCAAGCTCAACAGATGAGTGATGCAGTTCAACCGAGCACGTCGCTTATCGTTCGAGTCCACGATGTACCAAGGCGCCCATCCCGTATCGGTGACATCCAGCATCTTGTCTCGGGCATGAGCATAGTCGTACCACTTGCGTCTGGCCTCGACATCCATCGGGCTCAACTTCCACTGCTTCTTGGGGTCCTCGATACGGTCCTGAAACCGCTTTTCCTGCTCATCGTTCCCGACCGTCAGCCAATACTTGATCAGAATGATTCCAGAGCGAACGATCGCCTGCTCCCAACCGGGGCAGGTCAACAGGAACTCTTTGTACTCGTCCTCGGTGCAAAAACCCATCACTCGTTCGACACCGGCGCGGTTGTACCAACTGCGGTCGAAGAGAACCATCTCGCCGGCCGCCGGAAGATTAGCCAGATAGCGTTGGTAATAGAACTGAGTCTTTTCACGATCGCTCGGAGCCGGCAGAGCGACGACTCGGAACACCCGGGCGCTGACCCGCTCAGTGATGCGCTTGATGATTCCACCCTTACCCGCAGCATCTCGCCCCTCGAAGACGACGACAATCTTCAGGCCCTTGGCTTTGACCCATTCCTGCAAATAGACCAGCTCGGTCTGAAGCTCCGCCAGCTTGTCCTCGTAGAAATCCTTGTCGAGACGCTTTGTCTTCTTCTTGGGTCGATCGCCACCCTTCTTCTTTTTCTTCTTGTCACCCATTTCAGATTCGCCTTGTCTCTTGGACTCCAGGATCTCTACCCGCTTTCGGCGGCGGCAAACTCGTCGTTGTTCAACACCTCTTCAATGTAGCTCACCGCCTCGGTGGGATCGTCGGTATGAAACACGGGCACCTCGTCTTCGTCGATGGTTCGCTCGCGCAGCATCGACTTCTGAATGAAGTCGAGAAGCTCGTCCCAGTAGTCCTTGCCCATGGCAACGATCGGAAACTTCTCCATCTTCCCGGTCTGGACCAGGGTGGCCGTCTCGAAGATTTCATCCATGGTGCCAAATCCACCCGGTAAGAAGACGAAGCCTGAAGAGAATTTCACCATCATCACTTTGCGAACGAAGAAATGATCGAAATGGAGATCGATGTCGAGATAGGGGTTCGATTCCTGCTCGAAAGGCAGCTCGATATTGCAACCGATACTCAAACCCCCGGCATCTTTTGCGCCTCGGTTGGCGGCCTCCATGATGCCCGGGCCACCCCCGGTCAAAACGGCAAAGCCGGCCTCCGCCACCGAACGGCCCACCTGTCGTGCCATCTTGTAGTAGCGGTGATCCTCATCGAATCTGGCCGAGCCAAAGATGGTGATCGCTTTGCCGATGTCGTAGAGACCCCGGCATCCCTCGACGAACTCGTTGAAGATTCGAACTCCTCGGTCGAAGTCGAGCAACAGATCATCCGGACCACTAAAGAGTGCCCGATCTGAAAATTTCTTGTCGTTTTTCGCCATACCCTTCACTGCTTCACTGCTTCACTGCTCCACTGCTTTACTGCGTCACTGCTTCACTGCGCCACTGCGTCTTCTACTCCACCATCGGCAGCTCGTTGGCGATCTGCATGTCGATCACGAGATTGAAGCGGTGCTCCAGTTGAACGACCTTCAATGCCTTGGAGGGTGACAGTGCCGTCGCCACACTGCGGTAGAGATCGCCGAGCAGCTCGGTACGCGACTCCTGGAGATCGAGCCACTCCTCCGCCATCTCGGCGGCGTCCTCCTCATCCATGCCCTCCACACCTTTCGCATAACGCTTGATCAACTCGATCCTTCGATCTGCCAGCTTGTCGAGTTGGTCGGTGTAGTTCTTGTAGAGGGGCCAAAACGCCGCGGCCTCGTCGGCCGAGAACTGCATATTGTTGGTAATGATGGCGGTGGTCTCCTTACCCACATCGGACCGCAGCAGCTCGAGAAATGCTTCGTTGCCCATAAAGGGATCCTGTCCAAACGAAGAAGAAGCTGCCAAGACCAACAGGGCGCCGACCGCTAGTGCGGTTCGCAGAGTTATTCGTTTCATCAAACTACCTCCTCGAAAACGAATGTTATCGCTTGTCCGGAAACTTCTTGAACATCTTTTTCACGGTTCTGCTCGCCAAGGTCTTTTTCTTGCCAGTACTCTGAGTCGAAACGACACCCTCAGCCTTGCCCCGCCACATGGTGTCGTGTGTTTCCCATTCATAGGCCTCTATTCGAATGACGCCCGCTGAGAAGCTGTCGTCCTTTACCACATGTATCGCCACCAGGAAGTCGGCAGGCCCATCGGTCTTCGTATAACCCTTTTTGGCCAGCTGAGCATCGACCGACTGACGTATCGCAAGTTCCACTTCTCGGTTTGGGGCCGGCGTCCCTTTGTCCCAGTTGTAGTTGCTCATGGCCGCAATATCGAAGCTACCGACGAACTCGACGTCTACCCACAACGCCGACGCCTGGGCGGTCACCAGGACGGTGAGTGCCAAGATTACTGTCTTGAGCGGAAATGTTCTCATCATCGGTGGCGAGTCTAGAACTATCTAGTGAAATCCCAAGCCTCAATCATAGGACAACTTTCGTCGATCATCCTCTCTCGTCAGCAATCAACACTTCGGCCGAAATCGACAGCTTGGCAACTCGTTTTGTAAGAGTGTAAGCCTGCTCGAGATTATCCACAAACCCCATCTCGACCCGGGCCACCCTTAATCCGCCTTGGGCAGTGCTTTCTGAAGCAGGACGTAGCCGAGAACTCCGGCAATCAGTGAAGCAATCAGGATTCCGACCTTGGCCTCGGTGACCAGCTCCGGGTCCTTGAAGGCCAGCTCACTTACAAAGAGCGACATGGTAAACCCGACTCCTGCCAGACAGCTCACACCCCAGATCTGCGACCACGAGACTCCATCTGGCATCCCGGCGCCACTAAACCGGATCGCCAGCCAGCTGAAGAGCAGAATACCGATCTGTTTTCCGACCACCAGACCGAGAATGATCCCCATACTGATCGAGTTCGAGATCGTCTCCAAGATGCCCTCACCCAATGGCACACCCGCATTGAAAAGGGCAAACAGCGGCAGAACGATAAAGGCCTGGGGTAGGTGGAGGTATCGCTCCAGATAAGGCCCCGAAGGGGCCATGGCCCCGGTGGTCTTGTAGAGCTCCTCGAGGGCCAACATCTGGGGCTCGTCGTCCACCATGCTGTCTTCGGTCATGTCGCTCTCTTTGAGAAGAGCCATGTTCTTGTCGACCGTATTGAAGAACTTCTTGGGATCGACCCGGGAGCGGACCGGCACCATCAGCGCAACCAGTATGCCGGCCACCGTGGCGTGAACACCCGATGCGAACACGGCGATCCAGACACCCAGGATCAGAGTGGTCCATACACCGATCCGACGCACACCTGCCTTGGAGGCAACGGTCATTAGAAACAGGAACACAGCAGCGATTACGAGTGGTGTGATCCGAATCTCCTCGGTATAAAACAGTGCGATGACCAACACCGCGCCCAGGTCGTCGGCAATGGCGAGGGCGGTCAGAAACACCTTCAAGGTGATGGGGGCTCTGGAACCGAACAGGGCCAGAATTCCGAGAGCAAAGGCGATATCGGTCGCCATCGGAATTCCCCAGCCGTGAGAGCCGACACCGCCGAAGTTGAGTGCAACATAAAAGATCGCGGGCACGACCATTCCACCGACCGCAGCCATCACCGGAACGATGGCCTGCTTGAGAGATGACAGATGACCCAAGACCATCTCCCGTTTGATCTCGAGACCCACGACAAAGAAGAACACCACCATCAGGGCATCGTTGACCCAATGCTGCAACGACATCTTGAAGCTGTGATCCCCCAGCGAGATCCCTAAGTAGGTCTTGGTCAGCTTGTAGTAGCTGTCCGCCCAGGGTGAGTTGGCCCAAACCAAGGCCACAATGGTCGTAGCCAACAGAACGATGCTGCCGGCGGCCTCCCAATGAAAGAACCTCTGGAATACTCTGTGATCGTGGTCGTGAGAGTCCGACCCCATAGGGCTCATCGAACCTCCTTCAAAGGTGCCCCGGGTGGGTTTCTTCCCGAAACTCGACCGGTATCCTGTCACAAATTTGGCGGCTCAAACACTCCACGCAATGCTCCGAAAGTGAGCCAATGAGTGGGTGCGATTGTCGGTCCGACCCATGTTACTGTTGATCCTTCGTGCGCCGAGATACTATTTGGATTCCGAGCACTTTCATGTTTATGACAAATCCCGCCGAAGCCAGATTCCTGAAGCGAATCTTGGGCCGACTGCAGTTGGCACTGTTGGCCGGCTCCGGCCTGGCCCTATGTGCTTGCACGGTCGGCCCAGACTACGAGTACCCCCAGACCGAGGTGCCCGATGTCTGGAAGTACAAGGTCATGGCCGAGGTGGAGGACGATCAGTCACCGCTCGAAGGTTGGTGGCTCAACCTCAACGATCCCAAAGTCCTCGAGTTGGTCGACCTGGCGTTGCAGGCCAACTACGATCTCAAGATCGCCACCCAGAGAGTCGAAGAGTCCCGGGCGTTGCTCGGCGTGGCCACCGGTCGCTACTACCCCGAGATCGGCGGTGATGCGACCTATCAACGTGCAGAACTGAGCCAGAACGGAGTCCAGCCGCTGCCCCCTGGCATCGAGAACCCGTTTGGGGTCTATGGCCTGGGCATCGGTCTGGCCTGGGAGATCGACGTATTTGGGCGTCTGCGACGCCAAGCCGAGTCGGCTCGAGCCCAATTGGAGGCCTCGGTCGAAGATTACCGCGATGTGCTGGTAATTCTGATCGCCGACGTCGGCTCCAACTATGTCGATGTCCGTACGCTGCAGCTCAGGCTCCAATATGCCGAGGCCAACGTGGTAGCGCAGCAGGACACACTGACGCTGACGCAGGACCGGTTCGACGCCGGCCTGACATCGTTGCGCGACGTGACCCAGGCGGAGTCCAACCTCGCCACCACCCAAGCCACCATACCGGCGCTCGAGGCTGATCTCGAGGCCACGGTCAATCGCCTGGCGGTTCTGCTCGGCAAACCACCGGGAGAAGTCGACTATCTGCTCGACGATCCGGCCGATATCCCGGAACCCGACGAGGCGATCACGATGGGCATCCCGGCGGATGTCGTCCGTCGACGTCCCGACATCCGATCCGCCGAGCGACAGCTGGCGGCGCAGACTGCTCAGATCGGAGTCGCCACGGCGGATCTCTATCCGACCTTCACGCTCTCCGGTTTGATCGGCCTGCAATCGACATCGAGCGGCAGCCTGTTCGAGAGCGACAGCCTGACCTGGTCGATTCTGCCCGGAATCCAGTGGCCCTGGTTTACCGGTGGTCGGGTCCAAAACCAGATCAGAGCCGAGAAGGCTCGCACCCAGCAAGCGGCGGATTTCTATCAACAGACGGTCCTGCTGGCCCTACAAGAGGTAGAGAACTCTCTCATTGTGTGGCAACGTGAGAAGATTCGCCGCGATCGGCTGATGGAAGCGGTCGACGCAACCGAGCGGACCGTTGATCTGGTCAACACACAGTATCGATCGGGTCTTACCGATTTTCAGAGCTATCTCGATGCGCAGCGATCGTTGCTCGAACGACAGGACGACCTGGCTACCTCGGAAGGTCGGGTCGTTCAGGCCTTGATCTTGCTTAATCGGGCGCTAGGAGGCGGCTGGCAGCAGCCTGATCCGGAGGCCACGCCAAAGGAGATCGCGATCGACATCGTCGAAGGTGAGGACATCTCGGGGAGAGAACCATGAGGATAATATTTCGTGGCACCGGCACCGGCCGTGTCCTTCTATCGATACCACTGATCGCGATCGTGGCAGCGTGTGGCGGTGGCGGCGACGCCGGGCCTCCACCACCACCCGATGTCGGAGTCACAAAACCGGTTCGCCGCGATATCACGGTCTTCTCCGAGCACTTGGGCTCGACAGAAGCATTCGAATCGGTCGAAGTCCGCGCGCGTGTGACCGGCGAGCTCGAGCAGATCACCTTCGAGCCCAGCTCGACGGTCAGCGAGGGAGATGTCCTCTTTGTCATCGAGCCCCGCTTCTACAAGGCTGAACGGGATGCGGCCGATGCGGCGCTCAAATCGGCCGAGGCTGACCTAGCGCGGGCGGAGTCCGACCTCAAGAGGGTCGAGCAGGCCATCCAGACCAACGCA
>CAJHZD010000224.1_pt1 | contig 38787 bp, 35 predicted proteins | sample 9198941 | NCBI WGS metagenome assembly CAJHZD01 (sample SAMEA7708371, study PRJEB35096) | sediment metagenome | biome: marine neritic benthic zone biome [ENVO:01000025]; feature: sediment [ENVO:00002007]; material: shallow marine sediment [ENVO:03000034] sea grass bed [ENVO_01000059] ...
CTCTCCTGCCCGGCTTGCAGAACCTGAGCCAGCCCGATCTTCGGTCTCGGGCTGAATCGACTCGGACCCCGCCTCGGCGTCCTCTTTAGAGGACACTCCTCCACTGCCACTGTCCGTGGACTCCATGCCCTCTTCAGAAGGCGGCATCTGCTCTGAAGGATCGGTTTCGGCTTCGCCTCCCGAGCTCGAATCCGAAGGCGGCGACGTACTTTCAGAAGGGGTCGACGAAGGGGGCGGAGGGGGAGCAGTCGAAGGTGTCTGCGGAGCCGACGGCGCCGGACTGCTCGGACCTGGCGGTGAAGGGGTAGGCGACTGAGGCGACGAGCTCGAACAACTCGACACCGCAAACAAGACGCCGATCGCTACTGCAATCGATACTGGATCTCGAAACTTGACTTTCATGACATCGACTCCGAGTGGCAGCAGAGCAACTGGCAGGCTCATGTCTCCGATCCGGCGCTTCTGAATCGATCCGACGTAGCATCCGAGTCAGAGCTATCAACAGTTTAACGCAGGCCCGGCCGGCTCCGAGAACCGCTGCTTCTGGCCATATTTCTTAGCAAGTACCAGGCCAATTATCCCTCGAGCGGAACCGCGAAGTGCTCCCGACAAAACTCCAGACGGGAATCCAACGATTGCGAGGTACTCGATAACGCCTCGACGAGTCGCAGTCGTCGCCAGAGACCCGCTTCGTTGGCGATCTGCACACTAAGACCGGGCCTGGCGTTGAGCTCGAGAATCAGAGGGCCGAGGTTCCGATCGATAACGATATCGATTCCCAGATATCCGAGACCCGTGATGTCGTGTCCTTTGGCCGACATCTGCAGGATCTGATCCCACGCCGGAATGACCATTCCCGAGAGTCTCAGACCCGTGTCCGGGTGCTCAGCCACACAGCGATTGTGCAGCACGCCTCCGAGTGTGGTTCCGGTGGATAGATCGACCCCAACGCCTACGGCACCCTGATGCAAGTTTGCCCGACCGTCAGAGAGCCGCGTAGGAAGCCGAACCATCGCCATGACCGGATAGCCTTGGAAGACGATGAGTCGAATGTCGGGCACTCCCCGATAACTCACCGGTGCTAGCGCCTCTGCAGTCTGTACGCAGTACTCGATCATCACCCTGTCGCGTTGGCCTGCCAGGCTATAGAGGCCGCTCAACACGTTCGAGAGATGATGCGACAACTCCCCTCCACTGATGGGTGCGCCGCTCGATTTGTAGAAAGTATCGCCCCGACGCCCTTTGATCACCAGCACACCGTTGCCGCCGCTACCGTGAGCGGGTTTCAGAACGAACTGATCTCGGTCTCCAATCAGGGCCGGAAGCTCTCGAATGTCATGTTGCGTCGACAGAACAGCAAATAGCTCGGGGACCGGCAGTCCGGCCCCGATCGCCAACTCCTTCGTTTGCAGCTTGTCATCGACCCGAGGATAGAGCCGCCGCGGGTTGTATCTACGAATGAACTCGATGTTGCGACGGTTGATTCCCAGAACACCCAAGCGGCGCAGATCTCTCAGGGCGCTAATCATGGCTTTCCATCAAGTCTCTGTAACGGAACAGTTCGAGCAGTCGATAGCCTGTATATCTTCCGAGCAAGAGAATCAAAGCGAGAAGAATCAACAAGACCTCTGGGAACACCACGACCACATACTCGATCGAATCGAGGCTCATCACTTGATAAGCAATCGCAGCGACCAGCAGAGTGCCAAACCCCTGTTGAATGGCCTCGGCTGGACCCACCTCTTCCCAGACGATCGACATTCGTTCGATCGCGATTGTCAAAATTACAAGCGGGAAGAGTGCTACCGAGAGGCCCACCTCTAGACCCAAGCGATGACTCAGAATGCTGATCGTGAGAAGCGCCAGCACGACCAGTATCAAGACCGCTGCCAACCGGGGAACCAGCAGGAGTCGGAGCCGATCCAGCAAGAAGCGCAAGCCGACGCCGACGCCGACCACAAGGACGAACAGCACGATCCCAGCGAGCAGTCTCGTTTCACGGAACGACAGAGCGACCAGAACCGGCAGAAAGGTGCCAAAGGTCTTGACCCCAATTACGTTTCTCAGGATCACGATCAGGAACGCTCCGATCGGCACCAAGAGCATGACTTTGTACACGGCTTGAACTTGAATCGGGAGTCGGAGCAGCGAGTAGTCGACGACCGGCGAGTTCATCAAGTCCGCTCTCCGCTCGGCAACTTCCAGTGCCTGTAGGACGTTTCTCCAGGTCGAGATTTCGACCTCGGGATTACTGGCCCCGACCACATCGATCAGTGGTCGGCCACCCCGCCACCAGATAAAGAGGTTCTGCGGCCGCACCCGCGCGGCAGTCACGGGGCTATACCAACGCCAGGAGGCACCATCCCAGACCTCCATGTAGGGTTGAAACATGGCCCGTCGCTCGCCGTCTTTCAATTCGAGTCCATATGCCACACGAGCAGGCACAACACCCGTAGCCAGCAATTGGATGGCTATTTCGGCCTTGCGCCCCGGCGATCGTCCTCGTGAAAGAAGTAGCTCCATGTTCTCATCGGGGTCTGAATCGTTGATGCGACGCAGGACCTCGGTGGTAAAGCTCGTGACATCGGCAGACTGGGCCTGAGCCTGCGCGACAATCGTCTCGATCGCGGTCACAAAGGGCTCGCCAGGGCTCTCGAGAGCGATCGGACCCGGCTCGTCCGCATCTTCGATTGAGGGATCGGGGGTAACCACAGCCCTGTAATAGAAAGTTTGTCGACCGGCCGCTTCCCGAATCGCCCACTGAGCCTCTCGCCAGATTCCCTCTTCGGCAATCGCGAGCCCAAATCCTCGTGAGACGAAGTTCTCGTCGAGAATCGCGTAGCCGGGAGGGTTGGAGGGCAACTGCAGAACGGCCTTGACGGGTCGGGTATAGCTATCGACAGTAAATCGCGCTTGCACCGTCCAAACATGAGATTCAGCAGCCGGCAGCAAGGGATATCCGAGAACCACTACCTTGTAGATGATCAAGGCGAGTCCAACCGCAGTGAGAAAGCCGGCCGAGACCCAGAGTGGTAGGCGGCTCAACGATCGGCCTCCACTGCACACCTCGGTTCGGTTGTGAAGGATTCAGCCGCATCGACCAACGCTACGTTCTTGAGTGCATTACGACCGAGCAGAATCGGGTACTGAAACCCACTTCTATCGGCCAGGCTTACTTCGATCTCATCGAGATGATCTCCAAGGCAAATCTGAATTCTGACCACCGGTCGACGCTGGCTCGGCCCTTCGTGCTCCTTGATATAGGCATAACGGACCAACCGCTTCTTGTAGCGGATCCTGCGACCCGACACGCTGTCGACGACAAGAAACTCCACCCAGCGATCGCCGTCCTTCTCCCGATAGCGACGTATCTTGGAGGCATCGAGAGACGATGTGTCCGCTCCGGTGTCCAGTTTCGCCTCCATCTCGAGTTGGCTTTCGCCTACCTGCACCCTTTCGACCCAGCCAAAGATATCCTTGCTGCGAGATGCGGCGCTCCCGGGATCGACCGTCCCAAGCACACACGACACGGCGGCAATCATGAGAGACCGAATACCGACTCTCGCGGTTCGTCCTCTACAGATGGTCCTCGACAAAGCTCTGATCGTCTGTTCCTCGACGGTATGGGTCGATTCTACAGGTTGACATGCAACCTTTGGGTTGCATACGATTCAACCATGGAAAACGTCTTTGGAGCACTCGCGGATCCAATCCGTAGGGGCATCCTCGAGAGCCTTCGGACTCGGGGACCGCTCTCCCTCACCCAGATAGCCGAGCCTTTACACATTACGAGGCAAGCGGTTACCAAGCACCTCGACGTGTTGCAGGGCTCGGGCCTGATTCGCGTACAAAGAGCCGGCCGATGGAGACTGCACTCTCTCGAGAGTGAACCTCTGAGAGAGGTCGGGGACTGGCTAAGACCCTACGCAGAAGAATGGGACCAACGACTCTCGAGTCTAAAACGGCACTTGGAGGAGAAACCATGACACAAGACATTGAGCGCACCCTGGAGCTGGACGCCAAGGTAGAAGATGTCTGGCGGGCCCTAACCGACCCAACCGAGGTCAGTGGTTGGTTTGGTCAGTCGGCTCAATTCGTGCCCGCAGCCGGATCGGATGGTTGGTTTGGCTGGGAGGAGCATGGAAGGTTCTCCATGCGAGTCGAAGAGTTCGAACCCCCAAGACGATTCGCTTGGCGTTGGTCTCGTGAACCCGATACCCCGATCGACGAGGGGGTCTCGACCCTGGTGGAATGGACCCTGATCCCCCGAGACGACGGCGGAACAACTCTCAAACTGCGCGAGTCCGGCTTCGAGCGACTCGAGGACCGTGAGGCGAATTCGGGCGGCTGGACCGAGGAGCTCGAGCACCTGAGAGGATTCCTCGGAGAAACCTGACGCCTTCGCGTGCTAGAAGTCCCATCCCGCTCCCACGATCAGGGTCCGCGGCAACCCGGGCCGAATACCCGCCGGACGACGAGCTGCTATGTACGTTTCATCGCTCAGGTTCCTGACCTGAACAAAAAGCCGCAGTCCTCGTGGGAGTAGGTATTGGGCCGAGAGATCGATCACGACCCGGGCATCCGTACCCTCGGTCGGAGGAATCGGTCCCACCCCCGCGTTGGTCCGCATTTCGCTTACATAGCCCAGGCCGAGGGCGGCGTTCCATTTTTTGGCACTGAGACCTACGCCCGCCGCGGCTTGGTGGGCCGGCATATAGGGAAGCTCGTCACCGGCTTCGACCGAGGGCTTCCATGGATCGTAGCTGCTCTCGAAGCTCGACTCGAACTCGCCGTGCGTGTAGGTATAGGAGATTCTGATCGGAACTCCAAACCTCCAGCCACGTCTTCGGCCCGGATCAGCCGATGCGCTCAACTCGACGCCGCGCACAGCTGCCGCGCCACCGTTGAACAGCTCCCCATCTCCGGATCCGCCTGAGGCAAGGGAGTCTCGACCGAGCAAGTTCTCATAGTCGTTGAAGAATCCGACCACCTCGATCTGGGCGGAGTTTGTCCAGTACCGCCAGCCCAATTCGTAGTTGATGCTCTCCTCGGGTCGAGTGTCTTCATCACGTCCTGGTCCTGGGGGTGAAAAGCCCTTGTGAATCCCCCCAAACACCGTCATATCGCTGTGAGGTTGATAGGTGACGCCAAGTCCAGGGATCCATGCATCCACGTCCGAATACTCGCGATCCAGGTCCGTACCTGTTCGGTCCGGGTCACTCTTGCCAAAATCGTCACGACGGTAGTCGATCCCTTCGAATCGGATTCCGGGCGAAATCGTCCATCGATCGAGAAAGATCTGGTCCTGAGCGAAAAAGGCCAGGGCCTTGGCTTGATCGATCCGATTCGACTGGCTTCCCGGCGCCCCCGACTCATTGAACACCAAGAATCCGTCGAGCATCTGAAAAGAATCTTCCTCTTGAAAGCGATCCTCTTGATCTTGGTGATACCGCACACCGATCTCGATGTCGTGACGGAAAAATCGATCGAGACCCAAGACTGCCTCGAGGCCCTGTGCAAGGTAATCGCGGCGATTGTTTCGCAGTTTCACATCGCCGGGATCGCTGTCGGAAAGACCCCGAATGATCTCCATCTCGGCTTCATTTGCGCCAGGATCTTCGAGCACGTCTGAAAGTCCGACACCGAGGACCGACTGCAATTTGTCCCAGTTGCGAAAGAAATCATTTCGATACGCCGTGGCCGTGATCGATATCGAGGGGCTGGGCATCACGAAGTATCGAGCCTGAAACTGCGTGTGCTCGGTATCGAGCGTATCCTGCTGCGAGGCCGCGTAACGCCTGAACGGTGTCGACTCGAAGTCGTCGTCCGTCAGACCCAGATAGGTCTCATTGCTGAATTCCTCTGTGTAGCCGAGCTTTACGTCGAATGTTTGCGCAATCGAAGCGTTCGAGCCCGAGTTGAGCCTAAATTTCAGGAGGTAGTCCCCCAAATCGAATCCCGTGTTTCCACCACCATCGAGGTTCTTGAACCCATCGGTTTCAAATTGATAGGTCTCGGCAAGCCAGCCGAATCTCGACTTCGAGCCACCGACCACCGCGCGACCTTTGAGCAAGGAATCTTGCCCGGCCGCGGCAGTGACTCGACCCGAAAGATCTCCCCCGGGAATGCTCGATGAGATGAGGTTGAGAACGCCTCCATTGGTGTAGGGACCCTGGCGAATCGAGCTCGATCCCTTGAGCACCTCGACGGCCTCCATTCGGGCCGCGACCGGGAAGTAGTACGCCGCGGGTGCGGCGTAGGGTGCCGGGGCAGCCAAAACTCCGTCTTCCAGGACGGTGATCTTCGAGCTTCTCTCCGAACCCGTACCCCGCATGCCGATGTTCGGCCGCCGCCCCCAACCATCTTCCTCTTGAATGTTCACACCTGGAACACTCTGAAGAACGCGGTGAATATCCAGGTACTGGTGCTCATCGAGTTGCTCCTTACCGATGAAGTGGGCCGAACCCGGGATCTTTCGAACATCCTTTTCGCCTCCGACAACCGTGAGGTCCTCGAAGACTGCTCCCATCTCGACCGGGTTTTCAGGAACCGTTTGTGGAATCGGGGCGGTTTCGGCAGCCTCCGATTCACCGGCAGATCCGAAGCTTGGAGAATCCGTACTCAGGGCCGCAACGATCAAGCCACCGACCAGACACAGCCGGCTTTTCGACGAGCAGGATGGTTTTCGACGCCAACCGATCACAGCAGACTCCCAGAATCTCGACTCTACGAATCGACGAGCCTGCCGTCTTTGATCTAGGTCAATCCGAACGGCGCCCTGCGAGACCAATAACAACCACGAGCAAGGCGCCCGAGGCGACAGACTCCTCGGACACCGTATTACCGCAGGAAGATCTCAATCCAGGATTGGGGGTCCCCACGACAGGACTTTTTCAATCTTTGGCGACCGCATCTGGCGGCCGGCCCCGGATTCTCTCCTCGAGCCACGTTTCATGACTCACCGTCGGCGGTACTAGACGTAGGTTTTGGAGAGGCGATTCCTGAATCCAGGAACCGCCGGGATCTGCGCTGAGTAAGACAGCAAAAGAAGGGCTCAGCCAGATCCCTCTGGGGCTAAGCGGGGGGAGCTCGCGGAGAAAGAGAGCTGAGAAATCCAGCTCGTAGATGCGAGGATTGAAATATTGAAAGTCCAGCAGTCCTGCATAGCTGCAGGCCGGATCTGTTGGAAAGAGAGGACTTCGGCCGACTCCGATACAAGACTCGACCCACGACAGCAAGAGATAGCGATACCGGTAAGATCAGAAGCAACTCATCGGTCGGCACGCCTTTCCCGCCATCGGCAGCGGCTGGCACGGATCCGAGAGGAACTTGGATATGGATCAATAGGACCAGAATCCACAGCACCAGGGCCGGTCGGCCCCAGACTACCGATATGCCGTTTCTTCTGAGTTTGGCGATCGAGCCAAGAACAACCGCAGTCAAGATCCACCGCAACGCTATATCGAGCTGAAGATTCGCGAGATTCGCGATTCGGTCCACGAGAAGCTGGAGATGGAACAGCGCCAGGGCGACCGCCGCCAGGCCGATACCGAGCCCGAACAACGCCTGCGACACTCTATGGGTGCCGCTATTTCCCGAAATCGTGGTGGCTTTCATCTCTGTTTCGCTCTGCGAGCTAGCTTGTCTTTCTGGGCCGATTCATCCTGCTCTTTATTGGGGATGATCGCGGTATCTTAGCCCGAGAAGCTGCCTAATGAAACTACAGCAGCTGCTTCGTGTCCACGCCTTTTCGGGTAGTACCCGCCGGGTAGGTACAAGTTCAACAATTTGAATCAAGAACTCGAGTCGAGATCCAGGGCGATCCTGTTCTCCGATTCGGATATCCTCGGTTCTCGATGAATCGGGAGGAGCTCAGATGCGCTGTCTACCTTTGCTTGTAGGACTTCTCGCCATCGCTGTCTCGGTATTGCGGGCCCAGGACTCCATGGTCTTTTTCAAGGCCGCTCGTGGAGGCGATCTGGATGGCTTGAAGAGTGAGCTGGAAAAGGGTGTATCGATCGACTCGGTCGATCAATACGGAATCACCGCGCTTGCGATGGCGGCCAGAAACGGGCAAATCGAGAGCGTCCGTTTCCTGCTCGGTGAAGGGGCAGATCCCAACATTGCCGAGAATTTCTACTACTCCCGACCCGTTGACTCGGCGCTCTTCTTCGGTCACATCGAGGTTGCGGACCTACTGCTGAGAAGTGGCGCCGATGGTCGTGAAGAGGCTCTCGATTTCGCCGTGCGCCAGAGTCTCACAGGTCTAGCGCGAACCGCGGTCGAGAGTGGTCCGCTCTACGAGAGCGACTTGTCTGAGATTCGTAGTCGGCAGGATCTGAGTCCGGATATCGAGGAGATCCTTGCCAAGGCCACCTCTCGCCCCGATCCCGAGCCTCCCACCTACTCGCTCAAGGAGCTTCATGCGCACACCGGTATCTTCGAAGGCTGGGACTCGGGAACTCGTGCCGAGGTCATGCTGAGGCAGGGGGACCTCTTGATCGCCATCGGCGGCCAGCCAACCAGGCAGCTCGTAGCGACGACCAGCCGTCGCTTCCGAACCGACGATCGGGCAGTCGAGGTCGCATTCTTTGGTCGAGCCGGCTTGATCGAGGGGTTCTCCTTGAGTCAGGCGGGCGCCGAACCCCAGAGGCTGCGCAGAAGCGTGGCCGAACCTATTTCCACCACGAGCCTATCGTTGGACGAGAATTCGACCTACTCGGTCGAGACTCCGGTGAAGAATTGGCCCACCTTTCGAGGCGCTAACGGTTCCGGAATCGGCGACGGAACAGATACTCCCGAACGGTGGAATCTCGACAGCGGCGAGCTCATTCGATGGCGTATCGAGGTCCCTGGCTTGGGAAATTCCAGCCCAGTGGTCTGGGAAGACAGAGTGTTCCTCACCACGGCCGTGGCAAAGGACACCGAACAGGCTATCCGTACGGGCTTGACCGGATCGGGTGAGAGCGTCGAAGAGGCGGTTCCCCATCGCTGGCTGGTCATTGCCTATGACAAGACGACTGGGCACCGAGTCTGGGAGACCGAGGTGGGAGCAGGCGTACCCCTGACCGAACGCCACTTCAAAGCAACACAGGCCAACTCCACCCCCGCCACCGACGGCAGATACTTGGTCGCAGTTTTCCCAACCGCCGGACTCGCCTGTCTCGATCTGAATGGCGAGCTACTCTGGAAACACGATTTGGGTGGTCTCAACGCCGGCGCATTTACGGATCCGAACATCCAGTGGGGTTACGCGAGCTCTCCCATCATCATCGATGACATGGTGATACTCCAGGTCGATATTCATGAGGGCGCCTATCTCGCAGCCTGGGATCTGGAAACGGGCAGACAGGTCTGGCGAACCGAGCGTGAGGTGGCACCCTCCTGGGCAACACCCAGTCTGCTTCGAGCGGTGACCGGGGACGAGTTGATCGTCAATGGTTCGACCATTCACGGCTACGACCCGAGGACCGGTGAGGAGTTGTGGAGTCTCGGTCCAAACTCGGAGCTCGTGATCGCAACACCTGTCGTTGGCGACGATGTGGTCTACGTGTCGGCCGGGTATCCGCCGGTGAAACCGATTTACGCGGTACGAGCCGGCAATCGAGGCCGACTCGCAGTCGAGCCAGGCACCACTCACGAGAGCCTGCTGTGGAGTCATCAAAGGGGCGGTGCCTACATGCCCTCGCCAATCCTCTATCGGGGCCTACTATTCGTCGTGCACCACAACGGTCGAATGGTTGTCTACGACGCCAACAGTGGTACGCCAGTCCACAAGAGTCGATTCTCTCAGGGCGGCGTTTTTACCGCATCTCCGATTGCCGTCAATGGGAAGCTCTACGCCCCAACCGAAGAAGGACTTCTTTACGTCCTCTCTACGAGCCCGGGGTTTGACGAGATCGCGGTCAACGAAATGGGCGAACCTCTCATGGCGACACCTGCCGTATCGGAGGGGATTCTGCTCGTTCGGACACCGACCCGTCTCACCGCGATTGCTTACGAGCCAGACTGAGGCTATCCCTAGACTGGGGACATTTTCGGGTAGACAGGGTCCCAGACCCACTCCCCAACCCGTGCCGAAATCTCCTCGTCGCTAGCAGCAGGCGCATGACCCGAGCGGCAGGCCTCGGCGGCCACAGCCTTCGCGATGGTCGCGGACACTTCTCTCAGCCGTCCAAGATCCGGATACAAGAGCCCTGACTCGAGCTCTTCGGTGGTGACCTCGCCGGCCAGAGTCTCGGCCGCCACCGTAAACATGGCTTCGGTGACTTCACTCGCCCCTGCCGAGAGCGCTCCAAGCCCGACCCCTGGGAATATGAAGACGTTGTTTCCCTGGCCGATCCGGTGGATTCGATTCTCGTATTCGACTGGTTTGAAAGGACTCCCGGTCGCGATGATGGCCTTGCCCCGAGTCCACTCCAGAAGATCGGTCGGTACTGCTTCGGAGTTCGCCGTCGGATTGGAGAAGGGGAAGATCATCGGCCGATCCACCGCTTCCGCCATGCTCTTGATGACCGGTTCATCAAATGCCCCGGCCTGACCCGAGGTGCCGATCAAGACGGAGGGTCGAAGAGCGCGAACGGTATCGGCCAGGTCATGGCCCTCTCGACCTTCGAGACCCAGCTCGTCCGCCGCTGTGCGCGGGAACGAATACTCCGTCTTGTACTCGTCACCCGAGCGATACTCCCGGCCCTCGATCAAAAGACCCCTACTGTCCAAAAGGGCGATGCGGCTTGCAATCTCTGGCTGACTCAGACCGTCTTGCGAGAGCACGGTTCGGAGCTGTCGCGCGATTCCAACGCCGGCGGCCCCAGCGCCAAGGATGACGAATCTGTGCTCGGAAAGCGGTACCCCGGTGGCTCGCACGCCGGCTAGAACGCCAGCCGTGGCAACGGCTGCCGTGCCCTGGATATCGTCGTTGAATGAAAGCAACCGATGTCGATATCTCTCGAGAATTCGCATCGCATTCGCCTTTTTGAAGTCCTCCCACTGAAGGAGAGCCTTGGGAAAGAGCGTCTCGACTGCGGTTATGAACTCCTCCACCAACGCGTCGTACTGCTGGCCTCGACACCTCGGTTGGCGCCAACCGATATAGAGATCGTCCTGCAACAGGTCTTGATTGTCAGTCCCCACATCCAGACAGACCGGGAGGGTTCGACTCGGGTGAATTCCGGCCCCGACCGTGTAAAGCGACAACTTCCCGATCGGTATTCCCATTCCTCCCGCCCCCTGGTCGCCCAGTCCCAGAATTCGTTCCCCATCGGTCACCACGATCAACCGCACATCGTCGCATTCGACATTGCCAAGGACTTGGGCAATCCGACCTTTGTGTTCGGGTGTTATCCAGACCCCACGTGCCCGTCTGAAGATATGGCTGTACATCTGTGTCGCGAGTCCGACGGTCGGCGTGTACACGATGGGCAAGAATTCTTCGATGTTCTCGCTCAAGAGGCGGTAGAAGAGAGTCTCATTGCGGTCTTGAAGGGCAACCAGACCGATGTACTTCTCCAGTGGTTCGTCTTTTCTCTGAATGCTGGCGTAGTTGCGAGCCACCTGCTGCCCCATCGAGCTGATCGTGCTCGGGAGCAGGCCCTCCAGATCAAAGGATTTTCGCTCCTGCGCCGAGAAAGCGGTGCCTTTGTTCAGAAGCGGGGCGTGCAGAAGCGCTGCCCCTCTGTCTCGGACCTCGATGGTTCCGACTTCATCCGTATCATCGACTCGATCAGCGACCATGATTCTCTCCTTGACCGGCAATCATAAGCCGAAGTCGAAGGATCCCATCGGAGAGGGAAAGGGGCCCTGATTCCGAGATCCGCTGGATTGCAATCTCGGAGTACACTTGACCGACACGAGATTCAACCGCAACGAGGGAGGAACGGATGGACTATCCACGTAGACAATTGCTCAAAGGCGCAGGCCTCGCGGTCATGGGCAGTGGGTTTCTGGGGCGATACGACAAGGTGGCGGCTGCACAGGGCGGACCGATGTCTTTGACCGACAGTCTCAAGGCGCAAGCAAGCGGAGACAGCGAAAAGCTGCTTCTGGGCCCGCAGACCGGCGAGGAGGGCCCGCCGCAGCCCGCCGACTACGATCGGCTACCACTCGACTGGAACAAGCGAGTAGTCTCCCGCCTCAAAGACGACCTCGCCTCGCGTGAAATCGAGGCCTTTCTGGTGCGGAATCCACTGAATGTCATCTATCTCACGGGCTACTGGCACACGACCACCGAGCGGCCGCAGGCTACTTTCATGAACAAAGACGACGCCGACCCGTGGTTTCTATATCCAGGCCTCGATCGCGACATTGTCAAATCCTGGTGGTTCGGAGACGGCCGGATGTATTTCGACTTCCACCATGCCGAGGGAGGGTTCCCGCACGAGGGAAAAGTGCTTCAGGGTGCCAAAGTCGATCTTTTCAAGTTCATGCTCGAGGGAATCAAGCAGCACGGGATCCAGGGCTCGCGAATCGGCATCGATGGAGAGCTGTATCCCTCCGAGATCGCAAAGTGGAAAGAGCTCCTGCCCGGTATCGAATGGGTCGATATCTCGGACACGCTCATCAAAATGCGACAAGTCAAAACCCCCGAGGAGCTCGCCCTGTGGCGGCGAGCCTATGTCTACTTCGACCAGGCTCACGCTTTCGCTCGCGACTACATCCTCACCCATGGAACCGACATCACCGACTATGAGGTGGGAGTGGCCACCGAGCTGTATATCAACGACCGCCTCTATTCCGATCTCGACCTCGCCGGCGGTGCACCGCACCACGGCGTACGCAGCGGTGTCGGAATAGGCGTTCGCGCAGGCGAGGTCACGGGATTTCCCCATCCCAATCAGCCCTACTACAACAGAATCGGCAAGGGTATGGCCCTCCAAGTCGCAGGAGGCGCACGCATTGGCGGGTATGGGCACGAAAACTATCGACCCTACATTATTGCCGACAGCGCCGGTCAGTTCGACCAACACATGCAAAAACTCTGGGAAGTCAGCCAGCATACCTGTGACATGCAGATGGAACTCTCGATCGAAGGCGTGACCTGCTCTCACGTCGCCTACGAGATTCACAAGTATCAAGTGGAGCAAGGGGTCCAGCAGTACGTCTATCATCGACCCGCTCATGGCGCCGGAACCGAGGGACATCAATCGCCCTATATCGCTCTGGGCGACTTCACCATGCTGCAGAGAAATATGACGTTTTCCGAGGAGCCAGGCCTTTACGACCCCGAGAACGGCTGTGGCTTCAACTGGAGTGACACCGTCGTCGTGGGTCTGAAATCGGGATACAGGATGAGCCGCGTACCGTACTCCAAAGAATGGTGTTGGATAAAACTCTGAATCGAGGAGTCGGACCCATGAAAAAGCCTCCGCATGCAGCACGAGTCAAGGCTCTCTCAACCCGGGCAATTTCGATCGGGAATTTGTTGATACTGGCAGTCCAATGTTCCACACTCTTGGCATCCTCGGCGCCCGAATCATTGGAAATTCTCGACCGAGTGCTGGATGCTCACGGTGGGATGCCTGCCTGGCAGAGTGCCCCGACAGTCAGTTTCGAAGACGAGTGGCTCATCGGTGGGGCAGATTCGGGCAACCCTTCCAGGGTTACGGTCGAACAGGGCTCGCGCAGGGTCTATATCGACTATCCGGGCTCCGAAATGAAGATGACTTGGGATGGCTCGAAGGCTTGGAGCGAACACTGGCAGGCACCAACACCGCCTCGATTCTTGGCTCTCTTGAACTACTACTTTCTGAATCTGCCCTGGCTGACACAGGACCCGGGCGTGATCTTTGCATCACCGCAAAAGGCGAGACTTTGGGACGATCCGATCGACTACATCGCGATTCGGATGACCTTTGAGAACGGAGTCGGTGACACGCCGGACGACTACTATGTTCTGTATATCGATCCGAAGACCTATCAACTCAGGGCCTGTGAGTACATCGTGACCTACCGAGAGATCTTGCCAGAGGGCGTGTCGGCGTCCCAACCGAAGATTCTCGTCTACAACGAGTATGCAACCGTGGATGGACTGAAAGTACCCACACATTTCACGATCTACGAGTTGGACGAGTCGGTCTACGCCTCTTGCGCGATCCGCGACTGGTCTTTCACCAAGCCCTTCGACCAGGCCCGCATGACGATGCCTGCCAACGCGACCTTGGATGAGTCGAATCCGTAGATCTCCCAGCAGACGCCGTTGTCGGGTTCGGATCGAGGGATCAGCGGTGGCGTTTTGCATCGCGCTCCTGTCTCCGGCGATCTACGCCAGGAGCCTGCCGAAACCTCCGAATCTGTCGACACCGGGGCAATCGTCGAGCAGATTCTCGAGCTCCAGGAGCAACTCGAGTCGTTGCTGTCGGCCCTGCCTCCCGATCTGCGGGAGGAGGTCGAGCGTCAATGGCAGCGCAGACTGGAAACAAACCGACGAGCGGAAGCTCGCCTTTCCGAAGATCGATCGGACCTCGACACCCAGACTGACCAGGTTCTGCCTACGGGCCCTCCCGTGAGGGAGGAAGCGGTCGCTTTGCCTTCGGTGCCGCCCGACTCGACCCGGTTCGATCTCGGGGACGTTGCCGGCGGAGAGGAGAGTCTCGAGCAGGCCGAACGCGCGGACCCATCGGATGTCGTCGAACCTGAACCGCTAGGCGCGATCTCATGCATGCATATGGCCGCGTTCGACACCAACGAGGACCGCCTCGTATCCCCGGGCGACAGGTATTGGCGTTATCTTCGATTGTGGACGGACAACGGCGACGGCATCGTCAACGAGGAGTTCGAGATCGACTCGCTTTTCGAGTTGGATATTCGAGAGATTCGAGTCGAGCTCGACTACTACGCCATGCGAGGCGACGTATCTGGGGACATAAGAGTCGGAGACCAGGTGGAGCTGATCCTGATCGATCCCAAGCGAAACTCGAGCGCGCCGGCGACTCTGGTCGTACAGGCAGGACGAATGGCCAGAGGCGGTCGGATCTGGCTTGCCGACAGCTCCGGCCAGGTGTTGGACGGCTATCAGGCCGTGAGCCCAGCCATTGTCGCTGAAACCGACGACGGTAGACGTTTGCCCCTGGTCTGCCAGTAGGGCTGGGTCTTTCAAAGGCTTGAAATGCTCCGACGACTGTCCTATCGTTACCCCGTTACCGGTCACGAGCGATCCGCTCGACTGAAAACTCTATCCACGCGACAAGACTCCCTTTCATGAAGCGTCTATTGGCCCTATCGTTGCTAGCACTCGTCGCCTGCACCAGCGATGGGCCCAGGTTTACGGTCGACGAGGTCGAGACCCTGGTCTTGCAGGGAGGGTTTCCCGACGCAAGTGTCGTGTTCGACCGCCAGGCCTTCACCGTTACCCAAAGCGGAACCGTGAACACCGAGATGACGACTCTCGTGGCCCGAAACTCCATCACCGGAGAGCCCTTCGAGGACCCCGCTCTGATCGTCAACTTCGGTTTGCCCGGTCTCGGCGCAGAAGGCGAAGAGATCTGCCAGGTCTCGTTGAGTAACTTCTTATTCCAGGGTGATTCGTTCTCGTCGGGTCTGAGACCCGATCTCTATTGCCTCGTGCTAATCCGGCCTGACGAGGTGGTGCTTCCCAGCACCGCCATAATCGAGTACACGCTCACGCTGACCGGCGCCTTTTCCTGAACAACGGCAGCAACAGGCGTCTATGCGCGCATGGCTTGTGACACAGATTGAATACCTTGGTAGGATCTCTCTACGTTCGTACTTTGAATCGCGGTTTGTGGTGTCGAGTCCCGGAATAGGGTTCGGGTCTGTCTGATGAGGGTGCAACGAACTTGAAGTGGTTGAGAGTGACCGAGTACGTGGCCTGGGCTGTCGGTTTCGCTCTGGTTGGCTTTTATGTTGCTTCCAAGAGCCAGAGCGCTTCGTCTCGCGCGTCCGACATCGAAAGATTTACCGAGGCCAAGGCAGCGTTGTACGAGAGCTCACCGGATAACCCAGATTCGATCGCAAACGAGCCCGTCGCCGAGTCTGCAACAGAGCCTGAGTCGTTGGAGCAGAGCCCAGAGTTACCCGGCGTCGGGGGCTTCGATTTCAGCCTGTGGGCCGAAGGTCGAATCAAGAAGTACAACGAGACTCTCGAGATGGATCTCGGAGTGCCGATGGCGATCCTCCGAATACCGAAGCTCGGTTTGGAGGTTCCGGTGCTGGAAGGGACCGACGATGCCGTACTCGATCGGGCCGTGGGTCGAATCGCAGGTACGGTGCGCCCTGGCGAAGCTGGAAACGCCGGTATCGCAGGTCATCGGGACGGCGTGTTTCGAGGTCTCAAGGACCTCGAAGTCGGCGACTGGCTGGAGGCCGAGACCCTGGCTGGTATTTATTCCTATCAAATCGATAGAATCACCATAGTCAGTCCCAGTGAAGTGGGGGTTTTGGAGCCTTCGACAGAGGCTATGATCACACTGGTGACCTGTTATCCGTTCTATTTTGTTGGCAAGGCGCCCAAACGATATATCGTGAGGGCTTTGTTTAAGGACCCTGTAGGTGTTCAGACTGCTTCGACCGATACGGCGGTGTCAGTTGAGTAGGTTCGGGAATCAGGAATCAGAGGTTCTCGACCAACGATCGCTTTCAGGTAAATTGTCGTACGTGACCCAATAAGGAGGAGGTCAAATGCTCAAGAAGTCAATTGTTTTCGCAGTACTGATGTGCGCCGTCGTGGTGCTTGGCGCAGCCGACCTGGCTTCGGCTCAGGCAACCGAGACAGTCACGGTGAGAGGGACTGGCGTCGTTATGGGTAAGTCGGGTGAGACCCTGGTCGTCGATGTCAAAGAGGGTCGACATCTCGGCATGCGCCGTTTCTCTTGGAAGGACCTACAGGATGTGAAGTTCTACAATCGAAACAACGAGCAGATTCAGCCCAACCAGATCCGGGTGGGTAGCACCCTCACCGTCGAGTACACCGAGACCCGTGAGGCTCCCGTCGTTGTGACGATGACGGAGGTGCGACAGATGGATGAGGTGGCGGAAGTAGCCGCGGCTCCGGCTCCGGCACCGGCACCTGCTCCTGCACCGGCTGCGGCTCCGGCCGCAATGCCTTCAACCGCCAGCTCGCTACCGATGGTGCTGATGGTTGGTCTGATCTTTCTGGCCCTCGCGGCCACGCTGACCGTAGTTCGTCGTTCGTAATCGACACTCGATCGCATATTCGGGAGACCAGTACTCCAGTCTTCTGATCTAGAACGGTTACGTTTTCTCCTGAGACCGCGCCCTGTGCGCGGTCTCAATTTTTTTGTCTGACCCGTCTTCTAAACAACGCATCCGGTTCACCTACCCTGCGGGGGTGTGACTTTTGTTTCTAATATTCATACACTCGGGCCACTAACGAAGGTTGTTCACCTTTTGCGGCGCTATGTTCGGGCCGGATCTGTAGCAAGAAGCTGAAACGTGTCTGACGAACAAGACAGCAGCGACCGGCGTCGGTTTCTGAACTGGTTTCTAGGCACCTCGGTCGGTGCTCTTTTCGCGTCGATTTTGTATCCCGCACTCCGATTTATCAGTCCCCCGGAGATCCCGGAGGCGACGACGAACCAAATCGAGGCCGGTCCCACTAACGATCCTGAGCTACTAGAGAAGGGCTACAAGATTGTTCGCTTCGGTGCCGAGCCGGTGATCGTAATTCGGCTTTCCGACACCGACGTTCGGGCTTTCGCCGCGACCTGCACTCATCTCGACTGCATCGTCGAATTTCACAAAAACGAGCAGCGGATCTGGTGCAACTGTCACAACGGGGAATACAACCTCGCCGGCCAGGAGACAGCAGGTCCGCCACCCAAGCCACTGCAATCGTTCCAAGTGGATCTGGTGTCCAAGGGGACTCATGAACCGCAGACGATTGTGGTATCGAGAGTCTGAAGAATGCGACGGCTCGTCAACTCTCTGACTGCCTGGTTGACCGAGCGAGTGCCTCTGCAGGCCGCAGGTGAGTTCGCGAGCCACAAGACTGTACCGGTGCACTCACTTTCGGCGATCTACTACCTGGGCGGGATGACGATGTTCTTCTTCCTCGTTCAAGTGATGACCGGGATCCTGTTGATGCTGTACTACCGCCCGTCGGCCGATCAGGCGTTCGAGTCGGTCGAATTCATCATGACCACTGTCCCGTTTGGCTGGCTCATCCGATCGCTTCACTCATGGTCTGCAAACCTGATGGTCTTCTTCGCTTTTATTCATCTGGTCACGGTCTACTTCACGAAGTCTTACCGTAAACCGAGAGAAATGACCTGGATCAGCGGCTGTATTCTGCTCTTCATCGCCATGGCGTTTGGTTTCTCGGGCTACCTGTTGCCCTGGAACCAACTCGCCTTCTTTGCCACAAAGGTGGGTACCGATATTGCGGGTTCGGTGCCGGTGATCGGCGAATGGACCTTGCGATTCCTGCGTGGAGGGGATCGAGTGACAGGCGGTACGCTTTCGCGATTCTACGGCTGGCATGTGGCGATCCTACCGGCCATCGTGACGGTCGTTTTGGGACTGCACCTGCTACTGGTTCAGATCCAAGGGATGAGTGTGCCCCCACATCTTCGACAGCAAGCCGCCTCGCGTCGTTCGATGAAGTTCTTTCCAAACTTCGCCCTGCGTGACCTTTGGGGATGGATTCTGGCGCTCGGAGTCCTGGCCGCGATGGCGGCTCTGTTCCCCTGGGAGTTGGGCGAGAAGGCCGATCCGTTCGCACCGGCCTACAAAGACATCCGACCCGAATGGTATTTCATGTTCATGTTCGAGACCTTGAAGCTGGTTCCAGGTGGAGAGATCTTGGGGATCGAGTTCGAGGCCATCCCGATACTCCTGTTTGCCGTTGGGGGACTTGTCCTGGTACTGGTTCCCTTTCTCGACCGGGGTGTAGAGAGGACCAGTCGGAGCCCTATGTTTAGTTGGGTGGGCGCGCTCGCCTTGATTTACATGGTAGGAATGACGGCTTGGGGCTATCGGTCCCTGGCTCCGGTATGGGCCATGCTCGCGTCTGCTCTGATCATCGTGATCCTCGGGATCGGGACTCGCCAGGGGTCGGGGGGGGACTCGTCCTGAAGAATCGATTGCTTCTCTGTACGGGCTTGCTCGCAACCACCCTGCTAGGGGCGGCGGAGACACTGGATTCTCAGGTGACGGTCACCTCTTGTACAGCCTGTCATGCCAGTAGCGACTGGTTCGAACCGAGTCAGATCGAGATCACCAGAGATGTGGCCGGCGGAATCCACGCGAAAGCAGGCCTCTCGTGCCATGACTGCCACGGTGGAAATCCGGATCCTGAACTCTCGGAAGACATGGATGCGGCAATGGATCCCCATTTTGCCGACAACCCCTATCGAGATCTTCCCGCAACTTTCGATATCCCCGCATTTTGCGGTCGATGCCATTCCGATCCCCTATACATGAAGCGGTTCAAACCCGATGCTCGAGTCGACCAAGAGCAAGAGTACTGGACCAGTCAGCACGGAATAAAGCTGCGTGACGGGGACAAAGATGTCGCAACCTGTATCGACTGTCATGGCGTGCATGGAATCGTTGCCGCCGACGATCCCGGATCATGGGTCTATCCGAGCCGCTTGGCAGAGACTTGCAACAAGTGTCACGGAGATGCGGACAGGATGGCGGGGCACGATCTCCCAAATGGAGACCCCATTCCCGTCGATCAGTACGCAAAGTGGCGCCGCAGCGTTCATGCCGTCGCAATGTTCGACAAAGGAGATCTGACCGCACCCACCTGCAACGACTGTCACGGAAACCACGGCGCTGCCCCACCGGGGCTCGAATCGGTCACGTTTGTATGTGGTCAGTGCCATGGCCGCGAGGCAGGCATCTTTCGGGACAGTCCCAAGCACAGTGGATTCGGCTCTCATAACGAATACCTGACCGAGGCCGGCGAAGAGAGTTGCAACGCCTGTCACATCCAAAGCCCTGAAGATGCAACATCCATCCACACCTTCACCGAATGCACCGCTTGTCATGGGAATCATGGAATCACTCGGCCTACCGTAGCCATGTTTGCCTCGCTTCCACAGACTCCGTGCGCCTTCTGCCATGAAGCGCCCGAGAACAGCAATCAGTTCATTGCCGAGCCGATTCAATCTGAAAGACGCTACCAGGAAACCAGGGACGCGCTGTTGGACGAGGCTCGTGCAGCCGGACTCGGAGATATAGAGACCTTCGATTGGCTTGCTGACCGAGCACTCGAGCTGCCGGTCCACCTTCTCAACGAAATCGACGGGGACTCTTCGACCGTCCGGCGGAGACCGGAGTTCGATACGCTGTTCACCAAGTTCAGGATTGGCAAGACGTACTTTACCTTCGAGGACCCGATCACCGGCAACGAAACCCGAGCCGACGTAACGCGCTGCAACACCTGCCACATAGTGGCCTCCTCGGCAGCAGACCAACTCCCAGGCACGGCGAGTGGAGCCGAAATCGTCGAGCGCATCCGGGAGCTCACTGCGTTGAGTGCTCGAGCCGAGCGCATTCTCCTTACCGCCAGACGTGGTGGAGTCGAGACCAGGGAGGCACTGCTCGATGTCGAGCGTGCGGTTGATGCGCAGATCAGCCTGCAGGTCCTCGTGCACGGCTTCTCGACGGCCGAAGACAGTCCCTTCATGGAGCAGTATAGAGAAGGGATGGACTACGCCGGTCGGGCCCTGTCAGAAGGCCAGCTCGCTCTCGACGAGCTCGACTTCAGGCGACAGGGCCTGGCGATCTCGCTTCTCCTCATCGTCTGCGTATTAGTCGCGCTTGCCTTGAAGATTCGCGAGATCTCGAACCGCTCGTAATCGAAGCCACAGATCCTGCCGCTCTTCCCGACTACTGCTCGAGAATCTCGATCAGATACTCGGACGCGGCGTCCGAATCCATCATCGACAACAGCTCTAAAGCCTGCCTACGAAGTTCACGATCGCTCTCATTCTCCACCAGCTGGACAAGCGCTTCAGTATTGTCCTGAAACATGTAGGCTTCGATGATCTTCGACTTGACCCGACTATCGTCACTCGTTTCATACAGAGTAGATAGCGCTTGCGATGTCTCGGCTGAATCGGTCAGTGCCAGACCTTCGATTGCCTTCATCCTCAGCGCGGGGTCCGATTCACTGCGAGCCACTTCGAGCAACGTATCGGCATCACCTGCGATGAACAGCGCTTCCAGAATGCGGACCTTGAGCGACACCGAGGTCTCGCTTCGATAAAGGTCCTGCAACTCGGGCACCGCATCCATGACTCCAAGCAGCTCGATCGCCTTGCCGCGAAGCTGCGGGTCTTGCTCGTCTCGGGCGGCTTTCAAGATCAGATCCTGGTGCTGCCCCAGCGACAGTGCCTCCAGGATCTGAGACTTGACTCGCATGTCGTTCGTCGACTGGTAGATCGTCTGAAGATGAGTCGCGGTCTCGGCGCTGGTATCGAGACCAAGAAACCGGATCGCTGTCATCGCCATGGCCGGATCGGTGTTGCTAGTGGCAAGCTCGACCAACAATGCCCGCGCTTCCGGTGACTCGCTCTGACTCAAAACGAATATCGCGCGCTCCTTGAGCCTGGGCGAATAGTCGCCGCGCAGGTACTTCTCGAGAATGGGAATCGCTCGCTCGGGCTCAACCGACATAAGGCTGTTGAGGGCATAGAGCTTTAGCTCTTCGTCGTCGTTGTCTTCGGCCCACTCGACACTCGACCCATTCCCGATCTCGATCTGAAGGGCCCGCGCATCATCGATCCACGAGCTATCCGGATATCGGCTCTCGATCTTGCGAAGGGTCTTTTCCGCGATCGCCGATCTGCCATTCTTATGTTGGGCCCACGCTTGCCAGTAGAGTGCCGCGTCCGCTTCTGGACCGCCTTGCTCGGCGATCTGTAAAAACAGATCCTCGGCACCGCTCCAGTCCCCCAGGTCGAGTGCCCTCTGTGCATCGCGATAGATCTGGCTCCTGGATGAAGCGGCTTCGGGCACCTCTTCCGGACGATCTGGGAATCGGGGCCAAGCCAGGATCGGTGATGTGAGAATCAACAGTGCTAGTAGATATGTCGTGGGGTGGAGTCTTGGCGTTTTCATAGGGGATCTCTCCTAAACGTCGACGACGGAAACGCCGTCGATCTCGATTTGGTTGGACTTCTGAATATGTTCTCGAAGCCGGGAACCCACGACTCGAACCCGGAACAACAGATCTCCATCGTCGAGTCTCTGTCGTAGGGCCCCAAGATCGCCCGATTGGACGTCTTCCGGCCCGTTGGCCAGCTCGACCAGGAGCATCTCGAGGCTCTCCAGTAGGTCGGCTACTCCGAGCTCGCCAGAGTTGCGTGCGGCTTGCCGGTATAGCTGGCTTTCGCTCTTCAGCTCGCTGGCAAGCAACCTCTCTGCGGCCACATTCACGACTTCCGCACCATTCACATTGATGAGCTCGAGCAGCAACATTTCCGATCGCTCGAGATGATTCGCCACCGCGATAAACAGTGCTCGATCACGCTCTGCTGCTCCTGCTGAGTCAAGAATCGTTACGGTCTGAGGCGGCAAATGTTGATTCGAAAAGCGGCCGGCCACGAACGCCACTACCAGAAGCATGGCGGCTGCGCCGATCAGACTCCAGCGCCTGACCGTGCCCGGCTGCAGCCAACTCTTCCACCAGGGCTCCCGATTGATCTCCGACTCGATAGAGGTCCAGACTCTTGCTCCGTAATCGTTGCTACGAAGCGGAATTTCGGGTTCTGCGACACTGTCGAGAATCCGCCGGATCTGCTGAAATCGTTCCCCGATCTCCGGAGAGGTCTCGATCAGCCGATCGATGGCGGCCCGATCCTCGGACTCCCCGTAGTAGTGAAGAATCAGCTCCTCATCCCCTGGGAACTTCATTGCATTCCTCCATCATCGGTTCGAGTGAAGACCTCATCTTCTTCACCGCCCTAAAGACGGCGTTGCGAATCGCTCCGGAGCGCATTCCAAGCATCTGACCGATCTCCTGGCTCGTGTAGCCTTCGAAATGTCGAAGCACGAACACCGTGCGCTCGGTTGGGGACAGCTCTCGAAGTACCTTCTGAACCTCGCGGCCGACCTCACCACTAACCGCCAGGCGATCGGGCTGAGGTTCGTTAGCCACCCATCGGCTCTCACCGACCTGGTGGTCGGGAGTCTCATGGATACCCCGTCTTGCTTCTTTTCTAATCAGATCCATAGAGCAGTTGACCGTGATTCTGTGAAGCCAGGTTGTGAACTGAGATCGGCCGTCGAACAGGTGAAGCTTGCGGTAGGCCCGTAGAAAGGTTTCTTGGACCACATCGTCCGCGTTCTCCACACTTCCCGTGATCCGGCAGGCGGTGCTGAATACCCTCTTGCTGTGCAACAAGACGAGTTCGCGAAACGCCTCGGAATCTCCAGAACGTGCCAATTCCACCAATTCAGAGTCATTACTTGCCATCCGAATCATTAGACGACGCTCACGACACAGGTGTTAGGTGTCCGATGTGGAAAATCTCAGTCGGGGCTCCACTCGGGTAGACCACGCCCCGGGGTCCATGGAACGCCCGAGGCCTCGAGCTCAACCTGAAACGTCCGGAACTCTGTCTCGAAACTTCGAAACCGATCCAACAGCTGCTCGAAGATGTCGGCAGCGACCTGATAGTTTTCACGGTGGGTGACGGTCGGAGCCGAAGAGCTCCAAAAGGCACCGACCACCCGATTGACTCTGGAGACCACTCCAGGAAGCGTCGGTTCGAACCTCTTGGCGACTGTCTGGTCTCCGGTCAGGACCGTCTGAATCTCGGCCAGCTCGCTCCGGAGCTCGTGCAAACGGGCAGACTGTTCCGGCATCGTATCGGCACTGTTCTGTAGAGCCTTTTGAATAAGATCGATCTGTTCTAAACGCCGCCGTGCCAGCTCGGCTGTGCCCATGACCGCTCTTTGGAGAGAGCCCACCTGCGTTTGAAAGGCAATCAGGTCGGCACGATCTGTCGGTCCCAGGCTCGAGAAACCGATCGCCTTGGCTCGAAATTCTCGAGTCTCGCCCATCTTGAGAACCTGGCCATCGACGATTCTGAGCAGCTCGACCGCATAGTCTCCGGGCGCCGCCATGGGGCCTGCCGGCGGACTATCCCAAGGCGCAAGATCCGTATCGTCGAGAGTGAGAACGGGGTCCACGGGGGGATAGCGAAGATCCCAGGCTACGCGGTGAAAGCCCGCTGTCGTAGGCCCCTCGATACGGCGCACTACACGTCCGTCTCGGTCTCGCACGACAAGCTCGACAACGGGTCCCAGGTCGCGATCCTCGGCCCTCAACTGCTCCCACTCTGGATAGTAAATCGGCTCACCACGCTCTCTCAGTTCGGCCTCTCGATCCTGTCTCGAACGTCGCCGATCGATAAGGTCTTTGCCGAGATGGTACGTAAACACCGCCCCAAACGGAGGGTTGGGAGCAGTGAAGAAAGCATCGCCCTGGACGGCTTTCTCCAAGGGTCCCAGGGGCTCGGCCTGCTGGTACATCCAGGCGTCTCTGACCGCGAAAAGCCAGCCATCGAGAGTCATGACTTCGGGAGTCGAAGTGCGTAAGGGGCTGTAGTCGTCCAGAATCAAGAAACCTCTTCCGAAGGTCGCGGCAACGAGATCGTCGTCCCGACGTTGGATCTCGAGATCGCGCACCGCAATGGTGGGCACGTTGCCTTGAAGTCGGATCCACTCTCTGCCCCGGTCTCGAGAAAAATAGAGGCCGAACTCGGTGCCGACAAAGAGCAAATCTGGGCTGACATGGTCCTCGACGAGGGTCCACACGACATCTCCTGGCGGCAGATTCGACGCTATGGACGACCAGGTCGTACCGCGATCGGTGCTTCTGAGCAAGTAGGGTTGGAAATCGCCTTGCTTATGATTGTTGAAACTCGCGTAGACCGTATCCGGGTCGTGGAGCGAAGCGGTCAAATCGGACACATAGGTCATTGGAGGTACTCCAGGAAACGACTCGATCTTGCGCCAATTCTCTCCTCCATCGCCACTCACTTGAATCAGACCGTCATCGGTACCGGCGTAGAGAAGCCCTTCGACCAGACGCGACTCATCCAACGCCACGATATGTCCAAAAAAGGAGGTGAAGACGTTCTTCCAAACCGCATCGACACTCCACACCGTACCCATGATCTCGAGTCGATTTCGATCGATCTGACGCGTCAGATCAGGACTCACAGCCCTCCAACTGTCTCCGCGGTCGTCGCTGCGGAAGAGTCGATTCGCAGCGAAGTAGAGTCGCGTCCCTTGATGCGGGCTAATCAAGAGTGGTGAGTCCCAATGCCACTTCAGAGGTGCTTCGTTCGGGCCTGGTTGCGGCTGGATATCGACTCTCTCTCCACTGAGACGGTCGTATCGCACGAGTCCCCCGTATTGCCACATCGAGTAGAGGACATTCGGATTGTCGGGATCGACACGGGTCTGATAACCATCGCCGCCGACGGTTATGAACCAGTCGCTGTTGCGAATTCCGTGAACGTTGTTGGTCCTCGACGGGCCACCAGTCGAGTCGTTGTCCTGAGTGCCTCCATAGACATAGTAGAACGGCTCGCTGTTGTCGATTCCAACTCGATAGAACTGAGTAACCGGTAGATTGGCCACGAATTTCCAGTGATCTCCAAGGTCCCAGCTCTCGTAGATCCCCCCATCGGTGCCGACCATCAGATAGTCGGGATCGTGTGGATCGAAGACGATGGCGTGATTGTCGACATGCTTGAAGCGGGAGTTGAGCATCTCGAAGTTCTCACCACCGTCATCGCTGAGATGAATCCAAACGTCGACCACATAAACACGGTCGAATCTGTGGGGGTCCGGAAAGATCTCCTGGTAATACTGAGGATCGACCGGGACATAGTCGTTGACCTTCAGCCAACTCTCGCCACGATTGCTGGATCGAAAGAAGCCACCATCCTTCCCGACGGCTGGAATCGTGGCGTAGAGCACATCCGGATTCTGGGGAGAGATCGCCAAGCCGATTCGACCGCGATCGCTTTCGGGCAACCCGGCCTCGAGCTTTCGCCAGCTGTCTCCGCCGTCGGTCGATTTGAAGATTGCCGATTCTGGGCCTCCCGCCACGAGGCAGCACTGATGTCGACGCCGTTGATACGACGCGGCGTACATGGTGTCGGGGTCTCGAGGATCGAGTAAGAAATCCGACATGCCGGTGTTCTCGCTGATCTCGAGAACAAGCTCCCACGAGCGGCCGCCGTCAGGGGTCCGATAGAGACCTCGGTCCCCACCTGGTGCCCACAACGGGCCCTGCGCCGCCACCCAAACGACATTGCTGTCTCTAGGATCAATAACGATCTTGCCGATGTGCTCCGAGTGCTGAAGACCGACCCTTTCGAACGTCTCGCCTCCATCCAGGCTCTTATAAACACCGTCACCCCACCCCACGCTGCGTTGGCTGTTGTTCTCCCCTGTACCGACCCAAAGGACTCGAGGATTGGATGGATCGAGAGCCAGGGCACCTATCGAATAGGTCGAATAATCGTCAAAAACCGGATCCCAGGTTGTACCCGCGTTAACGGTCTTCCACACTCCTCCGGACGACACCGCGACATACCAAGTACCTTGGTCCGAGGGATCTTTGACGATGTCCGATATGCGACCTGATTTCTGACCTGGACCGATGTTCCGCAGCTCCAGACCGTCGAAGTCTGAGGCGGTCATCTGGGATTGGGCAAGCCCGGATACAAGGAACAGCATCACAAGGGCAAGGCATCGACGGAGAAACTCCAGAACGATTTGCATACGAATCCTCCCCACAGCCAGTCGCCGCAAACGCAAACATGAGAATGCCTCCGTGGCTGAGATGTTAGAGTTCTATCATCATCTGTTGTGTCACATCTACAGGAGGCAGACCGATGTTGGGACCTCGAGTTTTTCCGCTGATAGTGCTTTTTATTGCCTTGATCGTTCTTGTTCCAGTCGACTCTTCAGCCCAGCGCGAGGAGTCTCGAGCCGATCCAAAAGCGGTCTGGACCACGAGTTGTCAGAAAGAGGTTGAACGCAGACTGCGCACCGAACGACCCAGGGCTCGCGAGATCGAGATTCTCGCCGATTCGATGCGGGAATGGCAGGAGTCCGAATCGGAGACAGGAATTTGGGGTAACGGGCAAGTGATGGAAAATGGCCGTTGGGAAAGCTACGTGTTTCGCTGCATCTACAACTTTCGACAGGGCAGCCTAACCAGCGTCGAAACCAACTTTCAGGACCCCATCGGTGAGTCCTCGGCCCCGCGCTATGACGCCGATCAGGGAGCGGCCTGGACGGCTGCCTGCAATAACTCGATTCACCAAAAGATCCGAGAGGCTCATCCGAGAGCCGAGTCGGTCCGAATCGATGCCGCAACGATGAAAGAGTGGCAGGAATCCGAGCAAGAGACCGGGGTCAGTGGCGGTGGACGATTCGTCGGTGGCAGAGGCAACGACAATCGCTTCATATTCCGCTGTACCTATAGCTCTGAGACGCATGCGCTCACGAACTCGAACTGGCAGATCCGCGAGTAAAGACGGTCCTCCACAGGGCAGCCAGGTACCCGATCACCGAGCCGGAGAGAAACGGTGTCGTCGACACCGTATAGCGATGCATGGGGATCTCTACCGCGACAATAAGTAGCAGGTGGCAGACGTAGTAACCTACACCGAGCAAAACAAGACCCATCGCCGCCTTCAGACCGGGCTCGAGAATCAGAGCGGTGTCGGGGCCTCGCACCCGACCTCTGAGCGTGGCGATCACCCACCAGAGAACCAGACCAACGATCGACACCAGCAGGGCGATGCCGGGAATCCGGATCCAGGGATCGTGCACCACCCTACGGGTCGTTCGAAGGGCACTGGTCACGATCCAGTCCGAGTATCGGCCTGGTCTGAGGCGAAACATGGCGACCGAAAGATCGGTCAGCAGTTGGTTGACCTCCACCAAGCTCGGGGGCGGCAGAGGCACGGCTCCATCCGCTGCAGGTTTTGCTCTGGCCCGCTCCTCCAAGTATTCGACCGCCATGGGAAAGCTGATCTTCCAGACGATCCTGTTGTATCGGTAAGCGGCCCCGCCCAGGTTCGGAGGATAAGGTCTGACTCGGTCCTTGCCCATCCTGACCTTTCGATAGATTCGGTTGCCGAGCGGCTGCACCTCGGGTGGAAGACTTGCCACCGCCTTGGAGTCCATCAACACGACCGCAATTCCTATTGCATTGACCCCGCCATAGGACACCACTCCGAAATGGCCGACCGTTGCCAAACGTACTGCCGAGAAGAGAAGGAACGGCAGTCCGGAGGCCAGAGCTATCAATACGGCCCACGGAACGAGCTTCCGCCAGCTCAGACCACGAATGCAGATCCATAGAATCACGCCCAGGGCTGGGACGAACGCAATCAGAAAGAGATACGAGGGTCGAGTCTGGTAGGCCGAGAACAAAAACAGGGCAAGGGCCCCCGCCAGCGCTTTTCGCTCTGGCCGGGCGGCGGACCAGGCCAGAATTCCCAGGGTCGCGACTGCCAGCGCACAAGAGAGAAAGTCGGCCTGGACCCGGCTGACAATTCTGAAAAGGCTGGCAAATATCATGGGCGCCGCAAAGGCAAAGCCAATCCACCGCGAGCCAGAATACGATTTTGCACCGATCCAGAAGATCAAGATGGCCGCGAAATAGACGAGTGTGTGGGCCTCGGGAACCGCACCGAAACCGGGTGCCAAGGGGCTGACGAGCTTTAGAAAGAGCGGATATCCGACCGTTCGACTGGCACCCAGAATGTCGGCGAGTGTGTCTTGCTGCAGAACTCCGACATAGGTGTGTGTGTCATTGACCAGCTTTGGAACGAACCTGCCCTGTCTGTCGAGCAGCACCCACTGCACCGACATGAGCACGAGCAGCCAAGTCAGCGGTGAACGCACGATGCGAGACCACGAAAATCGATCCACTTGCGACCCTCCGAGTCGCTCAGGTTCAGAATCCATCTTGTTTCCCTGAATGCCGACTTCGTCTTCCGGTAATATGGGCGCGATCGCGCGCCGTCGACGGAACCAAGCCTATCAAGCACTCCGTATCCGATTGACGGGTTTTCGCTCCGATCCACCTCACCCTTGGCAACTTCATCCCAACAAGACAGGTTTCTGGAGCGATAGGGAATGTGCGGTATCGCAGGTGAGCTGTCGTGGAACCGCCCACCGAACACGTCTGCGGTCAGGGCGATGACCGCCCGACTCCTCCACCGAGGGCCCGACGCTGAAGGATTTCAGACTCTCGGGCCTCTGAGTCTGGGGCATCGACGGCTCTCCGTAATCGATATCAGCGAAGCCAGCAATCAGCCGTTGTGCGATGAGACGGGCCGGTACTGGATCGTGTTCAACGGAGAAATCTACAACTACCGCCAACTTCGAAGTGAGCTCGAACTTCGGGGCTCGAAGTTTCGCTCTCAGGGCGATACCGAAGTAATCGTCGAAGCCTACAAGCTCTGGGGGTTCGAAGCGCTCGAGAAGCTGAATGGAATGTTCGCATTCGCACTTTGGGATGATCCCGAGCAGCGTCTGGTTCTGGCGCGCGACCGATTGGGAGAGAAGCCCCTCTATTTCGCTCGTACGTCAGATGAGTCGATCGTATTTGCCTCGGAGTTACAGGCACTACGAGCTCATCCCTCGGTCTCCGACCGGGTCAATCCGACTGCGTTGGGCCAGTTTCTCTCCCTCAACTACACACTGACCGACTGCTGCATCCTAGAAGACGTCGAGAAACTTCCCGCCGCACATTATCTCGTCGCCCAGCGAGACCGAGATCCCAAGATCGGAGCCTTTTGGAACCTGGCATCCTTCTTTCAAGACAAGCGGAAATTCGAAAGTCGAGAGCAAGCTGTCGAAGAGCTCGGTGCTTTGATCGACGACGCCACAAAGCTACGTCTCGTGAGCGATGTTCCGCTCGGCGCCTTTTTATCGGGTGGCGTCGATTCCTCAATCATCGTCGAAAGTATGTCGCGACTTCGCCCCCCCGAGCAGAACAAGACATTCAGTATCGGTTTCGAGGAGGACACGTACTCCGAGTTGGATAAAGCTCGGGTCATATCCTCGGTACTCGGCGTCGATCATTACGATCGCACGGTCACGGTCGACATGGCTCAAGATCTTCCACGGATCGTGCAAAGCGCCGATGAACCCTTCGCCGACACTTCGATGATCCCGGTCTACTATCTGGCCCAGTTCGCCAGAGAACAGGTCACCGTCTGTCTCTCCGGTGACGGCGCAGACGAGACCTTCGCCGGCTATCCGACCTACAAAGCCGACCGCCTTTACCGTTGGCTCCGGCGGGCACCCAGACCTCTGATCAGCGCGGCCCAGAGCCTGGTTGGCCGGCACCTGTCTGTCAGCTTCGACAAAGTCAGTTTCGACTACAAACTTCGGAGATTTCTGGAGGGTTTGTACCTGGAGCCTGAAGAAGCTCATCATCATTGGCGGACGATCTTCACTCCGGCCGAGAAGAATGAGCTGTTGCGGCCCGAGTATCGCCGAGTATGCCAATCAAGCGGTATGGAAACGTTTGCTCGATTTCACCAAGATGTCGCCGACTGCCACTTTATCGACCAGGCCATGTATGTCGATATCAAGACCTGGCTTGTGGACGACATCCTGGTAAAAGTCGATCGCTCGACCATGGCTCATTCGCTCGAAGCCAGAACGCCATTCTTGGATCATCGGCTTGTGGAGTTTGCCGCCTCGTTGCCTACCGACTGGAAACTAGACGGCGGCGAAACCAAGGCGTTGCTCCGTCAACACGGGGTAGCGGTCTTTGGCAAGTCCCATATGAATCAGAAGAAACAGGGTTTCAATGCGCCGGTCAACCATTGGCTCGCATCCGAGCTCGAGCCTCTGGCTCGAAGTGTGTTGACCGAGAGTCCTCTGGCCGAGTGGTTGGCACCCGATCGCATTGATACCATGTGGACGGAACACAAGACGGGTCAACAGGATCATGGTCTCAAGCTATTCGGGCTCACCTGTCTCGGTCTGTGGATGAGCCAGCCGACTTGAAGTTCTCGTTTCCGCCTCAAGCGATCCGATGATTACCCTCGTACTTCCAGCCTTCAATGAGAAGGAAGCCATCGCCGACACGATCCGAGAGATACGATCGGTGTTGGAGACAGCCTCGATCGAGACCTACGAGATCGTGGTGGTGGACGACGGTTCGTCCGACGGTACCGGGGAAATGGCGGCAGAGGAGGGTGCTCGGGTGATTCGACACCCCGAGAACATCGGTTACGGTCGATCTCTCAAAGACGGGATCGAGGCCGCCCGCTACGACACGGTCGTCATCAGCGATGCAGACGGCAGTTATCCAGCCGATAGCATCCCGGACCTTTTGCGCGAGTACGAAAAGGGGTTCGATATGGTCGTGGGGGCGCGTCAGAACTATCGTGACTGGTTCGGCAAGGCCGTCATGCGCAGATCGCTGCGGTGGTTGGTCGAGTACACCGCCGGACGCAAGATCCCGGATGTCAACTCCGGTCTGAGAGTCTTCAGCAGGGAAACGGCCATCCCCCACTTCAATGCTCTCTGCGACACCTTCAGCTTTACGACGTCACTCACTCTCGCCTATGCCATGTCGAGTCGATTTGTCGCTTATGTTCCGATCGACTATCGGCCGAGAAAGGGACGATCAAAGATCCGTCTCTTCGGCGATTCGGCGAGAACGCTTCAATACATTATTCAGACCATCATCTACCACAATCCGTTGAAGATCTTCCTTCTGTTCAGTGTGATCTGCATTCTCTTGGCTGCAATCGGGTTTCTCGGGTCCGCCACACTTGGTCTGCAGAGTGGATTCCTTCTAGGCATTGGCGGCCTGCTTGTCGCCCTGCTGGTGTTTTCGATGGGGCTCCTGGCCGATCTTCTAAAACAGATTCTCGAGAAGTAGACAGAGCGCAACAGCTCGAGCGGGGTTTGGCACCGTGAATCGACGCGACTTCCTAAAATGGTCCTCTTTGGCGGCGGCGGTACCGTTTGTCGGTTGCACAGGAGCTCGGAGCAAGCCCAACGTCCTGTTTATAGCCATCGACGACCTGAATGACTGGGTAGGCTTTCTAAAAGGACACCCAGATACCCGGACCCCCAACATGGATGCCTTGGCGCGCAAGAGCGTGGTCTTCGCCAACGCTCACTGCAACGCACCTAATTGCGGCGGCTCGAGGACGGCGATCATGACTGGCCGGGCGCCCTACGTCACTGGAATCTTCAACAATCATCAACCCTTCCGCCCTACCTACCCAGATATCGTGACGCTGCCTCAGCAGTTCATTCGCCACGGATATCGGGTCGTTATGGGTGGCAAGGTATTTCACATATCGGATCCACAGTCCGAGCCGGAGGTCTTCGACTTCGGGGGCGAGGTCCTGGAAGTCTCCGAAGAGGGCCGTGCTGCTGGGTACGATTCTCCGATCCGTCACAAATGGGGTCCGGTCGATATTGCCACCGATGAGATGGTTGATGCCCAACTGGCCAACCAAGCAGCGACTCTGCTCGCTCGAAAGCAGGAGCGGCCATTCTTCTTGGGGGTTGGGCTGCACACTCCCCATTTTCCTTGGTTTGCCCCAATCGACTACTTTGCCGATTTCCCTCCTTCGAGGATAACGCTGCCTGTCGTCAAAGCCGGCGACATCATGGACGTTCCCCGGCGAGGAAAGTGGTTGGGGTTTGGTCTTCGTTTCCATCGACCCATCGTCGAAAGCGGCCAGTGGACCTACGCCGTATCGTCCTATCTCAGCTGCATCCACTTTCTCGACACCATGCTCGGAAGGATGTTCGACGCACTGGCTCGGGGACCGAACGCGGATAACACGATCGTCGTCCTATGGAGCGATCACGGGTTCTTGCTCGGTGAGAAGAACCACTGGACCAAGTTTGTGCTATGGGAACGAGCCACACGGGTACCTCTGTTGATCTACGATCCCAGAAACCGATCCAAGGGCGCGGAATGCAGCCGGCCGGTCAGTTTGGTGGATCTGTATCCGACCCTTTTGGAGCTCTGCAACCTTCCGGCATCGAATGACGCCAGCGGAACCAGTCTCGTACCGCTGATGGACGATGCCGAGCAACAGTGGGAGCGACCGGTCTTGACGTCGAACAGCGCCGTCACCCACGCGGTGCGGTCCGAACGATGGCGCTACATTCGCTATGGCGATGGAAGCGAAGAGCTATACGATCACGACAACGACCCGAACGAGTGGTACAACCTGGCGGGCCGAAGTGGTTTCGAAGACATCAAGGCAGAGCACGCCCGTGCTATCCCCTCAATCGAGGAGGTCGGCGAGGGGCCTCCTGCGCGTAGGCGGCGCGATGTTGGTTGAGATCCCCCCTCGCGATATACTAGCCCCACGTTTGGTCCGAAATAAAAGCCTACGCAAGATCTGACGCTCGACCCAATGAGCGACAGCTAAACGTTCTTAGCGGGCAGTCCGCTGCCCCGGGAGGTGCATCGATGAGTCGATTCGCAATCATGTTTTCAATTGTTTTGGCGGTCATGGCAGGCTTGACGCTGACCACACTCGCATCTGCAGAGCATCATGAAGGCGGGGATGGTTTCTACACCGACTTCGTGACGGATTTTCAGCGGGCCGGGGGTAAGCTTGTGGAGCTGGCCGAGGCCATGCCGGCTGACAAATTCTCGTGGGCTCCAAACGAGGACGTCCGCACCGTAAGCGAAGTCTTTATGCATGTCGCAGGTGTCAATACTCTGATGCCGGCGGGTTTAGGTGCCGCGCCACCCGAGGGAGTTGAAATGCCAGACAACCCGATGGCCATGCTGCAAGATCTGGAAGCCAACGTAACCGCCAAGGACGAGGTCATCAATCAGCTCAAAGCCTCCTTCGAGTATGCAGCTGGCGCCATTCCCAGCATCACCGACCTCGAGACAGAAGTCGACATGTTCGGGTTTCCGGGCACAAAAAGAGCCTATCTGTTCATTCTGCTAACCCATGCGCACGAACATCTGGGCCAAGCGATCGCCTACGCGCGTAGCAACGGTGTCGTACCGCCCTGGAGTCAGCAGCAGGCAGCTGACGACGGCTAAAGATTCGGAAGATTCGGTGCCGGGCATGCAAGAATGCATGTCTGCGCGGCAGCAAACCCAACCGAGTTCCTGAGAGCTAACTACCGAGGTTGAATCGGTTGAACAGGAACTTTTTCCCTGTTTCGATTCGCAGACGAAGCAGGATTTTCGGACCGCCGCCGAATCTGCCTCCTCCGTGCCGGCTTTAGGTCGAATGTAACCCATTTCATATCAGGGAGATACCTCTCCCTGGCAAGATCTCAACGCGAGAGCGGCATCGGTTGGCACCCCCTCTGCAACCCTAGGGATTGATCGGCGAACAAGCCGAGCAAAAAGGAGCGATTCATGAAACGACTGGGTGGTTTCGCCTTGTTGATCTTCGCCTGTACCGCTTTCGGCGCCACTACTGCAGATGCGCAGTGGGCCTTCGGGGTGCGCACCGGCGTCTACACCGATGACTCCGATCTCTTTATCGGTGCCGAGTTTCTGACACCCATGGGTCCGGGCCCGTGGAAATTCAATCCCAACATCGAGTGGGCCTTCGTAAACAACGGAAATTTGTTTACTCTGAACGCAGATTTCACTTTCGACATGGCGCCAACCAAAGCAATCGATGTCTGGCTGGGGGGTGGCCCCGCCCTTGTCTACCGCACTCGCGACCAGGCCGACGACGAAGCCGACCCGGGCCTCAACCTCCTGGCAGGTGTCGGATTTCTGCGCGGTCGTGCCGTTAGTCCCTATTTCCTGGGCAAGATTCTCATTTCAGATAACTCTCAGGCGATTCTCGGGTTCCGAGTTCGCTTCTGATATAGGTCGGATCCTTGACGACTGGGGCCGCCTTTCCCAAGGCGCTCCGCCGTCTGCCGATCAGACACCTCACGGCCTAGACGCCATATTTCCTTCTAGCACTCCTTCCGGTCGGGGCGCTTCGCAGCCTCGAGTCTTCCTCCGCTTGGCCCGAGCCACCAACTCAGGCTCTGGTATCGTAGGGCCCCACCCGGATCTCTAGCCTATGGGTTCGAATTCGACCTCTCTGCGGCAGTTTCGCAGCCGCCTCATCGTCGTATTGATCGTCTATTTCGCTGTCGGCATCGCCAGTCAAAAGTTGACTCCCGGGGTAGACGAGGTCTTTCCTTTCTTCGGCTGGTCGCTGTTTTCCAGTGTTCCCAACGAAGGCCAGAGATTCACCATTCTGATCGATGAGCACGACGGTCAGGCTATCAACCCTCCAGTCGGATTCCTCGATGCTCCCGACAGCATCGTCACAGGGAATCGGTACGTCGGTCGGAAAGTGATCAACAAGCTGGGGCGAGCCAAGAAGCGGGGTCGCGGACGCCGAGTCAAGAAGTACCGTCGACTGCTCGAATCGAACTATCTTCAGGGTGAAGTCCGCTACGAACTGGTCTACGAGCGCTACGATCCGTTGGAAAAATGGGAGACGGGTGAGAGCCGAGAGTTCACTTCCCTGGGCAGATTCGAAACCGGGGGCTCCAAATGAGAGCCGCGACTCGTATCGAGTCGATCGCGGCCTTCTTTTGCCGACCCAAGTCCGATTTGGACGGGGCAAGCTCCCTGAGCCGAAGCGACCGCTATGTTGCAGCTCGGACTCTTGTTCAGGCCTATTACGCCGTTCTGTTCTTTATTGCCGTGGGGAGCCTCTATGCCTGGCCCGGGTACCTGGATACGACCGAGCTGATCCCCCGTTGGCCGGTCTTCTGGCTTCGGTATGTCGACCTCGAGAGAGGCATATCACTGATCCTCTGGTTCTACCTTGTCGGTAGCGCTCTCGGTTTGATTCTGGCCAAGTATCGTTGGGCGCGAGTCGTCGTCTTCTTGTCACTGCTCGAATACTTGGCCTTCAAATTCTCTTTCGGTTCCATCAACCATGGAGACCATTTGGGAGTCCTTCTGAGCTTCATGATGATCTTTCTACCTCCAGGTTGGACCCGCTCTCCGCCTCCGGCCCGCAAGACCCGAGCGGCCACACTTCTGGCCTTCTCCGCAGCCCAGGCAATGATCATGTTGACTTACAGCATGTCGGGGATGTGGAAGTTGGTTGCGGTCGTGTCTCAAACCATCCAAGGCGAAGTGAGCGCACTGGCTCCGAGCGCATTGGCTCGCCATGTCGCCGAGAAACTGCTGTCGAGCGACACGACCAGTCTGTTGGGACCCTGGCTGATCGAGCACTACTGGATCGGGTGGCCGCTGATGATCGGCACTTTGTATTTGGAATTCTTTGCTCTTTGGGCGGTTCCCCGCCCATCACTACACCGACTCTTCGGTCTGGGTTTGATATTCCTACATCTGGCGACTCATCTGACCCTGAATGTCAGCTTTGTTCAGAACACTCTCTGGCTGGCACTTTTCTTCGTCTTCTCGCCGTTCAATCCTGACCGCCCCAGCTGGCGTCAGACGGCTCGAGATCTTCCCCTGCTGGGACGCTGGCTCCCTGTCTAGAGCTCTAACGAATCGGCCACTCTCTTCAAGCGCTCATAGGCTTCGCGGCCAACCGCTGCGACGCGCTCGTCGTCCTCAAAACCGCCGGTCCGCATCATCTCGTCTGGATTGACGATCCGAACCACCGAGCCGCCGCCCTCTCGGGCCTCGACGGTCACATTACACGGCAGCATCAGACCCACTTCGGGCACGGCGGTAAGCGCCCGATGTGCCAGCGGTGGATTACAGGCACCGAGAATCGTGTAGGACCGAAAGTCGATATCGAGCTTCTCCTTGAAAGCGTCGTGTACATCGATCCTCGAGAGAATCCCGAATCCTTCCTGTTTCAGCGCATCGACAGTCCGATCGATGGCCTCGGCAAAACCACAGTTTCCCTGCACTTCAAAAGCGATCGAATCAAACATCATGAATCTCCCTCCGACGAGTCGTCTTCACCCCATCGCCAACGTGTTGGCTCCCCGGTGGCGTAGCAGATCCCGATCAGAACCACCACCATGATTATCATGAAGCCGAGAAAAATCGTAGTGTTCACAGGAGCGATCTTCAAACTCCCCACGATGATCCCGGCGGTCCAAACAATCATCACGATCCAACCCTGCCAACGGGTTGGAAAACCCCAGCCCCAGCCATAACGCTTGGCTGGGAACCAGTAACGGCGTTCATCGTCACGCATTTGAATCTCCCAAACTCGACTCTGGAGACCGTCGCCTACCGAGGGTCTCGGCATAGCAGTGTAGACCCTCCGCATCCGCCTCGTCTGGAATCATGTGAACGGCCAACGGGTCCGCTACAGAGCTCCTGGCCAGAACGGCTCCGGCGGCTTCGACCCGAAGCCTCGGTCAGGTATTCGATCCTCCAGTGCATGTCGTTAGCCTACTCCACCGATTGCGATCGGGCCACTGTCCGGCAAGTCTGTCGAAGCGTGCTCTCCCCACCTATTCAAGGTCGACGGCAATGTACTGATTACCAAGATGGTCGATGGCGGCGAGATCCGCAGCTTCAATATTCGAGAGGGTCGAAAGTTCATCGTCGACGGCGAGCCGCTAACGGTAGACCAACTGAAGCCCGGAACGGTGCTCACGGCAAAGATCAAGACGATGCCTTCGCCCGACACTGTCGAGGCCGTGAGCGGAACGATCACCTATCTCTCGGGTATGACCGTCGTGCTCCGAATGGACGATCGTCAGGTGCGACAGTTCACGGCCTCCAACGATTGGGAGTTCGATGTCGGTGGCACAAAGAAGACGGTCCGTGACCTGAGAGTGAACCAGCGTCTGACCGCGGTCCGATTCAAGGCCGATCCGGCGACCCTGATCAAGCCAGAGACCGAGATCGTCGGCAAAGCGCCCAAATAGAGGGTGATTCAGGGTTAGACGACTAGCCCTAGACCACCAGCACAGTATCGAGGGCGCCAAACCGATTCAGCTCGAGGCCGTCTGCTTCGTCATCGTTGAACCAGGTCTCACCGTCCGCCAAGTAGCGAAACCGGTAGGCTTGACCCGCCGCAAGCGACAGGGTGGTACTGAAGGTGCCATTCTTTCGCTTCTTGAGCGGGTTCGCCTCGGGATCCCAGTCGTTGAACTCTCCCAGTACGCTGACCGACTCAGCTTCGATCTCGACCGGGATTCGAAAGGTCACACGGCACTTCTTGGCTTTCTTGGAATAAGTCTTCTCAATCATGGGATTTGCCTCCAGCCCACAGCGTTCATGTCCGTTGGTCAAAATAAAAATTTGGCCCCCGGTGTGTTTACCGAAGGCCAAATCCAACTAAAAACTTCCCGGCGGCGACCTACTCTCCCACGCAGTTGCCCACGCAGTACCATCGGCGCTGAGGAGCTTAACTTCCGTGTTCGGAATGGGTACGGGTGTTTCCCCCTCGCTAGGACCACCGGAAAAACCTCAATCTTCACAAAGAACCAAATTCAACCAAATCAGGTATGTAGCGATACGATCCGCCTCGTAAGCAAAAACTCAAGAATAGATGGTCAAGCCAAACGGCCGATTAGTACGGGTTAGCTCAACACATTGCTGTGCTTACACATCCCGCCTATCAAACTGGTGGTCTTCCAGAGGCCTTCAGGGAAATCTCATCTCGGGCGAGGCTTCCCGCTTAGATGCTTTCAGCGGTTATCCTTTCCGAACGTAGCTACCCAGCTATGCCGTTGGCACGACAACTGGTGCACCAGAGGTTCGTCCATCCCGGTCCTCTCGTACTAGGAGCAGCTCCTCTCAAGTCTCCTACGCCCACAGAGGATAGAGACCGACCTGTCTCACGACGGTCTGAACCCAGCTCACGTACCGCTTTAATGGGCGAACAGCCCAAC
>CAJHZD010000229.1_pt1 | contig 38772 bp, 35 predicted proteins | sample 9198941 | NCBI WGS metagenome assembly CAJHZD01 (sample SAMEA7708371, study PRJEB35096) | sediment metagenome | biome: marine neritic benthic zone biome [ENVO:01000025]; feature: sediment [ENVO:00002007]; material: shallow marine sediment [ENVO:03000034] sea grass bed [ENVO_01000059] ...
ATCCAAAGGCTGCCGCGCTTCTCAACCTTTCGGACGATCATCTCGATCGACATCGAGACTCGGATACTTATGTGGCCGCCAAGTTGGCCCTGTTCTCGAATCTGAAGTCGGACGACGTCGCAGTTCTCAACGCCGATGACTCACGAGTGGCCAATCTCGGGATACGCGGTAGGCGCCGTTTTTTCTCGAGATACCAGTCGGTCGAGGACGGCTGTTTTCTCGAAGGAGATCGGGTCATCGAGGTAGATCCGGACGGGGTGCGGAACACCCTGTTTCGGTGCCAAGACGTGAGCTTGGCTGGTCCACACAACTTGGAGAACGCAATGGCCGCAGCTCTTCTTTCCAGGGCTGCCGGTGCAAATCCGAGTAGCTTTGCATCGACACTGGCCAGTTTTCAGGGATTACCGCATCGTCTCCAGCGAGTACGAGAGAGCGGTGGTGTGGTTTGGTACGACGATTCGAAGGCGACCAACTTTGCTGCCACTTTGAAGTCGCTGGAGAGCTTTGCGGATGGCAGCGTGCATCTGATTCTCGGTGGGCGCAACAAAGGTGGAGATCCCACGGTTCTGACCCAAATGATTGGTTGCAAGGTGCGACGGCTGTATCTGGTGGGCGAAGCCGCCGGCGAATTGGCGGCTGTGTTCAGCGACACGGTTTCAGTCGAAATGGCTCACGACATGAGACAAGCGGTTGGCTCGGCGGCCACCCATGCCGAAAGTGGCGAAGTGGTCCTGCTGTCACCGGCATGCGCAAGCTTTGATCAGTACCAAAACTTCAGCGAGCGTGGCGTCCATTTTCAAGATCTTGCGGGGGCTGTGAATGGCTAAGAAGCTAGCCTTCGACAAGATCCTCTTCACGGTAGTGATCGTGTTGGTCGGTATCGGTCTGACGGCGGTCTATTCGGCGAGCGCGGCATTTGCCCGCGAGCAGGGTCATCGCGTAAACCTGTTTCTGGTCAAGCAAGGGATGTCGGCGCTGATCGGAATCCTCGCAATGTGGGTCCTGATGCATGTTGACTATCGCCACTTCAAACGGCGGGGGATTCTCTACGGTCTTGTCGGAGGCGTGCTGGTTCTTCTTGTTGTCGTCCTGTTTGGCCCCGAGCTCAACAACACCCGCCGCTGGCTATTCATAGGTGGCGTCTCGATCCAACCTTCGGAGCTTGCCAAGATCGCGATCGTATTCTTTGTGGCACACCAGATTGCGACCAAAAAGGATCGCGATACACGCGATCTGATCACGCCGATAGCTCTGCTACTCGGGCTCGTCGCGGCTCTGATCCTGCTCCAGCCAGATCTAGGAACGACCGCTCTGATCTGTGGCACGACTGTCTTCATGCTTTTTCTTACGGGACTCAGATGGCGATTCTTCTTCGGTGGTTTTGCGGCACTGCTGCCAGCGTTGTGGCTGGCTATCTACTCGGCACCCTATCGCCGCAGGCGTCTGATGGCGTTTCTAGATCCCGATCTCGAGCCGTTGGGGTCCGGCTATCAGGCTCGCCAATCCTTGATTGCGATCGGCTCGGGAGGGGTAGCCGGTCGGGGTCTGGGTGACAGTCTGCAGAAGCTCTATTTTCTGCCCCACCCTCACTCGGATTTTGTCTTCTCCATTGTGGGTGAAGAGTTGGGTTTGCTCGGTGCTCTGACCCTGGTGACTCTTTTTGGAATTCTGGTTTGGAGAGGTCTCCGTACAGGTTGGCACGCTCCAGACGACTTTGGGCGATATCTGGCTTGGGGTCTGACGGGGGTAATTTCCCTCCAAGCCCTGATTCATATCAGCGTGTCTTTGGCTCTGATGCCGACAAAAGGCATTCCGTTGCCATTCATCTCCTATGGTGGATCGTCGTTGGTAGTGAGCCTTATTGCGTGTGGCGTGCTGCTCAATGTGTCGCAGCATGGATGAGTGACGAGTGAACGATTTTGCACAGCGAAAGCGCGAGCGAAAAACGAATTGGCCACGGGGGAATGGCTCTTGACCGTGTTTTGCTTGCTGGAGGCGGAAGCGGTGGACATGTGTTCCCCGCATTGGCGATTGCCGCCGAAATGGAGCGAAGGGGCTGGAGCGTGAGCTGGCTCGGTCGCGAAAAGGGGATGGAGCAACGAATCGTGGAGGCCATGCGTCTGGACTACTGGGGGCTGCCTGCCAGAGCCGTGGTTGGTAGAAGCCTGTTCCAAAGGGTCAGAGCGATGGCCAGTCTTCTCGTCTCAGCCATCCGGGCGCGATCTCTGGTTCGCCGAATCGAAGCCCGGGTCGTCCTCGGGACCGGAGGCTATGTCTCGGTGCCAGGTGTTCTGGGCGCCGCGATGGCTGGATGTCCGATCGTTTTGCTGGAACCCAACCTCGTACCCGGTGCTGCCAACAGGTGGCTGTCGCGGTGGGCGCGAGCAGCCGCTGTCGCCCATCGAGGCGACGGTTTCGATCTCAGCTGCGAAGTGGTCGAAACCGGTGTCCCGGTACGACCGGAGTTCTTCGATCAAGCCGAGCGGAGCGGGGAGACAGAATGTATCGACCTGCTCGTTCTCGGCGGAAGTCAGGGCGCCAAGCAGCTCAACGATCTGCTGCCCGAGGCACTCGAAGCCCTCCAAGGTGGCATGCCAATTCGCGTGGTTCATCAGGTAGGCGAAGGTCTGGTCGAGGAAGCCAAGGCGGCTTATGCAGCCAGAAAGATGGGGAATATCGATATCGAGGTGGTTCCATTCATCCAACATGTGGACCGCGCACTTTCAGATGCCGATCTGGTGATCTCGAGAGCGGGAGCGATCACCTTGGCTGAAATTTGCGCTGTCGGTCGCGCAGCCCTACTGATTCCTCTTGATCTGGCTGGCTCGCACCAGGTGGCGAATGCTGAGCGTTTCGTCGCCCTTGGTGGCGCCAGGATGTTGCGTTCCAAGGACCTCGACGCCACGTCACTGGAAATAGCTCTCTCCGAGTTGATTCGCGACGGAGCGGAGCTGAACCGGATGGGGGAGATCAACAAGAACCTGGCTCAGCCCATGGCGGCGTCGCGAGTGGCTGACCTGCTCGAGATGGCAGCGGGGGGTCGGTGAGGTGTTCCGTCAATTTGCCAATCTGTCCAAGGTTCATTTTGTGGGTATCGGTGGTGCCGGGATGAGTGGAATCGCCGAAGTACTGCTGGACTACGACCTCGAGGTCAGCGGATGCGACATGGCTCTCAGTGAGACGACAACGAGGTTGGCGAAACGGGGAGCGGAGATCTTCGAAGGTCACTCGCCCGAGCATCTGGAAGGCGTGGATCTCGTTGTGATTTCATCCGCGGTTTCGCGGCAGAGCTCCGAAATCGAAGCGGCAGGCGAGCGACGCATCCCCGTAGTGCGACGCGCGGAAATGCTGGGCGAGTTGATGCGCTTGAAGTACGGGGTTGCAGTCGCCGGAACTCATGGCAAGACGACGACTACATCGCTGATCGGTGCCGTCGTTACAGACGCAGGGCTGGATCCCACGGTGATCGTGGGTGGACGACTGCGTGTGTCAGGCACTGGAGCAAGGCTCGGTAAGAGCGAGTACCTGATTGCCGAAGCAGATGAGTACGATCGGAGCTTTCTACGGCTGCAGCCGGTCGTTGCCGTAGTGACATCGATCGATTCTGATCACTTGGACACCTACGGAGACCTCGACCACATCAAGCAGGCTTTTCTGGAGTTTGCGGACAGGGTCCCGTTCTTTGGCCAGGCGATACTCTGTTTGGACGATCCCAATGTCCAGGAGCTCCTCGAGCGACTCGAAGGGCGTCGGGTACTCACCTATGGGCTCTCTCCGCAGGCCAACCTCCGTGCGGTTGATCTTGCGACCACCGAAGACGGGACGAAGTTCACTGTCCAAATGAGCCTTCACGGAGATCTTGGCGATATCGATCTGCCGATGCATGGAGTTCACAATGTCAGTAATGCGCTGGCGGCAATCGGAGTCGGGCTCGCGCTCGGAATCGAGTTTCCAGTGATTGCCACCTCGCTCAGCAGCTTCAAAGGCGTACACCGGCGCTTCGAGAAGAAGGGCGAGTGGCGGGGCGCCACGGTCGTCGATGACTATGCCCACCACCCGGTCGAAGTCAGGGCAACGCTCGAGGCGGCGCGCAAGGCTTACCCACAAGCCCGCGTTCATGCGGTATTTCAGCCTCATCTGTACTCCCGGACTCGAGATCTGGCGGGCGACTTCGGTAGGGCCCTGTTAGGCGCAAGCTCGGCGATCGTCACCGACATCTACGCTTCACGCGAGCAGGCGATCCCTGGAGTGGAGGCGTCGCTTGTAGTCGATGCGGCGATCCGACATGGCCACAGACACGTTCGACACTGCCCGGATTGGCACGACGTTCCGGCAACGTTGGAACCCGAGGTTCGTGCGGGTGATGTGATCCTGACCCTGGGTGCCGGGGATATCTACAAGCTCTCGGAGTTGATGGTCGGGGAGGATGCGTCGTGACCACTCAACGAATGACGCTCGAGCGTCCGAGCCCGTTTCGAAGGCGAAGGTTTGTGGCCTCGCATCGGCGAAAGAGCTCCTTCGGGCTCTTGGTCCGACCGTTCCTGACGGCGTTTATCGTGGTCAGTGTTCCGGTCACTGTTGCCTACTGGCTTTCGGTGACGACTCGCTTCGACCTCGAGAGAATCGAGATCAGTGGTACCGAGCTCGTGGCGGAAGATGCTGTGCTCCAAACGCTCGAGCCGATTCTCGAAAGCCACCTTCTCCTGCTCTCTTTGGACGATGTGAAGGCACAGGTGAAGAGAAACCGATGGGTGGCGGGCGCCTCGATTCGAAAGGAGCTGCCCAACGCCCTCATGGTCGAAATTCACGAAAGAAAGCCCGTAGCGTTGCTGCGCCACGAGGATGACCTGTTCTACGTCGACAAGGATGGTTTCTTGATCGAACCCTATTCGCCCACCGGCCCGGTCGACCTGCCGCTTCTTGCAGTCGACCCTGCTGCGTCATTGAATGTGGGAATGGCTTTGGGTGTCGCCGAGCGATTCAATCGAGTGGCTCCGGCCTGGGGGGCGGGTTTATCGGAAGTCGAGGTCTTGGGCGACGAGGACTTTCGGCTGCACTCTGCTGCGTTGGAATTCCCGGTTCTTGTCAGTACCGGGACAGTAGAGCGTCAGGTGAAGAATCTGCAGACGATTCTTCCGCAGATAAGGAAGCGATACCAAGTTCCAGTCACGGTCGATTTGCGTTTCTCTCAGCAGATCGTTATCCAACCAGCGGTACAACCGCGCAGCGAGAAGGGGTGAGGCTGATGCCTAAATTGGACCCAAATCTAGTAGCTATCGACATCGGATCCTCGAAGATTGGCGTCCTCATTGGCCAGAGAGACGGTAAGAACGGCGTCGAGGTCGTGGGGAAGGGCTGGGCCTCGAATCGAGGGGCACGCAAAGGAAACATCGCCAACGTGGAGGCCACTGTCGACGCTTTAAAGCAGGCCGTCGAGGAGGCCGAGGTCATGGCAGGTGTCGAGGTCTCGAGAGCTTTTGTCGGCGTCTCGGGCACCGATATCCGCAGTATCAATTCGCGCGGAATGGTGTCGGTATCCCGAAAGGATCAAGAGCGCGAGATCAACCGGCACGATATCGAGAGGGTGCTCGAGGCCGCCCAGTCGGCTGCCTTGCCGTCAGATCGGGAGATCCTTCATGCAATTCCACAGGAGTTTATCGTCGACGAGCAGGGTGGCATCAACGATCCGTTGGGGATGCCAGGCAGCCGTCTCGAAGTTACCGTTCACCTGGTGACCAGCAATGTGACCCGACGCAAGACTCTCGTCACCTGTATCAACCGCGCCGGGATCGAGGTGACCGAGTTGGTCTTCGAACCCCTCGCAACGGCAGCCGCGGTTCTCACTCACGACGAGCGTGAGCTCGGGGCCCTTCTTCTGGATGTCGGGTGCGGCACAACCGAGTATGCACACTACGCGGCCGGGGAGGTGCAGCACAGCGCGGTTCTTCCGATCGGTGCAGGGCACTTTACAAACGACCTCGCGATGGTTCTGCGAACACCGTTCGCTGAAGCCGAGCGGATCAAGACCCGACATGGTTGCTGTCTCGAAGGCATGGTAGGGGAAGTCGAAGGCATCTCGGTTCCGACCGTCGCAGGTGGCCCGGCCAGAGTGGTTCCGAGAAGAGAGCTCTGCGGTATTTTGCAGCCCCGGGCAGAGGAGCTGTTGACGTTGGTTCGCGATGATCTGGCCCAAAGCGGAGCTGACGAGGCTCTGCGAGGGGGAGTGGTACTGACTGGCGGTGGTGCGCAGCTCGACGGACTCCTCGAGATGGCAGAAGAAGTGTTCAATTGCACCGTTCGCTATGGCCTACCGCAGGGCCTGGGAGGTCTCGTAGATGTGATCAGTTGCCCGACCTGGTCGGCAACATCAGGCCTACTGCTTTATGGACAAGTTTCGGAAGATCGGCACAGCAGAGTCGGTCGAAGCGGTTTCACGATGCGCGGAATGGTGAGCAGCCTCCGCGGCATGTTTTCAGATTTGCTTTAACAAACGTTGGAGTACAGGGAAGGAGAATCGCAGGATGATCTTATTTGAAGAAAAGGACATGGAAGATGGGGTTCCCATCACTCTAGAGGAGATGGAAATCTCAGCGGCGAAGATCAAAGTCGTCGGTATTGGTGGTGGAGGAGGTAACGCGGTCAATCGGATGATCGACTGCGAGATGAAAGGAATCGAGTTCATTGCCGGCAACACGGACATGCAGGCACTGAGAAAGTGCAGCGCGCCGTTGAAGCTGCAACTGGGCGCGCAGTTGACGCGCGGACTCGGTGCTGGTGGCGATCCCGAGACCGGTCGCAAATCCGCGCTCGAGGACACAGAGAGGATCCTCGAGATGCTGGATGGTGCCGATATGGTCTTTCTGACTGCTGGCTTGGGTGGGGGTACCGGTACAGGTGCAATGCCGATTTTCGCTTCTCTGGCCTCCGAGTTGGGAGCCTTGACCGTCGCCGTGGTCACCAAGCCGTTTGGATTCGAAGGGCGCAGACGAGCCGAACTCGCGGACCGGGGAATCGAGGAGCTCAGAGGCGCCGTCGATACGCTGATCACGATACCGAACGAGCGCTTGCTGAACTTCGTAGAGCGTGGCACTCCTTTGGGTGAAGCCTTCCGGATTGCAGACGATGTGCTTCGACAGGCGGTTCAGGGCATCAGCGATCTGATCACAGTGCCCGGCGAGATCAATGTCGACTTTGCCGATGTCAAGACCATCATGACCGGCATGGGTATGGCGCTCATGGGCACCGGTCTGGCAAAGGGCGAGAATCGTGCCATCGAGTCAGCGCAGGGAGCGATCTCGTCGCCGCTGCTCGAAGAGACCTCGATCGAAGGAGCCAAGGGTGTACTGCTCAACATCTCTGGTGGCTCTGATCTGACCCTCCATGAGGTCGACGAGGCGGCTCGCGTCATCGCTGAGGCCGTCGACCCAGGCGCCAACATCATCTCGGGTCTCGTCATCGATGAAGAGATGGAAGATGACATGAAGGTAACCGTGATCGCCACCGGCTTCAACATGGACCAGGCAGATCACTTTATGAAACCTCGACCCGTTATCCAGAGACCTGTCGAGGACGAAGAGCCTCTGTTCGATGAGCTGCCTGAGCCCTCCACCGAGTCGGAGGAGGATGCCGAGGACATTCCTTTCTATCGAAAGGTGATCGCGCAGTCCCAGAACGACGATCCCAATGGATATGGGCCCAATTGGTCGAATGTCGATGATTTCGACATCCCGACAGTTCTGCGTAAGCAGATGGATTAAAAGGATAGATTGGTATGAGTAGCCGGGCAGAGGCCGGTCGAGCGTGAGATGGACTTCACGTCCCGTCGAGAAGAGAGACTGTGGCGAGCTGCCGTCGTCTGCCTGGTGTTGATTTACTCCTCCCTGTATATCGCGCGCCCCATCGCCGAATCACTTCGAGAGCGAAATCTGCTCCGTGCGGCGGTGGGGCTTGTTTTTCTGGTTACAGCGCTTCTTCTCATGGGCGTCGTTCGGAGGTGGAAGCCCGGATGGCGGATTTATCTCGGGCTGATGATGGCCGCCCTGCTTTACGCTCCGGTTTTCCTGTTCCTCAAGCTTCCTGAAGAACGGCTCCACTATCTGCAGTACGGTCTCTTCTGTGGACTCGTCCATGCTGCTCTGATGGAACGGCGAAACAACAAGCCCATTCCGGACAACGCCGGGTTGCTCAAACGGGTCGTTCTGGCGCCGTGGTTCGTGGCCCTGGTGATTACACTGGCAGCAGGTTGGCTCGACGAAGGAATTCAAGAGGTTCTTCCCAATCGCTACTACGATCTTCGAGATGTGGCATTCAATTTCTCGGCCGGCATCCTCTATCTCTTGGCGTGGGTTCTGGTGGACCGATCGAGGCGCTGGGAAGCGCGTATGAGAGCCGACCCGTTCGAAGAGTGACCGATCGACCGCGAGCCGCACCCGAGGGGGTCGGGATTGTGGGCGGTTTCATAGCAGTTGATGCTGCGCTCTTGGTACGATCGGCGTGAATCCACATGGAGGTGCGTTCATGAGCTCAGGGTTTGATGAAGGCAAGAGCCGTCGCAATTGGCTCGAGCGTTTGGGAGAGAAGATCCCGGGTTTTCGAGGCTTTCAGGATCGAGAGCTGAGACGGGAGGTCGATAAGATCCAGCGAGAGTACCTCTCGGCGGAAACTCTCAGACTCAAATCCAAGGTCCGTGATGTTGCCGGACGATTCACTGATTCGGGTCAGATCGGGGTGTTGGATCTTCTTGATCGTCTAGATCGCAAACTGGATGGTCTATCCCAGGCGATCAAGTTCTCCGACTACGGAGCCACCGGCTTCTTCGACGTGGTCAAAGTGGGAGAATCCGAGCTCGAGGCCCTATACGAATTCGACCTGTCCATCCTCGAGGATCTGGACCTGATCGAGAATCTTATTCGCGATATCCCAGCCCCGGGTGGCGGCGACCCCCGAGAGCAGATGGAAAGGGCGATCAACGGGGTTTCGAATCTGGAGGACAAGTGGTCGGGCCGAGGTACTGTCATCAGCGATGTGGTTGTGCAGGCCAGTTCATAATTCCGTCAGCTCCTAGGGAGAACTCACGATGAAAGTCATACAGTTTGTCGATCCGACCGGGGAGACCATTGTCGCCCGAGAACCACGGCGAGGTACCGCTGCGATCGAGCTCGGAAGTCAACTGATTGTGGAGGAAAGCCAACAGGCGGTCTTCTTCCGCGACGGCAAGGGTCTCGATACGTTTGGCCCGGGCAGACATACCTTGGCGACTCAGAACATTCCCCTTCTCGTCAAGCTCCTAGGGTTGCCCTTCGAGGGGAAATCTCCTTTTCAAGCTGCTGTGGTGTTTGTATCGACAAAGACGTTTATCGATCTCAAGTGGGGTACAAAGGAGCCGGTTGCCTATCGGGACAGTGAATTGGCTATGGTCCGCTTGAGAGCTTTTGGAAAATTCGCAGTCCGGATCACCGACGCGCAGTTGTTTGTCAACACGATTGTTGGAACCAACGACATTTACACCACCGACGGTGTCGAGTCCTATTTCAAGGACGTCATCGTGGCTAGATTTACCGATATTTTGGGAGAGAATCTCGAGTCGATTTTTGAGCTCCCGAAGGTCTACGATGAACTGTCGATGGCGCTGAAAGTTCGCGTCGCAGACGATTTTTCCAAGTATGGAATCGAGCTTGCCGATCTGATTATCGGGGCTGTTACGCCACCAAAAGAGGTGCAAAAGCTCATCGATGAGCGAGGCGGAATGGAAGCAGTCGGCGACATGAACGCCTATGTGAAGTTCAAAGCCGCCAAGGCCATGGGCGACGCGGCGCAACAGTCCGGCGGCGAGACGGGGAGCGGAGTAGGAGCGGGCCTTGGTGTCGGAATGGGAGCCGGAATGGGGATGATGCTGCCCCAGATGATGAAAGAAGCGATGCAGAGTGACGATACGGCCCAGCCGCAAGGTGGGGGAACACCGGAGGCTGACAATCAATCTGCCGCAGGATTCTGTTCCAAGTGCGGCAGTGGCCTTCCCGAAGCCGCCAAGTTCTGTCCCTCGTGTGGTGCCCAAGTTGCTGGCTAGGTGGTAGTGACCGGCGCGACGATTCTCTGTCCGCAGTGTGGAGGCGAGACCGACCTAGCTTCGGGTGAACGTGTCTTCTCCTGCCCGTTTTGTGGCACCTCGCTGTTTGCCGATCGCAGCGGCGTTATCTCCTACTACCAAATCCGGCCACTCCTGGATCGGGACAAGGCGGGTCGGGCTCTTCGAAGATGGATGGCCGGCAATGAGACCGTCAAGGATCTCGATCGCAAGTCGAAGATCGAGCGCCTCGACTCGATCTCTTTTCCAATGTGGCTGTTTCGACTCGATTCGGGTGGGGACGAGGTCTCGTATGTGGCCCCAGCTGCGCCGGTTCCGATTCCTCATCTGATCGACTTCGAGCTACCACCAGGTCGACTCGAGCCTTACGAGGGCGGTCGAGACGACGTGGAAGAGACCGAGGTAACGGTTCCGGTTGAGACGGCGCGTGCCTGGCTCGACGGGCGCCAGCCAGGACCCATCCTCGAAACCGCCGTCGTCCAGGTACCTCTGTGGCGGTGTCGGTATCGATACAAAGACGCCGAATATCTAGCGCTGATCGATGCCTCTTCGGGTGCTGTATTGGCTTCGGTCTTCCCTGAGAAGCTGGAAAGTCCCTACTACCTGGTCGTCGGTCTGGGGTTCATCCTGTTTTTGGTCGAGGGCCTTGCGATCGGGAATCCCATAACCAAGGCATTCGCCTACTTGATTACAGCGATTCCGCTGCTCGGACTCGCCTATTGGGTGGCGAGAAGAGTATGAGCAAGTCGGCAGAAGCGGGTTCTGAAGCCCAGCCGTCGCCGGTGCCGGTCGAGGGTCTGACCTGTCCCAATTGCGGTGGGTCCCTGGAGGCTCATCTAGGGCTTCGGGTAATTCGATGCGCCTTTTGTCAGACTCCGCTACTCGTCGTCAGCCAGATCGGTTCCCGCCGGCTTGCAGTCAAGCCGAAGCTCAATGCACCGAAGGCGATCGAAACCGCCAGGCGCTGGTTGACAGATGGTTGGAATCGGGATCGACGCCTGGCTGGTGATGCCGAGTTCGGTGAGGCCATCTTGTGTTTTCTACCGTTCTACCGGGTCGAGGCCGACTGTATCGGTATTGCCTTGGGTACCGAGCAGCGATCCCGGACGGTGGGCTCGGGGAAGAGAAGAAGAACAGAGACCTATGAGGTCGACGTGGAACGTACCGCCGAACGCAGCTACGACCAGACCTTTCCGGCGCTGAATGTTGCTGAATGGGGTGTGCAGAAGATCCAGCTCCACGGCGATCACCTCGTAGGCTACGAACCTTCGGCATTGGACCGTCTGGGCATGGTGTATCCCCCGGTAGGCTCGGAAGCTCGGGTGCGAGCAGCCGCACTCGAGAGCTTCAAGGCCGCTGCAGACCCCAGTCGGGGCCTCAAGCGTGTCCGATTCAAATACCTCGAGACACTTCGAGACAGGCTGAGCGTCGTCTACTATCCTCTCTGGCTGGTTCGATATCGCTTCAGATCTCGTTCTTATCAGATCTTGGTCGACGCCGAAGATGGCAGCCTGGCCTACGGGAAGGCGCCTGGCAACGACTTGTACCGAGCGTCGATGGTGGTTGTCTCCCAGGCGGTGGTTCTCTTTTTTGCGACGACACTGATCCAACTGGCCGGAGGCAGCAAGGAGGTCGTCGGCGTGGCGATGGTCGCCACTCTGATCGCCATGATCTGGGGGTGGCGGAAGTTCCGGCATGGAGGAGTGGTCACAGAAGGCACCGGTGTCGAACAGAAGTCTGTACTGAAGTCGAGTCTGGGGCTCCTGCTGACCGGCAGGAAAGATCAGGTGATACAGGACATGCTAGACGGAAAGCTACCGACCTAGAACGATGACGAGAGCTGGCGGTTTCTCACTAGTACCCTTGGAGTGCTCCTCCTGTGGAGCTTCGATCGCAGCCGAAGGTCTCGATGTCGTCTACTACTGCACCGCTTGCCGTAACGGTTATCGCTACGACGCCCAGGCTGGCAACCTAGTCCCCGTCGAGGTGGACTTTCTCGTTCGGGCCGATGTTGCTGCCGCTGTATACAAGCCGTTCTGGGTGTTGGCAGTCGAAATCGAGATTCCGTATCGTGAAGCCGACAGCGCCATGTTCAGCGGTCTTCTCGACTTCTTTGTCGGATCCGATCGAGGAGGCCGAGGACCGATAGCTGGCGAACTGGCTGTTCCTGCCTTTCACGTCGAGATAGCCCGGGCCGTCGAGCTGTGCCAAAGATACAGTGCTGAGGCACTGCAGGCCCGAACCAAGCTGGGTGAGAGAATCGTCGGCGGTCGTTTCGATGTGGATGACGCGCAGAAGATCGCTCGATACGCCGTCATCGCCACAGAGGTTGACAAACCCGATCTGCTCAGAGATCTAGAGATTCGGATCGAGTTCGGTCAGGCTCGTCTCCTAGGTGTCCCCTTCGTGGAGCAGGGCGGTGTCACCAAGGACGCGTTTTTCCACCTCGTGATCTAGTAGGGCAAACAGGCGACAATCCCTGATTGTGTCTCGGTGGCCCGCGACATACACTCCATCCCGATGACTGCCGCTGATCCGCGTATTCTTCGTTATGCCTTTATGAAGCTCGCTCGCGAGCTCGATGAGCGTTTTGGGAAGTTGTTGCTGGCTGGACGTGTCGCCAAGTGGTACAGCGAGGTCGGTAACGAAGCCACGACCGTGCCCGCGGGTCTGGTCTTGGAGGCGGGAGACGTCCTATGCACCTTGCATCGAGATCTTGGCGCGATCTTGGCTCGCTATCTCGATCCGGCCCGGGCGTTTCCTGATCTGGGATTTGGAGAGCCAGACGATCGCAGGCCCCAGCCTGATGAGTTGTTGGTCAAGCTGACTAGCCAGCTTCTCGGTCGTGACACGGGTTTTTCTCGCGGGGTCGAGCGATCGTTTCACTACGGGTATCTCGCTCCGGAGGAGGGCATTCTGCACGTCGGCATGGTCAGCCACTTGGGAGCAATGATTCCAGTCGCCGCTGGCTGTGCTTTTGCTCTGAAGATGAAGGGATCCGATCGAATCGCCCTGAACTTCATCGGTGACGGTGGCACTTCTACGGGTGATTTCCACGAAGGGTTGAATATGGCGGCGGTTTGGAAGCTGCCGTTGATTCTGGTCGTGGAGAACAATCGCTACGCTTTCTCGACACCGATTCACCAGCAGTTTGTGGCCGAGCGACTTAGCGACCGCGGACCGGGATATGGGATTGCTTCCGAGACCGTCGATGGAAACGATCCAGATGCGGTCGCGGAAGTATTGGACCGAGCCGCCCAGAGGGCCCGAGCGGGAGAAGGCCCGACCCTCGTCGAGGCGATGCTGGGCCGCATGAGAGGCCATAGCGAGGGCGACGACTCGCTCAAAGTGGTTCCAGAAGACGACCTCGTAGACTACATTGCGAACGACCCGGTGCCATCGTATGGGGATCGTCTGGTGGATGAGGGCGTGATGGCACCACCGATGCGACAACATATCGACGATCGCGTCGCAACTCTGGTCGAGAATGCCGTAGAACGCGGTCTGGAGGCCGACCTGCCCCGACCGGAATCGGCTTATCGAAGTGTGTTCGCTCCGGCCGAGAGGTCGACGGAATTATCGGTCGAAGAACCGGATGAACCTCTCGAGCTCAGCTATGTCGAGGCGGTGCATCGGGCTCTCGTCGACGAGATGGCGGCAGATCCGACGGTCATTCTGATGGGACAGGACATCGGGGTTTTCGAGGGTGCTTTCCGAGTCACAAAAGGCCTTCACCAGCGGTGGCCCGACCGAGTTCTCGACACACCGATTGCCGAGAGCGGCACCATTGGTGTCGCGGTTGGAGCGTCTCTATTGGGCTACCGACCCGTGGTCGAGATGCAGTTTGCAGACTTCATCGCCTGCGGTTTCAATCAAGTCGTCAACGTCGCCGCAAAGCTTTTCTATCGTTGGGAGGTGGCATGCCCCATCGTGATCAGGCTTCCATCGGGGGGCGGAGTGACGGCTGGCCCCTTTCATTCGCAGAATCCAGAGGCTTGGTTTGCTCATGTCGCAGGCTTGAAGGTAGTCTGCCCCGCCACGGTCGAGGACGCCTACGCTCTACTCAGAAGCTCGATCCAGGATCCCAACCCAGTGTTGTTTTTCGAAAACAAGTTTCTCTATCGAAGAATCAAGGCGCAGACGTCGCTTTCAAACGCCCCGGGCGAGTTCGGAGTCGCTCGGGTGGTTCGATCTGGATCGGACCTGACGCTCATCGGGTACGGAGCTAGCCTTTGGATTTGCGTAGAAGCTGCAGATGCTCTCGCCTCGAAGGGTGTTGAAGCGGAGGTCATCGATTTGCGCACGCTGATCCCGCTCGACGAGGAGACGCTTGTGGAATCGGCTCGAAGAACATCCAGAGTGATGATCGTTCACGAGGCGCAGGAAACAGGCGGCTTCGGTGGCGAGATTGCTGCGCGACTCGCGGACCGAGCCTTCCTTTGGCTCGACGCTCCCGTTCGGCGGGTGGCCTATCCCGACAGACCGGTGCCTTATGCGAAAGCGCTCGAGACCGAGCTCCTGCCGAATTCAGAAAGGGTTGTAAACGAAGCGCTCGAGCTCGTTGAAATCTAGGTGAACCGGAGTCAGGAGGTAGCTTGACCGATAGCCACAGCGTAGAAATCGACGGCATCACGCTTCATCTTGGCAGGCCTGTGACCGATACCCCCCTCTGGGTCGGTCAACGAGAGGTGTTGATGCAGCTTCTAGCGGCATGGGCGAGGATCGATCGCGCAGACTTGCCGTTGAATCCGCGGTTGTTGGGTAAACCCGGCGTTGGAAAGACGACCCTGGCCTGTGCAGCTTCCCGGGAGATCGGCCTGGACATATTCATTGCCCAGGCCACGATGGATACGAGACCGGAAGATCTGATCGTGTCACCGGTTCTCGGCGAAGACGGGGGGGTTCGCTACATGGCCTCGCCTCTGGTCACCGCAATGATCACAGGTGGCGCATTGATTCTCGATGAAGGAAATCGCATGAGCGAGAAGTCTTGGGCCTCTCTGGCTCCTCTGCTCGATCATCGACGCTATGTTGAAAGTATCGTTGCGGGAATCAGGATCCCTGCGCATCCGGACTTCCGATTCGTCACCACGATGAACGAAGATGCGTCGACCTACGAGATCCCCGAGTACATTCATTCTCGGCTGATGCCCCAGATCTACATCGACTTTCCCGATGAGGACGAAGAGCGAGCGATTCTGAACGCACAGGTGCCCTTTGCCGATGACGAGGTCGTGGAGTACGTCCTTTCGTTTCTGCGAGAGGCACACGAGCGCGATCTTCGCTTTACGGTTCGAGATGGAATCAATCTTGTGCGGTATGCGATGAAGGTCCTGAAAAGAAACGAGGCAGAGGACGCCCCGAGTGCGGTCGAGCAGGCGATGCAGCTGGCACTCTCCGGTGACGAGATCGACGAATTCCAGATTCGTTGAGTCCCGTCACGCTCTATCGCGGCCGCGGGAGTCCCTACCAAGATAGCAGTGAACGTCGAACGTGTAGCACCCGAGATCGCCCCCGGTCTTCGCATCGTGCCTATAGTGCACGAACATGTGGAGTTGACACCCTTCCTACGGCAGCTTCTCGATCAGATCGATCCCTCGACTCTAGCCGTAGAGTTGCCCACGACCTTACAGGAGGTTGCGCTTAAGGCGATCGGGCGGTTGCCGAAAATCTCGGTGATCGTGTCGGAGCATCCGGGAGAAGAGACCCTGATTTGGACCGTGGCGCCGGCGGATCCATTGGTCGAGGCGCTGCGATGGGCGGTCGAGCGCGACCGGAAGGTCGTTTGTATCGATCCCGACCTACCGTACTCGGAGAAACACTCGGATCGGTTGCCCGATCCTCACGCTCTGGCGCAGCTCGGCCCCGAGCTCTTTTTCGAGTTTTTGATGGATCAGTATCGGCGGGAAGGCCTTTCAAGTGAATCCGATTCGCAGAGAGAAGCCGGTATGGCGTTTCATCTGGCCCGGCTCAGGCGGCAAGATCCGATCGGATCGATACTCGCCTGTATCGGCGCCGCTCATGTCGATGGTGTTCAAAAACTTCTCGAGGTTGACCTAGCGTATCCCTTCTCGAGAACCAGACGAGCTTCTGTCGATCTCAGGCATCTGACCCCTCGGAGTCTGACCGGCGTGCTTCCCGATTCGCCTCTGGCTCATGCGGTTTGGGAGAAAGCCAGATGTGGGGAAAACGCTCCGGAGCCAGATCTGGACGAGGCGCTGTCGAGAAAGGTCTCGGTGGTCCGTTTCGGCCTCCGAGTCATTCAAGGGGACAAGGGCGAAACAGACTCACGCCGGAGAGAGCAGGTTGTCGACTATGCTTGGGCCCAATGCGAGCGACCAGATGGGCTTGGCTATGTGGTGCCGATGCGGCCGTGTCTGGAAAAGGCGGTCTGGAAGGTCTCCTCGGGTAGCTACAGAGACCAGACCGGCGAAGACCTGGGAGTCTGGCAGAGACGCATGTTCTTTGACTTCGGTCGGCGATTTGCTCGTGTCCAGGGTCGCCTGACGAGTGGACTGTACGAGTGGGTCGTCGCTGCTCGTGGGGTCGCTGACGACAATTTGGCCTGGGAGATTTTCGATGCGGCACGGACCTATCCGTGGCAGCAAGAATCAGCGGAGATCCCATCCGCTGACGTCGAGGGCTCTGAGCTCGATCTAGGAACTCGGAGGGTGAGATTTCGCCGTCGATTTTTGCGAGTCAAGCAGCGGCCCAAGGCGCTCCCCGTGCGCCATCGTCCGGAGCCAGGCTCGCCCGAGGATTGGTTGGAGGCGTTCGATTCGACGGGTCTATGCTCTTATCCACCCGAGGATGTGGTGATCGAGGACTACGGTGGCTTTCTTCAGCGAAGAGCGGTTTCGTTGATGTCAGAAGAGAGAAGTCGTGTCGAGCCGTTCAGCACGAGCCTTTTGGACGGAATCGACATCCGAGAGACTCTACAGAAGATACATGAAGGTCGGATCTATGTAGAAGAGAAGGGGCGAGTACCGGGTGAGGCGGGGTCGGTTGTGGTGATCTTCGATCGAGATCTCGATACCCGCGAGTTTCCTTTTGCCATGACCTGGCTGGGCGAGCACGACCAAGAATCGGACATGGCTTTCTACGCCACCAACCCGACCGATCAGGTGGTTGGCCCGGGGATCATGCGGGCCACTTACGGGGGCTTGATGTTGACCCAACCCCGCGGCCGACTCTTTGACGTTTGGACCGATCGTGACTATCGGTTTGCCCATGACCGAGCGGAGGTTCTGCTGATGGCGGCGATCGACTATAGCCTGGAGAAGATCGTGGTTCACGTGGCACCCGACACACCGAGCGAAAGATTGCGCGCCTACGCTAGAGCTCAGGGCAAGACGATCAAACACATTCCGATCGCAGCGCTATCACCGGTGTCCCTGAAGAGAATTCGGGTCTTCCACATCCTGGCCGGCAGAGACAAACGTAGCGTAGCCCCAGACTACGTCTGGTAGAGGACGGATGTGCTGCCTGACTAGCTCAGATGGCCGTAGTAGATCCGGGTGTCGTAGTCGAGACAGACTTCGCCACCTGTCTGGTGGCTCTTGAAAATCGAGTGAAGCTGGCGGATCATGGAAGAGAAGCCAGGGTCGTCTTCGGCCGGAACATAAGACGCCGAGAGCAGTCGCCCTCTCAACCCGTAGAAGTCGAGCTTTTGGTGATTGTCGAATGCGGCCGAATGAAAACCACTGGAGCCAAAGAACGCCTTCAATGCCTTATCCCCGATTCGGGTGTGGTCGACTTTTCGATAATCGGTGCCGTAGTGGAGCAGAAGATGCTCGTAGTCGCTGAGAAACTGAGTCGTGTCCTTGCGTCTGTCGTTCCAGATCAGAGCCACAACGCCGCCCGGTCTCAGTATTCGCGCGAACTCTCTACGAGCAAACTCGGGATCGAACCAGTGAAACGACTGCGCCGCTACGACGAGATCGGCACAATTGTCTCTCAGGGTCGTATCCTCTGCTGTTGCCGCGACGCTCTGAAACGCCGAGAAGCCGCCCAACAGGGCTTCCGCGGCGCGACGCATCGGATCGTTCGGCTCGATCCCGTAGACTCGGTGGCCTCGCTCCAGAAACAGTCGGCTCAGGATTCCGGTTCCAGAGCCGATATCGGCCACCGCCCAATCGGGGTGCATTCCACACTCCCTTTCCAGTAGCTCGATGAGCTCCGGCGGGTAGGAGGGGCGATACTGAATATAGGCATCGACCCGATCGGCGAATCTAGTGGTTGGGTCTCGATAGCGCACGTCTGCCTACATCCTATCTGGTAACGGTATTCCGAGCAGCCGGCTCATGGTTCCGAGCCCTGAGAGAAAGATGATCGTGGCCGCAAGGCGAGTCTGTCTGAGGCTCTCGTTTTCCTCTTGCATGATTGGATGGCGGTGATAGACGGCATGGAACTTTTGAGCCAACTCGAGGGCATGGCGGGCCAGAATCGACAGCTCGAGGGTTCTTCCCGCCAGCTCTGTCTTTTGTGGGATCAGAGCCACCGCGAGCACCAAATCCCACAAGTCGTCTGCCCACAGATCGGCCCGAAGTCGAGCAACAGTGTCGGCATCGACCTCCGATTCCATCCCGGCTTCGACAAGGCGACGTTGAATATTCCGCGCTCGAACAGCTGAATACTGCAGATAGGGTCCCGAGTCGCCCTCGAAATTGAGCGCTTCATCCATGTCGAAGGCGATGACTCGATTGGTCGTTGCCTTGACCATGAAAAAACGCAGCGCTGCCATGGCGATCTCGCGCGCCAACTGGTCGAGATCTTCGCTTGGCATGTCTCGATCGCGAGAGGAGATCTCCTGGCGACTCTTGGCCTCGAGCTGATCGATGAGGTCATCGGCTTTGACTCCAATGCCCTTGCGACCCGACATCTCGAGTCCGCCCGCCATCTCATCATCCTCTTCATCGAGATACCCCATTTGGGCTGCCGTGGCGGCGGACAGGGTAACCATTTCATAGGCGAAATGAATCGACTCTCTTGCTTGCTGATCGTAGCCCAGGGCTTCCAAGCCGGCCCGCACGACCTTCTGAAGATAGCTCTGGCGGGCGTCGATCACATTGACGACACGATTGCCCGACCCAAAGCTCGGGTGATCGGGGCTGCCCTCTATGGTGGTCTCCCAGAGTTCCTCGGCTTGCCAGAAACTATAGTTGAAGTCCTTACCGAGAAGACCGAACTTCCACAGCTGGTATGCAATGTCTTTTCCGACATAGGTCACTGTGCCATCGGAGCGAACGATGACTTTGTCAGGATCCTCGAGCCCTGCAAATTCTTCGGAACTGGCTAGAGGCATGACCCAGCAACCCTTGTTTTTCCCCTCCTCTTCGAGCCGGATGGCTCCGGAAGCCCTGAGCTGGTCGAAGGCCTCGGCGAAGAAATCGAGCCCGAGTATGGCCGACTCATGGGTGAGTAGGTCATACGGGACGTCTATCCTGCGCATGGTTGCCAAGTGTCTTCGGACGACCCTGCGGCAGACGAGTCGGCCCATGTCCGCTCGCTCACCCTCTCCTTCCTCGAGTTGGCGAAGGGTAATGCGTCGGTACTCGAGGCGCTCGGGATCTTGTTCGTACCACCGCCCGACCTCGCTGTAGAGGTCCCAGCAGTGGTAGTCGAACGGATCTGGTATCTCGGCGACATCTGCCAAGCTCATCTGTCGCAGGTCGAGAAAACCGACGACCACATCGGCTAACTGGACCCCGGTGTCGTCGATGTAGTTCTGAATCTCCACGGGATAGCCGGTAGCGCGCAGGGTTCTGACCAGGACATCGCCCAGAACCGCATTCCTGAGATGTCCGATGTGAGCGGCCTTGTTGGGGTTGATGTTGGTGTGCTCGACGATAATTTTGAAATCTTCCCGCAACGGATGATCTGTCGAGTCCCGACTCAGAAGTTCGGCAGCGATGTAGCTGCGGTCGAGAAAGACATTGAGGTAGCCAGCGCCCTCGACCCGGATGTCGTTCACCCACTCGGGAAGATCGAGATCCTCGGCCAAGGAGTTGGCGATCTGTCGTGGGTTCTGGCGTAGCTCACGCGCCAAATGCAGCGCGGCAGGAAAAGCAAAGTCACCCAGTTCTCGACGGGGTGGAATCTCCACCACGGGCAGGTGCTCGACCCCGTAAACCGCATTGATTCGCTTTTCGATGAGTTCGACCAGCTCACTCTTGAGCTTGGCAAGCATTGCCAGCGGAGTTTATACCAATGACGTGTTTAGCAGCCGGGCTTGATATGATTAGGGGTCCTGTAGAGATTTGGGAGAGTTTCAAGCATGGCCGAGAAGACCAAGCAGAATCAGGTGACGATAAGACTGAATGGAACTCAGCTCGAGCTGATCGAGGCGGATATTACCGAGCTAAGGGTCGATGCCATCGTTAATCCTGCAAACGAGGACCTGAAACTTGGCTCTGGAGTGGCGGGTGCTATCCGCCAGAAAGGCGGGCCCTCGATCCAGAAAGAGTGCGATCGAATCGGGGGTACACCGGTCGGTACTGCGGTAATTACCGGAGCAGGAGAACTACCCCAAAAGCATGTCATTCATGCCGTCGGACCTCGGATGGGCGAGGGAGAGGAAGACCGCAGGCTGGCCTCAGCCGTACGCTCGTCCCTGGCTCTGGCAGACAGACACAATCTCAAGTCGATTGCCGTTCCGGCAATATCCACCGGGAACTTTGGGTTTCCGGTGAATCGCTGCGCTCGCGTCACCCTCACCGAGATCCATCGCTACCTCCAGGGCGGAACAAAGCTCGAGCGTGTCGCAGTCTGTCTTTACGACACGGATACGTTTTCGATCTTCCGACAGGAGCTGCGAAGGGGCTTCCGCTAGGTCGTACGATCAGGCACCAAACTTGGCCAATCGCCCGCCGTTGGCCAACAACAGACTCATCAATTCGACCGCAGGGAATGTGCCGAGATGGCCTGTAATAGCGGCTGTTTCGGAGAATTCTTGACAGTCGTCCACAAAACAGACGGGTGATGAAACCAGCAGGGGCACCGGATGCCAGCTGTGGGCTGCCATGGGAACTGGAGTCGAATGGTCTCCCGTAATAGCCAGCACGGTTGGCTCCAGATCGAGGAGTCGCGGCAATACAGCGTCGACTTGCTCGAGAACGGCGACTTTCTTCTTTAGATCTCCATCCTCTCCGGCTTTGTCCGTCTGCTTTATGTGCATGAAGAAGAAATCGAAATCGTTCCATCGAGATTCGACGACAGCGACCACATCTTCCAACTGTTTTCCGCAGGGTACGACTTCCATACCGCAAGCAGCGGCGACACCCCGATAGAGTGGATACCCTGCAAACGCCCCGGCTCTGAGTCTATGGATCTTGGTGAAATCAGGGAGCTCGGGGAGCTCTGATACGCCGCGAAGCAGAATGCAATTCGCCTTCTCCTCATCGGCCAGCACCGAATCGGCCAGAAAGATGATCTCTGCGAGCTTCTTGGCGGTAGTCTCGGCTTCGGCTGCAAGGGCTTGCGGCGCGAGAGCGGACAAGCCTACTTTTTGAGGATCGGTGTCGGCGATCCGGGGCGATAACTCGGCTCCTGAGAGAATCAAGACGAAGCGATGTTCCTCGCCAGGTTCGACGCGAATGTCGACTTCATCGTAGTCGTCGACGGCTGCCTGGATCGCGCTACAGAGTCGAATACATTCATCGGTGGCTATACGTCCTGCCCGACGATCGGTGAGCAGACCGGAGGCGTCTTTGGTGGCAAAATTGCCCCGGGCGACGATATCTCGGGGCTGTATTTCTAGACCGAGACCCAGGGCTTCGAGAACTCCCCGACCGATGTCGGCTTCGGCAGTCGTGGGATCGTAACCGAAAAGAGCAAGATGTCCCGGCCCACTTCCGGGAGTTACCCCTGTCGCTACAGGAACCAGACGGCCGAGAGCCGAGCGCTTGGCCAGAGCGTCGAGATTTGGAGTCTCGGCCTTCTCGAGCGCTGTCTGGGGTTGCTCGGAGGTTCGAATGTCACCCACGCCGTCGAGAACGAGCAAGACGACTCGGCTGTCACTGTCTTGTGCGAGGCGCGATGCAAGCTGCTGGGAATTCATGGCGATGAACCTACCTCCGTACTAGGCCACCAGATAGACGCTGGCTCTTATTTGAAGGCGAGCTCGAGGATGAAATCCTCCGCCCGCGAGCGAGAACGCGCTTTGTGTGGCGAAAATCGGAAGCACGACCCAACCATCGAAGGTCGATCCAGAGTTGTATGGCGGAACCACAGGCTCGATCTCTGCAAGCCGGATCCAATGATCTTCGGTGGTGTCGAAGCAGCCCTGGATCTCCACATAGGAGCGGTCGAGATCGAGGGTCCGTCTACTCGAGGGGTACCAAATCGAGATCAGCAGTCGTGCCTCGTCGAATGTGTCCGTCGATACGAAGGCCTCTCCGTCGGCAACCAATGGGAAATGAAAGTTGCCACCGCTGTCGGTAGCGAAGATCTCCGGCGACGAGTCGAACCTAACGAGCTTTGGTTGAACCGTAGGGTTCATCAGGTCTCCATCCCACGTGCGAGCGAGAGCGCCCTTTGGATAAGAAGAGCCGTCTCCTCCTCATCACTACCCACCAGTGGCGAACCGATGCCAAAAGCAGAGGCTCCGACCGCGCGATAGGTCGGGATCTCGTCGACCGAGAAACCTCCAGCCGCCAGCATTCTGATATCGCCAAGGGGTTGGCGAACTGTCGACAGATATTCCGCCCCACCCACCGGCGGCAGAGGGTATACCTTGACAATATCGGCTCCGAGATCGACGGCCGAAACGATCTCTGTCGGTGTCAAAGCGCCGAGGACGAGGAACACATCGGATCGGCGGGCCACCGAGGCTACCGCCGAGCTGGCGTTCGGCGAGACCAGGAACTCGGCACCGGCCTCGACGGCCATTTCGGCTCGCCCGAGAGTGGTCACTGTTCCCATGCCAATCCACGGTGGGCCAGTCCCGGAACGCTCGCCGAGAAGCTCTCGTACCAACGTGGTGGCGTTGGGTACCGTAAAAGTGATCTCGATCAGCTCGATCCCACCTGAGATAAATTGCCGTGCGTGGCTCGAAGCCTCGTCGTAGGAGTCTGTACGGACAACGCCGACCACGGGCGAATGGGTCAGGCTTGCCTCCACAGCGTCTCGAATCGTCAGTCCGGTTCGCGTCATGATTGAGCCGATCAGTTTATCACCGCAACAGGCGGCCTATTCGCTGCGGTGGTCCGTGGTCGCATCCCCAGACCGTCGATTTAGAGCGTTCTGAGCGCGCCGACAGATTCCGCGAAGAAGTGTCACCTCCCGGCTCGTCGGGCCGGTCTTCGCGGCCAGCCTGCGGAGATCCCTGAGAACGCTCGAAAAGGTGTCGTCACGCTCAAAACCGATGGCGGAGAGAAGAGGGACGAGCTGGGAAAAGAGCCCCTCGATCTCACCGGAGGTGGCCGGCGTGGGCAAGTCGACCTTCGAGTCCGCAGGACCGAGTCGGTGCTGGTACAGCTCATAGGCAACGATCAGGACGGCCTGGGCCAGGTTGAGCGTGGGCTGTCGAGCGGCACAGGGGACTCGCACCCAAAGGCTACAGCGAGCTAGCTGTTCATTGTTCAAGCCAGACGCCTCGGGTCCAAAAACGACCGCGACCTTTGACTCGGAAGATCCGTCGGCTAGGGTGCTTGCAAGCTCGGATGGCCGAAGCAGGGGGACCTGTTGTTCCCGCGCTCGGGCGGAGGTGGTACCGATGATTCGTGAATAGGGCTCGAGACCTTCCTCGAGAGTCCCGACGATGCGGGCATTATCGAGGATCTCTCCAGCTCCGACTGCAAAGGCTCGCGCCACTCGGTTGGGGAGCGATACCGGAGCCACCAGAACAAGCTCGTCGAGACCCATGTTTGCCATCGCCCTGGCGGCAGAACCGATATTTCCCTCCTCTTGGGTTCCAACCAAAACAATGGCGGGAATCAAGGGGTTCGCATTCATGACATCAGCCTAGCGCGATCGGTTGTTTCTTGACAGAGACGGAGTGCGAGGCTACCTTCATATCGATGAATCTGTGAACGGTCGAGAATCCGATCGACCCAAGCGGCAATGCGCAAGGGAGCATCATGTCAGATGAGATTCAGCACAGGGCGTATCTGATTTTCACAGGAACTGGGCCAATACTCGTGCTTTCGACCTACCCGAGGCTGATCGATGAGCGGCTCGTCGAAAAGCTTCGATTCAAGGGCATCGACAAGTTTATTGCCTATGAGGTCGATAGCGAGGCAGTTCGGAAGCGGTATCCAGATTCCTTCGAGTCAGTGGCGAATGATCTTGGCGACGAGGCCGATATTCGGGTCCTCGATTTCAATGGCCATCAAATCATGGCCAACTTTTCGCTTGACGAGCTTGGCGCACCGATCAAGTACAGCCCATAGGGCTCAGATCGGAGTGGCGTCGACCTCGTCGCGAAACTGACGCAGATCGAATCCCAGTCGCTTGAAGAGCGACTGGGTCAGCGGGAGCGGAAGACCGACGATATTCGAGTAGTTCCCGGTGACAGATCCGACAAATAAAGCACCCAAGCCTTGGATCGCATAGGAACCGGCCTTGTCGAGGGGCTCTCCTGTGGCGACGTACCACCGGATCGAGTCGTCGTCCATGGATTCGATCTCGACACGGGACTCCTCGAGATCGGCGACCATGGCATCCCGGTCGACATCGAGAAGTGCGACACCTGTAAGGACTGTATGCGTCTTGCCGGCTAGCTTACCCAACATTGCCCTGGCGTCGGCTTCGTCGACAGGTTTCCCCAGAGCAATCCCGTCGAGCACGACCATGGTGTCGGCAGCCAGAACCAGTGACCCTGGCGGGCTCGCGGATCGAGCCTTTTCTCGTGCCAATCGAACGACGAGATCAGAAGGAGATTCACCGTCGATCGGGCTTTCGTCAGTCTCTACCGGTCGGACATCGAAGTCTACCCCGATCTCCTTGAGCAACTTACTTCGCCGCGGCGAGGCCGACGCCAGCACGAGTCTTGGAGAGGTCGAATATTTAGACATGATCGAGGTGTGGAGGTCGGAGTAGTAGCCAGTGGCTCTTGGCTCGGTCAGGGATAGTATCCAGGTACGGTTGTCGCTTTCAACTCCGGCCGTGAAACTCTGACCTCGACTTCGCGAAAGTCACCGCTTTTCTCCCAGTCGGACTGGTAGGCCACAAGATACTGAGATCGCAGCTCCCGTTCGATCTCGGAGTAGACACGATCGATCTCCCGGACGCCTCCGATGAAGTAGGCACGGCCACCGGTCTCACGCGCCAACCGGATCATCAAGCCCCGAACCATACGGTCCCGCGGAGACATTCCGAGAGTGATTGGATAGATTGCGGTTCCCGACCGCTGAGCGAACTCCAGAGCCTCCTGAAAGGTATACCGACTCGCCGAGTCCGAACCGTCGGAGATCAGGATCATGGCCCGCTTCCCATCGAGACCGGCGAAGTAGTAGAGAGATTCGATGAGGGCGTCGTACAAGACGGTATTTCCCTGGCTCTCGAGTCCGACAAGGCCGTCCTCCAGGATGCGAATACTGTTGGTAAGGGGAACGCGGATTCGCATGTTGTCGCTGAAGACCATCACGGCGGCTCGATCCTTTGGCCGCAGTACGTTCTCGAAGAAGCGGGTGGCTGCGGCGACCAGGTCTTCGAGCTCGTCCTCCATCGAAGTCGACGTGTCCAAGACGAGACCAGCGTGAATCGGAAGGTCACGTACGACCTCGAAGCGAGAGATATCCTGCAAGGCACCTTCCTCGAAGACCTCGAAATCACTTTTCGACAACGCCTCCACGACCTCGCCCTTACGGTCGTTGACGCTGACAAACAGCTCGACCATGTTGATCTGAAGCCGATCCAGATTGCTTGGTGCATTGATAAAGACCAGATCCTCACTGGAGTTTCCATCCTCGAGGACTGCCTCCGCCCGGATGTAGGTGATCCTCTGATCTTGTGGCAGAACGACCGGTTGGATCCAAGGCGGTTGGTAGAGTCGGGCGATCCGGGTCTCGTTGATAAGAAATCGACTCGCTTCAATCGCTCTCCTCTGGGTAGGTCGATCTCGGCGACAGCCCGCAGGCTATCTGCATACTCCTTTGTGGGATGCGGCTCCACCAGGCGAATCGCGAATCGGTGAGGGCCACGGTTGATCGGGGTCTGGTCCCGGGCCAGAGTTTTGCCCGTTGGGTCGAGCGCCTCTACCGCGAGCATGTGGACACGCGGGGCGCGGCCGAGATCGATCTCAACGCTGTACGGCGCTCGACTCTTGCTCATGACCGGGTTTCCGTTCAGAACAAATCGAACTTTGGCGATTCCCTCGCCTTCGACGCGGGCTTCGAATCGGTAGCGACCAGTGAGGAGTCTGTCTGGGGGAGGCACGATCTTGACCAGATGCTCCGCCATGCCGAGACTCCTGTTCGCTTCGGCCAGGAAGTCGGCTCGATCTCGAGGCGATTCTCCTCCGGCTGCCCCGTTTGGTGGCCAGGTTGGCACTGTGAAGTCCCTGCCGGTTTCGAACACCCGCTTGCTGCCGGCGTCCTTCAGTCGAACGTCCAGGTGGTAGTCGCCCGGTCTGAGACTTCTCTCCACGACGAGGGGGACTCGATCTCCGACCACCTCACCGATTGGGAGCTCGAATCGATATCGAAACTCGTCGAATTTCTCGTTTTGGCGCAGAATCTCGCCCTCGATCTCGAAGACGTAACACGCCAGACCCTCGACTTCGGAGGTTGCGGTGGTTTGACGATCGACCAAGAAAAGGCCCTGGACGATGGTGCGACTCTGGTGGCGTCCTGGGTAGCTCAGCTCCAGGGAGACTCCAGCGAGCTCGTGGACCTGCTGTACGGGGTTGATTTGATCCGCCGGAAGAGGCGAGGCCAGCGTCAGAAGGTAAAACAGAGGTAAGGGCTTCCGGACCAGGATACGGACCATTACCTCATGGATAGTACCCTCGCAACGTCTTGGCGTCCAAGCCGTCCTGGGCCAACTCGACTTCGACGGTTCGAAACTCGTCGTCTTCGGCAGTATTCGTCGACTGATAGGCCAAGTAGTAGCGCGAACGGAGCTCTTCCTGAATCGTTTCGTAGATCGAAACCAGATCGTCGACGCTGTCAATAAAGAACGCTCGGCCGCCGGTCTCTGCGGCCAGCTTCTTGAGCTTCTTCTTGGCATCCCCCATTTTGCCGCCCAGACCGAGTCCGATCGAATAGATCGACACTCCGGCGCGACGGGCATACTCGATCGTGTCCTCCCACACGAACTTGCTGTGCTCGTCCTTGCCGTCCGACAACAGGATGATGGCTCGCTGGCCTTTGATCCCATTGAAATAGTAGAGAGCGAAGATGATGCTGTCGTATAGAGACGTGCCCCGCTCTGCTTTGAGTCCCGCCAGGCCGCTAGCCAGGGTGGGTAGATCGTTTGTGAACTTGACCGCCAGATTGGGGTGATCGTTGAAGGTCACGAGAGTCGCGCGATCTTTTGGCTCGATCGACTCTTCGAAGAACTGCAATGCGGCGGCCCGAGCCATTCCCATGTTTTTCTCCATGGAGGCGGACACGTCCAATACGATCCCGGCGTTGATCGGAAGATTTGTGACCAGATCGAATCTTCTGACCTCCTGTGGCAGTCCATCCTCGAAAACTCGAAAGTCTTCCTGGTCCAGACCCTGGACCGGATGGCCCTGCTTGTCGAGCACCGTGATGTAGAGCTCGACGAACTGGATCTCCAGGTTCTCCATGTAGTCGGGCGCGTTGACCCAGACCGTATCTTCGACAAAATTACCGTCCGGTTGGTACGCAACCGCTCGAACATAGGCTAGCTCGCCCTCGGTGTTGAGCACGATTGGCTGCACCCAGGGCTCTTGGTACAGGGTCGATTGCAGTGTCTCATTCAGGTAGAACTCGACGTGATCAATGACTCCGCCCTCAGGTACATCGATGCGAGCCTCGGCGCGAAGGCTCCTGGCGTAGCGACGACTGCGTCGAGGCTCGATCAAACTGACGTCGAAGCGATGCGCGCTTGCGTTGAGCTGTCGCTCGTCGCGAGCAACCTCTCGCCCACCCGAGTCCTGGGCAATTACGGTCAGCGTCCGAACGTTGGGTAGCGAGCCCATATCGAGCTCTACGCTCCAGGGAGGATGTTTCTTGATGATGTTCTCCCTGCCATCGACATTGAACAGCACTTGATCGATGTCTTTGCCCGTGGTCAGAGTGTCGACTCGAATCATTCCGGTCTGATACTGGCCCATCATCGGAACGATCTTGATGGTCGTATCGCCACTCGAAATCGCAGCGTTGGCCTCTGCCAAGATCCTGGCTGTCTCCGGATCGGCTGGCTCGCGCCGCACCACGGTGTCTAGAGTCGGAACCGAAAGCTCGGAGGTGGCCCGATGTTGAGCCCCGGAATTGAGGTCTTCGACGCGTACGATCAGCGAATAGTCGCCCGGACGTAGATATCGTTCGAAGACAAGAGGGATCTTCTCGGACTCGACATTCTCGGAGGGCAGGTTGAACTGGTACCGGAAACTGTCGAAGAGCTTGTTGTCCCGTAGAACCTCCCCTATGAGCATGAAGTTGTAGGTCAATCCATAGTCGGTCAGCTTCGACTGGGAGGCCTCGGCCAATGGCACCGAGATGACTCCTTGAACGACAGTACGACTCTGGTGGCGTCCCGGGTACTCGATGTTCAGCTCGGCGGAAAACGTGTCCGAGGTCTCATCGACCTCTGTGGAGTAGGCTTCATAGGTAAATACCCATTCTCCCCTCGGTCGCTCAGGCGGCTGGAGCAGTTCGCCGAGAATGGTCACGAATCCGGCACCATATCTGGTCGCCAGGTTGATGACGGCGACAACCGCCTCGCTGCCTTCCAGGCCACAGTCCTGAATCTCTTGATAGGGGTTCGGAGCGGGGAAGCGAAGGATCTTTTCGACCCCATCGCTTGGATACCAGAGACGCCACTTGGCAGCGCCCACCTGGTAGAACATGATCGCGAACTCGCTGCCGACCTTGGGATTACGCTGCCAGTACCAGATCTCGATCGGCCAGAGATTTGTACAGCGAACCTCGATTAGAGCGTCCGGGACTTCGTTCAAAAGGTAGATGTCGGCTCGCTCGTCGTCAAGAGTGCCAAATCTGATTAGCGCCTCTTCCACTCTGCGTTCGAAAGTCTCACGCAACTCGTTACGGGTCGTCTCCGTGTAAGGATCGCGAGCCTGCCAAAATCGCTCGATGAAATCGTCCCTCTGGTAGTCCTTGTCTATTTCGAGAAAGATCCGCAGCTCTTCTTTTGTGATGAGTTGCTGCACCGACTGCAGCCAGAGTTGATACTTTGGATCGAGAGCGGCGATTGCAGCCTTTTTGTTGATCTTCTTGCCGCGTTTGGCTTTCTTTTCCTTCGAGGTCTTCTCGTCTTCGACCTTGTCTGTAGGATCGCTGTCGTCAGTTTGACCTGGCTGTTCGGTTTGAATGGCACCCGGGTCCTGAGCGGATCCCCGGGCAGCGGTCGAGGAGAGGCCTCCAACTATCACGACTACAAGCAGTATCAGGGTTTCTAGCAGACGAACGTATCTCACGGCAGAGCTCCTGAGGTGCAATCTATGTGCCACTGCCCCTGATCCAGTGTATGTCACCCTGTCGCGCTAAAATCAACCACTTATGGCTGGCTCCTATTTCGACCACAATGCCACCACACCTCTCGACCCCCGAGTCCGAGAGGCGATGCTGCCCTGGATCGGAGAGCGGTTTGGGAACCCCTCGTCGATTCATTCTTTCGGGCAGGCGGCGAGGGAAGCCGTGGAGAGAGCTCGAGAACAGGTGGCTCTTCTGCTGGATGCGACTCCAGCCGAGATCGTTTTTACGGCGTCGGCCACCGAAGCCAATAACGGAGTTATTCGGAGCTGTGTTCGGGGCGAGGATGATTCGAGTCATTTCGTGGTCACGGGAATGGAGCATTCTTCGGTGTCCGCGGTTGCCTCGGATCTCGAGCGGTCCGGCGTCGAGATCTCCTGGGTAATACCCGATCGAGACGGAGTGGTCGAGCCCGATCGAGTTCTCGCGGCCGTCCGACCGCATACTTCCCTGGTGTCCATGGTCCTTGCCAACAACATCATTGGTACGATCCAGCCTGTAGAAAAGGTTGCAAATCGATGTCGAGATCTTGGCGTCCCGGTTCTCTGTGATGCGGTTCAAGCCATCGGGAAGATCCCCGTCTCCGTTTCGGAGCTGGGGGTGGATTTTCTGTCCATTGGGGCTCACAAGTTCTATGGCCCTCTTGGAGCTGCCGCTCTGTGGATCCGCAAAGGAGTCGATTTGAAGCCCTACCTTCTTGGAGGTTCTCAGGAGCGCAAGCGGAGAGCAGGGACGATGAACGTTCCCGCTATCGTGGGAATGGGGATGGCTGCAGAGCTGGCATTCTCGGAGCTCGAAGAGCGTCGATCGAAGCTGTCGAGGCTACGAGATCGGCTCGAGAGGGGTCTTCGGGAGATCCAAGAGACCCAAATCCATGGAGAGTCGGTCGAGCGACTGCCCAATACGACGCATGTGGCCTTCGAGGGTATCGATGCTCAGTCGCTGGTGATCCGCCTGGACCTGGCCGGCTTTGCCGTATCTGCCGGCTCAGCCTGTTCTTCGGGTAGCGTCGAGCCGAGCCCGGCTCTTCTATCGATGGGTCTGACTCGGGAAGAAGCTGTGTCCGCGCTTCGGATCAGCCTCGGTAGCGGAAACAGCGAAGAAGAGATCGAACGCTTTCTAACTGTACTGACTCGAGAACTCAACGCGCTGCGAGCACTTGGAGCGAAAGCCCCCGCATGAGCACACTTACTGCGGTCGCAATGAGTGGCGGCCTCGATTCGTCGGTCGTGGCTTGGCTTCTGTCGCAAAATGGTGGCTCGGTCGTCGGCCTCTCGATGCTGCTTTGGGATCGATCGCAAGAGAACACTCATGGCCGATGTTGTGGTGCGCTCGATCTTGGTGACGCCAAACGGGTGGCACAGCACTGCGGGATTCCTCACTACACGCTGCGTATGGACGACTCGTTTCGTGAGCATGTGGTCGATCCCTTTATCAACGACTATCTGAGTGGTCGTACCCCCTCACCCTGTGTGAGCTGCAACACCTGGATCAAGTTCGATCTGTTTCTCGATCAGGCCAGGCAGCTCGGTGCGGAGCGGATTGCAACCGGACACTACGCTCGAATCGTCGAGACTGCGCAAGGGCACGAGCTGCACCAAGCACGAGATCTGTCCAAGGATCAGAGCTATTTCCTTTTCGAGATGACCCAAGACCAGCTCGCCGCCGTCCAGTTTCCTTTGGGCGAGATGTCGAAGACCCAAGTGCGCGATCTCGCCCGGCAGGCCCGGCTCAGCGTTGCTGAGAAGAGCGAGAGTATGGAGATCTGCTTCGTCCCATCGGGAATCCGAGAGTTCATCGAAGAGCAGGTCGAAGAGAACCCGAAGCGATTCCCGAATGCGCCTCAGGCAAAGCCCAGTGAGATCGTCGACAAAGGCGGTACGCTGATCGGCCATGGCGAACCGTTTTACCGATATACCGTTGGACAGCGCAGAGGGCTTGGTGTCTCATCGAGCGAGCGTCTCTATGTCTTGGGAGTCGAATCGGAGCAGAATCGAGTCATCGTCGGCACTGACAAGGAGCTCGAAGCCGATGGACTCATCGGAGAGCGGCCACATTGGATCTCATCCGCCCCAGACGGGCCGATCGAGGCCACGGTGAAGATCCGATCGCGTCACCCGGGTGTCCGGGCCCGGATCCGAGCCGCGGAGCAGGGCAGTGTCGTTGTCGAATTCGAATCTCCTCAGCGAGGTGTGGCGCCCGGCCAGGCGGCGGTGTTCTACGAAGGCAGTCGCGTTCTCGGTGGCTGTTGGATCAGTTCGTCCCTGGACTCGCCTTCCCGATCACTACTGTGATTTCGCCTTTGACGCTCGGACGGCGCTTCAGATCGGCCAGCACCTCGGACAGAGACCCACGAAGAACCTCTTCGTGCATTTTTGTGAGCTCCCGCGCCACGGCGATCTGCCGGTCACCCAGGACTTCGAGTAGGTCCTCGAGAGACCGGATCACTCGATGGGGTGACTCGAAGAACACCACACTGTGCTCGATCGAGGCCATCCGTGAGTAGAAAGTCTTTCGTTTGGCGCTTCGAGGCGGAGCGAAGCCCATAAAAGTAAAGGGATAGGGAGGGAGCCCCGATACGACAAGCGCAGAAAGAATTGCCGAAGGTCCGGGCACGTGCTCGACACGGATGCCACGCTCGATAGCGGATCGAACCAAAACGTAGCCGGGATCGGACAAGAGAGGTGTTCCAGCATCGGATACCAAAACGATCTGCTGGTTGTCTTCGAGAGCTGCAAGAAGTTGGGGTAGCCGTTGCCGCTCGTTGTGTTCGTGGAGAGAGATTAGTCGCTTTTTGATTCCTCGGGCGGACAGCAATCGTCCGGTACGGCGGGTGTCTTCACAGGCAACCAGATCTGTGTTCTCGAGAGTCTCGAGCGCCCGTTCCGAAAGATCGGACAGATTGCCGATCGGTGTTGCGACGACGGTGAGCTTTCCGGGCATCCCGGCTAGTCGCGAGGGATCTCACGATCCAGGTTGATAGCGCTTCCAGAGAGTCGAGCGATCAGCATGAGGCGACGCTTGTACCGGTTTCGCTTCTCCAAAGCCGTAATCTTTTGAACCGTTTCCCAAGGATAGCCGGCCTCTGCGACCTCTTGTTTAGTCCAGCCGCGATCGAAGATCAGATACAGCACTTCGTCGGCCGTCGAGTAGTCGAAACCAAGCTCCCCTTCGTCCGTTTGATCCGGCCAGAGATCGGCTGAAGGGGCCTTGTCTATGACCCTCGCAGGAATGTCGAGAAAGCGCGCCAGCTGCCAGACCTGTTGTTTGAACAGATCGCCTAGAGGATTTATGGAGCTCGCGTTGTCACCAAATATGGTCGAATAGCCGAGGAGTATCTCGGTTTTATTGGAGGTGCCGAGCACGAGGCTATCCAACATTTTCGCCTGGTCGAAGAGAATCGACATCCGCTCTCGGGCCATCTTGTTGCCAAGTCGGACGCGGTCGGCCTCACCATCGATGCCTTCGAAGTATGCGTCGACCATAGGAGTGATTTCGATCGTTGAGGCTTCGAGACCGAAGGCGGCAGCTACCGCTTCGGCGTCTGCCTGAGACTCGGGATTGGAGGTGCGATAGGGAAGCATAAATGCATGGACCCGCTGGGCACCAAGACCCGCTACGGCAAGAGCCGCCGCAAGAGCCGAGTCGACGCCGCCACTCAATCCGACCACAACGCCGGCTGTCGACGACGTCTCGACAGCGTCTGCAATAAAATCGGCAAGTACGTCCGAGGCTAACTTGGCGTTGAGCTCGAGCTCTTTCCGGATTGCGTCTCGAGAGCTCATCCCGGTCCCTCGATATCATTCCTGGCAGACTGCAGTAGCGGCAGTCTCCATCGCACCCGATCGACTTCGCGGAGGTCGATCCGAGACACGATCAGCTCCTCGGAAAGACCCTCGGCCCTACAAAGGATCTCGCCATCAGGCCTGACAATGTGGCTGCCGCCGCTGTAAAACGAACCCTCCTCCCAACCCACGCGGTTGCAGTACAGAACCCAGGACGTGTTCACCAGTGCGGTGGAGCGAGTCAGCGATTCCCAGGTTTGGTGGCTTCTGAAGCGTTCTCCGGCGCCAATCGTTCCGGGCCCGGCCGAAATTACGGCCAGGACTCGACCTCCACCCAGGGCCAACCGCCGCGCCAGATGGGGATGCCAGAGGTCCTCGCAAATCAGAACACCGAGCGCCTCACCGTCTATCGGCGCCAGATCGAGTCGGTCACCAGCTCCAAAAAAACGGCCCTCTTGAAAGATCCCATACGTTGGAAGGTAGAGTTTTCTATGTACCTGACGAATTCCGCTGCGGTCGATCAGAACTGCGCTGTTGTAGAGAACGCCCTCTCGGCCCTCCTCGACAAGACCGACGACTACGGAGACTCCGTCCGAGGCGTCTCGAATTCGCTCGATGACATCAGACTCTTCAAGACGAATCGCCACGCGGCTAGTGAGATGAAGAAGCCGATATCCCGTGAGCGAAAGCTCCGGGAAGAGAAGAAGATCGACTTGTCGCTCGCGGGCCTGGGCAATCCACTCGAGGTGGCGCTCCAGATTCGCCTCTACGACGCCGAGCCTGCAGTCGATCTGCGCCAGGCCGACGGTCAAGTGCGTTGACATGGCTCTCTCGAGAGCTATGCTAGCATGCCGCCTCCATGAAACGGTGCGCGAAAGTCCTGGCCCTGCTTGGATTTCTGACCGTTCTTCCGAATGATTCATATCCAGTCCTGGCCCAATCTCGTGAGCCTGTCGATCGGATCTTGGCCGTTGTAGATGATGACCCGATCCTGGCGTCGGAAGTGCGCCAGATCATCTCACTCGACATCATCGATCGCGAACCGAACGAAGACGACGAGGCTTTCTTCCGACGCGTGCTCGATCTCAGAATCGAGCAGACGCTGCGATTTCATGAAGTCGACCGTTTTGGATTCGCCGACGTTCCAATCGATGCGGTGGAGGAGGAACTGGAGAAGATCAGAGGCGATCTGGGCGGTGAAGAGGCTCTGGATCGACGGCTGGAAGAGATCGGCCTCAGTCTTCAAGATCTTCGGCAGATACTGGCCAGACAGGTGATGGTATTGATCTATGTGGAAGAACGGCTCGGAGCACGGGTCTTTGTGGGCCTCGATGATATCCAGCGATACTACGAGGATGTTCTGACGCCCGACATGATCGAGCGTGGCGAGGCGGTACCACCGATTCAAGAAGTTCGAGAGCCCATCCGGGCCCTTCTGCGAGAAGAGCGGATGAATGAAGAGTTCGAGAAGTGGACAGTCGATCTGAGAGCTCAGGCCGACATCGAGGACTTCTTTGAATCTCGATACTCCGAGCTGCCTCCACTTGTTCACACGATCGACTAGTCGTTGGACGCGCTACCGGTCGAACTGTAGATCTCGGCGTAATGGGCACGGCTCGACCCGACCTTTCGCAAGTAATTACGAGTCTGAGTGAACCCCACCTTGGTGAAGTACTCCTCGGGTTGATCGCTATAGCAATAGGCGGCCCACAGTCGGGCCTGATTCTCTCCAGCGTTGTAGGCCGCTGTCGACGCCTCTATGCGCCCGTCGAAGAGGCTCTCGAGTTGAGCCAGATAGGCGGCTCCTAGGGCGATCGCCACACCGGGTCTGTACAAGTCGACGGCGTCGATCTCTCGCCAACCGAGCCCCTTGCTGACGCTTCGTGCAGTTGGCAGAACAAACTGTGTCAGTCCGCGAGCCGAGGCTGAAGAAATAGCAAGCGGGTTGAATCGACTCTCTTCTCGGATGATCGCGTTCAGCAGATTGGGGTCGATGTTTTGTCGTAGAGATTCTCTGTCGACGATTTTCTGGTACGGCTGTGGGTAGAGCAGGCGGCGGTATTCCAAAGGCAAGATCTGGATTGGCACCCCTTCCGGAATACGCTCTCCGGCAACTTCGGCGAGGTAGAGCGAAGGCTGATGCAGGCCGGCGGTAGAAAGGAGATTGCTACCGGTCAACGCATAGGGCGTGTCGCCTGGCGGGAAATTTCGGCGTATCTCCGGTGACATCTGTTCGACAATCCCGAGCCTCAGGAGAAGCTCTTCGGGGCGATCGAATGTGCTTTGCCATATCGGCCAGTCGGCAGGCGGGATGATCTGAAGCGCTAGAAACGGGCGAGCTTGGGCATCGTTCTTCCACCGCGCGGCAACTCGATCCCGCGCCGCGCCGCCACTGGGGTCGCTCGACCCGAGAAGCAGCCAAGCCTTGTACAAATCCAAAGACCGGCTCGACTCGGCCAGTTTTCGTCCCTCGCTCAGTGCCACCGCAGAGAGTCGTGAGTCTTCGAGCCGGCGACGGGCGGCAATAGCGAGCGGGTGATAGCTGTTCTCTGCGAGAACGGTTGCGTATCTCTGAACCGCGAGTTCATCGGTGGTCTCGAGCTCGGCCAGACGCCCCGCCCAAAAAGCGATCTCGACGTCGTTCGAGCCCATACTTCGTTGGGCCATCTGGAGCCAGTCGGGCGCTCGATCGGCTCGAAGGCCGACGATGTCGGAGGCAGCCAAGAACAAAAGACCCCGATTCGTCATCGACTTCCAGTCGTTTCTCGAGCGGAGTTGCGACAGAAGCTCCAGTGCCACGTCTTCGCGTCCTTGCCTCCACTCCACTCGTATCGCAGACAGAATTGCTGCTGGGGTCCAGTTGCTTGTCGGCCTGACTCCGAAAGCCTGGCGATAGCTCTGGACGGCTGCGGGCCAGTCTCCGTTCAACTCCCAACATCTTCCCTGTTGAAAGTAGGCCTGCGCAGTTTTCGAAGAGGCGGTCTCCGCTGCTGCGACCTTCGAAAAGACTGCGGCAGCTGTCGAATAGTCTTCGAGCCAAAAGTGAGCTCTTGCGAGCGCGTAGAGAGCATCGGCGCGATCGACTCCTCGAAGTCCGCTGGTATCACCACGGATTGCTGCGATACCTCGCTCGAGAAACGGCACTGCCAGCTCGAATTCCCGATGATAGTGAAAGGTCAGACCTATTCTCAGCAGGGTCGCCGAGTCGGCGGTTCTGGGAACCAGGTCTGCGAGGATCAGCGCTGCTCCGCGAGCGGGTTCGTCCTCCCGGCTTTGCTTCAGCAGATCGGTGGCGAGATCAGACGCCTGTTGAAAGCTTCCTGCCTGCCGGGCGCAGTGGGACTTCGAAAGATTGACGGTCCGGCTTTGATCTCTCGGGAGCCCCCAATCGTCGACGGTGCTCAGCAGTCGACAGTCACCGCCCTGAGAAAGTGAGTCCCCCAGATGCCTCACCGCTGTAGGAATTAAAGCAGGAGGAGGATCGTTGGCGAGCAAGGAGGCCAGCAGCCCTGCCGCCACTTCCGGATGACCCATTTGAAGTTGGCTGAGCGCGAGTCTGTATCGGCTGTAGGCGGCCAGAGAAGGCGTGGCGGTCAGGGCGTTGGCAAATGCCTCCGCGGCCTCTCGCTCTTCGAGCCGCTCGAGCAAGTGGCCGCGCAAGTACTCGAAGCCCCAGCGATCGGCTTCGGCTGGGTTCTCGTTCAATGCTTCGCCGACACGCTCGAGAGCGATGCGGTTCTTCCCCTCTAGCTGAAGCTGGATCAACTCGGGTCGCGGGTCTACGACGCCGCTCATCATCAGGACAAGCGCAAGAATCATCCCGGAGGCCAGCTCAGTGGTCGACCGCCGATCAGGTGCACATGAATGTGAAACACCGATTGACCGGCGCCCTCGAGACAGTTTGTAACGAGACGAAACCCACTCTGGTCGAGCCCCTGCTGTCGAGCGATCTCAACGGCAGCGGTTTGCAGCTTTCCCAGTATCTCGACGTCTTCGGCACCTGCTTCGAGGAGCGTGGATATGTGTTTTCTGGGTATCACCAGAATGTGCGTCGGGGCCTGCGGGTTCAGATCGTGGAATGCGATGACCTCATCGTCCTCATAAGCCCGATTGGATGGGATTTCGCCCTCAACAATCTTGCAGAAAATGCAGTCGCTCATCAGTGTCCCTCCGGTCGACCAAGATTCGGATTCCCGTCTTCTCAATCTGAATGATTCTCAATTCGCTCGACCTTCGCACCCAGATGTTGCAATTTTGTCTCCATCTGCTCGTAACCGCGGTCCAAGTGGTAGATGCGATCTATAGTCGTCTCGCCGGTAGCCGCCAAGCCGGCGAGTACTAGACTCGCGGAGGCGCGTAGGTCGGTTGCCATGACTGTCGCACCCGACAGGGGCGTGGGTCCATGAACCCTTGCATAGCTGCCTTCGATCTGGATCTCCGCACCCATCCGCATCAGCTCGGACACGTGCTGAAATCGGTTCTCGAAGACGGTCTCACAGATGGTGGCCTGACCCTCGGCCTGGGTCATCAGGGTCATGTATTGAGCCTGGAGATCGGTTGGGAAACCTGGATGAGGTGCCGTGAGGACGTCTCTCGGCTTGAGATCGCCGGTCCGGGTCAGTCGAATCGAGTCACCTTCACCCTCGAGATCACATCCCGACTCTGCCAGTTTCTCCAAGAGAGGCGCCAAATCGACCTGATTGGCACCCTCCACGACCAGGTCTCCTCCGGTGACTGCGGCAGCGATCAAGTAGGTACCCGCCTCGATCCGGTCCGCAATGACTTTGTGCTGAGCGCCACCAAGATCGTTGACACCTTCGATTTCGATTGCTTCGTTCCCAGCTCCGGAGATCCGGGCTCCCATCGAATTCAAGAGATTGCCAAGATCCGCAATTTCAGGCTCGCGAGCGCAGTTTTCCAGGATTGTCGTGCCCTGTGCGAGGGTAGCGGCCATCATCAAGTTCTCGGTTCCCGTCACCGTGGGTGTGGCGAATCGGTAGCGATTCCCGACCAATCGCTGGGCGCGGGCGGTGACGTAGCCGTGATCGAGTTGGACTTCGGCTCCCAGCGCCTCGAGCCCGGCGAGATGTTGATCGATCGGCCGCACGCCGATGGCACAACCGCCTGGCAGTGAAACTCGAGCATGCCCCAACTTTGCGAGAAGAGGGCCAAGGACCAGCACGCCGGCGCGCATCGTCTTGACCAGTTCGTAGGGTGCATCGTCGATTTGGAGGCGATCGGTGGGTCGCAAATGGACCGAATTCTCGACGACCTCGATCTC
>CAJHZD010000265.1_pt1 | contig 38656 bp, 29 predicted proteins | sample 9198941 | NCBI WGS metagenome assembly CAJHZD01 (sample SAMEA7708371, study PRJEB35096) | sediment metagenome | biome: marine neritic benthic zone biome [ENVO:01000025]; feature: sediment [ENVO:00002007]; material: shallow marine sediment [ENVO:03000034] sea grass bed [ENVO_01000059] ...
GCGGTCTGGAGCGGCCGCGCACTCGAGTCATCGACACCGAGAATCTAGGTCTGCCGGGGGCCCGAAATCTTGGCATTCGATCCACTGGAGGGCCCTACATATGCGCTCTCGATGCCGATGATGTCCTCGAGCCGACCTACCTGGAGAAGGCGGCCGAGGTGTTGGATTCGAGGTCGGACATCACGTTTGTGTCCCATTGGCTCCGCACCTTTGGCGATGAGGAGTGGGAGTGGACGCCGGAGCGTTGCGACCTGGCATCGCTACTGGACATCAATTCGGTAAACGGAGCCGCCCTGGTACGCCGCAGCGCGCTTCTCGAAGTTGGACTGTTCGACGAAAGCATGCGGGAAGGATGTGAGGACTGGGATCTTTGGCTGACTCTGGTGGAACGGGGGCACCACGGCGTCATATTGCCGGAGTTTCTGTTCCGTTATCGTCGTCATGCCAAGGCAATGAGTCGGGATATGAACCTGCCTCAGAATCAATTGCGTCTGTTTGGCCAGCTCATCGACAAACACCGCGATAGTTATCGCGCCCATCTGAAACCGCTCTGGCAGCGACGGGAGACCAATCTGTGTGACCTGCAACGCGAGCTCTTCGATCTGCAAGAGGAGGAGGCCACATGGTGGAAGCCGGAGTTGGAACGTCGCCGAAGTGAGGTCGAGCGCCTGCGCAAACGAGTCGCAGATATCGCACATCAGCGACAGCTGCTGGAAGAGCTCCGCCAGTTGCACTCGGCCCAGGCGACCCTGGAGCTACGCAATCGTGCTCTCGAAGCTGAGAATTTGAACTTCGAGGAGGGCTTGACGACGCTGAGGCGGGAGCGTGATCGACTGCTTGCCTCCCGTAGCTGGCGTTGGACTCGTCCCATACGGAGGATCCTGAGCCTGATCGGTGGACCCGAGGAACCGGACTATGGCGACTGAGATCTCGGCGGTTCTACAGTCGAAGGGCCGCGGAGAGCGGCTGAGTGCTCAGCACGACGAGCTCAGTCAACCTGCATTCCGAGCTCTCCAGGTCATTGTCGCCGACACTGGCGAGCCCGATCGGATCGGCCGAAGAGTGCTTGCGACTTTGGCGGAGCGGCCACGTACGACGGTGGTGACGGTACCACCCCGGGGAGCGACCGGAGCCGTCCGGAACGCGGCGCTCGAAGCGGTCACCACCGATTTAGTGCTGTTTGTCGATCCCGGGTTCTCCATTGCTCCTGGCTATCTCGAGGCGGCTCAAACCGCCTTCGAGGGGTCGGCCGATCTGGGCTTTGTAACCTCCTGGTTCGAGCGCAGGCTCCCGGGTGACCGGAGACAAGAACTCCTACCGCCCGCCGCCACCGTGGAGACCCTGCTTGGTGATCCAGAGTGCGTGCACGCCTGTACAGTCTTTCGCAGCTCGCTTTTGCGGTCGCTCGGTGGATTCGATCCCGAGCTCGATCAGTTCGAGATCTACGAAATGGCCCTTAGAGAGTTGGCGTCAGGGAGCAGGGGTGAGGTCGTTCAGCAGATACTGGTGATCGAGTCGTCGGGTGAATCGGGATATAGACAACGGCTCGAACGCCATCGACGCCTGCCGACGTTGAGCAAGATCTACCAATGCCACCGGGATCTGTTCGAGGCACATCCCGACGTGGTTCTGCTCGGTCGGGAGCGACAGCTCTCCGATCTGGCTCCTGAGCGTCAGAAGTTGCTTGCACGCAGGGCGGATTCGGAAAGCGAGCATCAAGAGCTCGACAATGAGATCCAGCATCTGGTTGACGAGCTCGCAGCCCTGGGCGAAGCGCGAGTCGATTGGGGTGACCTGCGACGCACAACTCCGCTCAGCTCGGATTGGGGCTACGATCGCGGTCTACCCATCGACCGGCGCTATATCGAAGATTTCCTTTCGAGCCACGCCGACGACATCCACGGCTCGATTCTGGAGGTTCAAGAAGCCGACTACAGTCGGCGGTTCGGTGCCGAAGGTGTGAAGTCGAGTGACGTGGTCGACCTGAGTCCTGACAATCCGAGGGCCCACGTGGTCGCCGATCTCAGGCAGGCTGCGAATATTTCAGCCAATCGCTACGACTGTGTGATCCTGACTCAGACGGCCCATGTCATCGACGACATGGCGTCGGTGGTGAGTGAGTGTTACCGCATCCTCAAACCGGGAGGCACCCTACTCTTGACCGTCCCCTGTGTCAGTCGTGTCTGTCTCGAGTACGGTCCCGAGGGCGACTTCTGGCGTCTGACCGAGGCCGGCACGCGCGCCTTGTTCTACGAGGTATTTCCGCCCCAAGGGGTCGAGACCCGGGTGTACGGAAATGTCATGACTGCCACTGCCTTTCTTTATGGACTCGCCACAGACGAGCTTTCCGAGGAAGAGTTCGCCGATACCGACCCCTATCATCCGCTCTTGATCGGCGTGCGGGCCGTCAAACCGAAGGGGGACAAGGCGCCTGCCGTGGCGCATTCGAAGCGTGGTTGCGGCGTCATATTGGGGTACCATCGAGTGGCCGCGGCCGACTCGGATATCCACTCGATGTGTGTGGCGCCCGATGATTTTCAGGGTCAGATGGAGCACTTGAGCCGAGAGTGTACGCCGCTACCTCTCGCCGAGTTGCTGACCCGGGCCCAAGCTGCCGATCTGCCCTCCAAGGCGGTCGCGGTAACGTTCGACGATGGCTACCTGGATGCCCTGGCGACGGCATCACCCATTCTGGTCGATCTCGGCATTCCGGCGTCCTTCTTTGTCAGTGTCGAAGCCATCGATAGTGGCCGGGCCTACTGGTGGGATCGACTCGAACGGATGTTTCTCTCGGGCTTGCCGCTTCCCGATCGTCTGGAGCTCCGTTGGCGGGGTGAAGATCGGAGCTTCGCAACCGATCACCCCGAGTCTCGACAACAGGCGCACCAGGATCTCTACGAACTGTTTATACGCTGCCCACCGGCTCAGCGCGATGATCTGGAGCGACAGCTACAAAGCTGGGCACCAGAATCTTGGCTCGATGATCCGGATTCACGAAGCCTGAACCTCTCGGAATTGACTCGACTCGCCGAGCACCACGTCATCGGCGCCCACTCGGTTCATCATCTGGCTCTGTCGCATCAAACTTTCGACACCCAGCAACGAGAGATTTTCGACAGCAAGAGTGCTCTCGAAGATCTTCTCGATCGACCGGTCACTCTGTTTGCCTATCCATACGGCGATGTCTCGGACTCCGCCGCTGAGTTGGTACGCGCCGCCTCGTATGAGGCTGCCGTGACCTGTGAGCAGGCTTCGGTCGACGAGTGGCCGGATCCTTTCCGACTGCCGCGGTGGGCGGTCCCGACCGACGATGATCTCGACTTCGACAACTGGCTGGATCGCTGTTTCGGTGGAAACCCCTGAGTCGTCGGATGTCGCGGGTCGAAATCTCGGTCGTTATTCCCTGCTTCAATCTGGGCCCCTATCTCGACGAGGCGATCGACAGCTGTCTCGGCCAGAGCTGTCAGGATTTCGAGATCCTGGTGGTCGATGACGGCTCGACAGAGCCGTCGACGCGGGCTCTGCTCGATGGCTATAAGCGACCCAAGACCCAGCTTGTCCGAACCCCGAACCGGGGTCTGGCAGCGGCGCGCAACTTGGGTGCAGCAGAGACTTCAGGGGAGTTTCTCTGCTTTCTCGATGCCGATGACCGGCTTCACCCCCGCTTCTTCGCCGAGACTCTGAGGCGTTTGAAGTCCGTCGAGGCTCCGGCGTTCGCCTCGTGTTGGATCGAGGCCTTTGGTGACGAGTCATGGATCTACCGACCCGAGCGCTGCGACCTGGCCGCGGTGCTGGCGGAGTGCACCGTGGCGACACCCGCCTTGGTGAGTCGCTCAGCCTTCGAGGCGGTGGGTGGATTCGACGAAGGGATGCCCGCCATGGGAAACGAAGATTGGGATCTCTGGATTCACCTATTGGCAGAGAGCTTCCAAGGCGCGATCGTCCCCGAGATCCTCTTCTACTATCGTCGACGTCGGGGCTCGATGGTCGAGGAGTGCTACTACGGCTACACCTACTTGATTCTGATGGACTACCTGTTTCGCAAGTACGCTGCTCTCTACCGTACCCACCTCTCAGAGGTGATCACCGATAAGGATCGGGAGCTCGAGGAGCTCGAGTCCAATCGCGCCCGACTGCACCTACACCTCGAGCAGGCCCTGCGACCGAGGTTGATCGGCGAAGGTATCGACCCGCAGGATCGGCCACGGAGCAGCAGCCACGCAATCTCGAGCCTCGAGCCCTTTGACCTGGTTACTCTGACGAGCCAGGCTCCCTACCCGCGAGAGCTGATGGAGCGCGAGGAAAAACTGCTGACGCTACGGCGCCTGACCCGGGAGATGGAGTTGGAGCGGCTCTGGATCGAAGCTGAGCTCGCCCGGCGGATGCGGGAATCTCAGAGACCGCCAGGTGCGGGGCCATAGCGTCGTCGCAGATGATCGGCCGCTCCCCGCCATACCGCATTGACGGCTTGGCCTCGGGGAACACCCGCCCCCTTGATTGCGTAGGCTAGATTCAGCGCCAGGATCGACAGACCCCGGAGCGTCGAGAGCGGCTGCGGAAGTGGCGCCGCTCGAGATCCCAGCAGCAGGTGGTTGCGGGTGGCAAAGTACAGCCGCTCGGGAGAGTCGGCGCCGATTGCCCGGCTGCCCTGGTGATATGCGATCGCATCGGCAGCGCAGAGGGTCTCGAAACCGGCTCGCCTCGCTTTGAGACAGAAATCGAGGTCCTCGAAAGAGAAGAAGTAGTCCTCATCGAGATTTCCGATCGTTTCGAAGACCTGTCGCCGAATCAGCATCACACAACCGTCGACGGCGCTGACCGTCTCGGTCTGATATCGATTGCCCAGTTCGAAGGACTCTCCGAAACCGCGGTGTGTCATGCGACCGGTGCGGCTCGAAAAGTTGGTGCCGCGACTCGCCACCCGCCGCGGGTCGGTCGCAGCCAGAACCAGCGGGCCCGCGATGCCGGCCGAAGGATGAAGGGACAAGGCATCCTCCAGTCGAAGCAAGCAATCGGCGCTCATCATGGCGTCCGAGTTCAGCAGTAGCACCAGGTCGGATCCATCCTGGAGCGCCCTCTCGATACCGAGATTACAGCCGCCGGAGAAACCCAAGTTGATCTCGCTCTCGATTAGGACCCCTGAGCGGAGATTGCGCCGTAGCAACACAGCGGATTGGTCTCCAGAGCCGTTGTCGACGACGTAGAGGCTGTCGATCGGACGGACCGAGCTTTCGATCGATCGCAATGCGAGAACGGTATCTCTTGCGGTTCGATAGTTGAGTACCACCGCGGCCACCTTAGGGTGGGTATGGTTTCTCTGGCGAGGCGAATCGTACAACTCGACCAGCTCCGATGCCTCCTCTTCGATCGACTTCGGCCGGGCGATCCCATGCCGGAGGCCGGGTAGAAGATCCGGTTTGTCGAGCAAGCGCTGCAGAGCCCTGGCAAGATCCGACGCATCGCCGGTATGAAACAAGAGCCCATTGACCTCGTGCTCGACCAGCTCGGCCATACCCCCGATATCCGAGGCCACCACCGGCACTCCTGCGGCGAAGGCTTCTCGAATGACAAAGGGTGCATTCTCCAACCAAACCGATGGCACCACGACGACGTCGAGTGAAGCCAGAGCGGAGGGAATCTCGTCGTGGGGTAACGGGCCGCGAAAGCTTGCCTTCGAAGCTTCGAGTCGAGGCTCCAAACTGCGGCGGTAGGAATCGTCACCGTGGTAGGCGGCGTGGGTACCAAGCAGCTCGAGGCTCGCGGCACCCTCCGGCAGAGCAGCGAAGGCCTCCAGCAGCAGATGAGGGGCCTTTGAAACCATGAGGCTGCCGAGAAACCCGATCCTGAGTCGCTCGGAAGGGGTCGAGACCAGATCGTCGAACGACCGCAGATCGATCCCCTGCTCCATGTACTGGATCCTGTCGGGCGCGATGCCAAAGTCGACGAAACGCTGGCATAGGGTCTTGGAGGGGGCTAGAAACAGATCCACCTTGGATGCCATGTCGAGGACATGATCCATGCGGTGCAACTGCTCGTCGGTGGCGTCTGCGGTTTGGCCCCGATGTTTTGGCGCTCGCGCCGCCAGAGCTCGAACCTGGCGAGCGACCGGCGAAGGGAGCGCGCGTTCGGCTCGCTTGAACAGTGGCCCCGCTTTTCGTAGACCTTGCGCTAGCCCGAGAGCCGCATCCGCGCAGCGATGGCAGCCACCGTCTGGCCCGGCGCACCGCGTCAGATCCAGGTCCAGCAGCTGGCCGCGCTGGCAAATCAGCCAGTAGTCGTTGAGCGTGAAATAGGTTGGAATGTTTCGCCGCTCGAGCTCGCCGATCAGGCCGGTCGACAAACAGGTTAGGTGTTGAACATGCGCGACGTCGGGACATAGCTCTTCGAGCAGCTTGCCCACCACCGAGTCGATAGCCGGATTACGATATGCGTCTTCATAGGATCGGCTATGACGAAAAGTGTTGTTGACGGAGTAGACATCGAGACCTCGATAGGATTCGTGTCTCAGGCGATACTCCGGTGCGTCAGGATTGGCTTCGCGAGTGATCACGACCACTCGATGGCCTAGGCCCCGCAGCTCCAGGGCAAGATCGTGGGTATAGATCTCGGTGCCACCGAAGGCCAGTGGAGGAAAGCCATGGACGATCAGGAGGATTCTCATCAGACGCCTCGACTCGACATGAGATCGAGATTGCGAGCGGCCGCTAAACCACCCAGATACTGACCCAAGGGCCAGCAGATCCCGAGCCCGAGCGCCCGCCAGACCTCAGCCGAGTCGGGTGACGGGCCTTCACCCTCACGAATGCACCGCATATGGTCGGCCAGAGTCGACGGCCACGCCTTCATCAGATGAAACAGGCTCGGCACGGTTCGGAGCTCGAAGAGCTCGTAGAGTCGGCGATGGACCCAGTAGGTTCTGCGCAGCTCGTAGCCGACCGGACGCTCATGAGAGTGGATGACTTCCGAGTCGGGCACAAAGGCGATGCGATAGCCAGCCAGGAGAACGTCCTTCGCCCATTCCAAGTCTTCTGCGATCGCCGATCGCCGAAAGGGATGTTGCTGCCAGACCTGGCGGCGGATACACGAGCAGACGTTGTCGAAGGAGCAGCGGTCAAAGCGCTCCCAGGGACTCAAGGCTCGATAATCCTCGATGCTTGAGATCTCCTGCGTCCTCGATTGGCTCTGGCCGGCGATCCAGCGTGCCAGGGCCCGGCGAGTGATGCGGCCTGCATTTGGGCGTGGTTTCTGCCGAGCAAATGTACCGGCCAAGTTCGGATCTTGAGTCAGCGGTTCGAGCAGCGCCGCCAACCAGTCAGTGCCGACGGGTACGGCATCCTGAACCAGCAGTACCACGGTCTCGCCAGAGGCAGCCTCGATTCCGGTATTCCGCGCGGTGCCATGATCAAAGCTGTCCGCAGCAAGCTCGATCACCTTGCATCCCCGCTGCCGGGCTCTCTCACGAGTCCCGTCAACGGAGCCCGAGTCGACAACAACGGTCTCGATCGAGTACCCACCCGTTTGGGTGTCCAAAGCATCGAAGATCTCGGACAAGCTCTCTCCGGCATCGAGGGTCGGAATTACCACCGAGATCCGTGGAGTGGTCACGAAACGCAGACCTCGCTGTAGCGTCGATCCCACTCCTCGGCGTCCTGCGCAATCGTTTTGACACCTGGCAGGCTGCGCTGAAGCTTCGGGATCAGGTCGGGCTCGTCGATGAGTAGCCGAATTCTCTCGGCCAACTCTTGCGCCGAGAAAGGGCTGTACAACAACCTGGGATTGTTGTTCAGCAGATCCGGGATACCTCCAGCGCGGGCACCGATAACCGGAAGCCCGGTCATGAAGGCCTCATGAATCACCAACGGCGAGTTCTCCGGCCACAGAGAGGGCACGATCAAAACATCCATCTGGGCGTAGATCTCCGACGTCAGATCTCTGTCGAAGGAGCCCATGAATCGAACCGGTAGCCCCTGCCCCTGCCGCACCAGGTCTGCGACATACTGGGGAAAGGTCTCCAAGCCCCCGAAGATCAGAATCTCGAAGCTTTCTGGGGGCAGATGTCGTGCCGCTTCTAGGAGCACGTGTGCCCCTTTGTGCCAGACCATTGTGCCCACAAACCCGATGCGTAGTCGGTCGGCACCGAGCTTCGAGGTGGCTCGGAGCGGTGGAAAGCCATAATCGGAGACACGAATCTTCTCCGCCGGCATTCCATGCTTTTTGAAATCCTCTGCCAGGGCGCGAGAGGGAGCCACGAAGAGCTCGACCTGCGCGAACACTTCCCTGGCTTTGACCAGACGGGTCTCGATTTGGGGCGCCGTCGGTCCGTCCTGAGCTCGGGCCACATTGTCCATCACCTTGCCAAAAGCCTCCGGCCAGCGGCCCTGGATCACCCTCGCCAGGCTCGCGAGTGGCCCCTGCACTGCTGGTCGACGGCTCAAGCTCGCGAAGTTCATCTGAGCGGCGAACGAGCTGTCTGGGAAACAACGAGCACATCGCTGTGGATCGATGTCGAGACAGACGTGCTGCTCGGAGCGATGGATTCGTTGGCCCCCCGACGGGCAGGTGAGGGTGAAGTCGTGCAGCGTAGCTACGCTCGGTATCCGATGAGCCCGCGCGATTCTCGGCAGGTCGAACGACAGATTGAGCAGGTTGTGCAGATGCAGCACGTCGGGCTGAACAGCCAGCAGCACGTGCTCGAGTTGGGTGTTGATGACCGACTGTTGGTAGCTCTCATCAAAACTCGCGAAGACCCAATTGTTGATGATCTCGGTAACTGGCAGCTCGTCTACCCAACGCCAGTCGAGCGAGCCGTGTTGGCGCGATGGATCGTACTCGGCACAGAGCAAGTGTGCCTGGTGCCCCCGAGTCTGCTGCTCGCGAGCGAGCTCGTAGGCATAGATCTCCGAGCCTGCCGCGTGAGCCGGCAGAAAATCATGAATGGCGTGGAGGATCCTCATCCGGATGCGCCGATTGTAGACCCATGGCTGAACCTCCGTCTGTCGAAGAAGAAACAGAGGGGGATGGTATCTCCTGGCGCCGTTCGAGCGCTTCCAGAATCGCGACTCGGCCGATCAGCTCCTCGATCCGCCGGCGATAGGTGGAGACGATGACCGAGAAGTAGAGCAGGCCCACAAACACGAAGAACACCAACACCAGCAGCAGCACCACCGGAGGATAAAACACCCCCAGCCAACGGGCGCTGGTGTCGATAATCTCCCGCCACAGGGACAGACCGAGCAGAGCGAGGGCACAGAGGATCCAGAAGAAAGAGTACTCCTCGGTCAACTTGCGACGCCGCACCAGCTCGAGTACGAGAAAGAGCAAGAGACCGCTCGTGATAACACCGACGATCTGGATCGTGTTAGGCATCGGAGACATCCTCGACTCTCTGACGCAACGGAACCACGGTCATGGCCAGCATCACACGCGCCAGCGCCATCAACTCTCGACTCGGTGTCAACGAACTTCGACCCTTCACCCGTTGCCGCATCTCGATCGGTACCTCCTGTAGCCGGAACCGGTTGCGATGCAGGAACAGTAACAGCTCGGGTTCTCCGTATCCGGTCGGGTGATGCCGACTGAGTACCCGAACCGCGCGCGGCCCAAAGGCCCAGGCGCCGGAAGTCGGGTCGGTCAGTCGCTGGCGCGTCAAAGCGCTCAGGGCAGAGGCAAGTAGCTGCTGCCCGATGCGGCGTACACCTTGCCTCTGAAAACCCGCTGCGCCGAGATAGCGCGAGCCGAGTACGACATCGCAGTCACCCCGAGCCAGTGGTGCCGTGAGGCTCTGAATTTCGTCGGCACGGTGCTGTCCGTCTCCGTCCAGGCGTACCACCCAGTCGTAGCCGAGATGGAGAGCGTACTGAAGTCCGACCCGGACGGCGCCGCCGACTCCGAGCCGCGAGTTGAGGCTCAACCACTCGACGCCAAGCCGGGGAAGAAGATCCACGCTGTCATCCTCGGAGCCATCATCGACGATCAGAATATCGGCTGCAGGGCAGACCGTCCGTAGCTCCCCGACCACTTCCTGCAAGTTGTCGGCCTCGTTATGGGCCGGGATCAGCACCAACCATCTGAGATCAGCCTCGGTCGGGTGCTTCGCGGGTGCGGTCGTAAAGAGCTCGGACTCCACGTGAACTAGTCTCTCCTGGGCATGCTGAATTTCGGCTTTCGACCTTGGCCTGCCAACCGCCGTGCGAGCCATACGGCTCCGGCGCTGGCCCAGGCAAAATCGCGGACCAAGTGGACAGCGGGAAAAAACAGCGCGAGTGGATCGCGCTCTTCCCAAGCGACCCGCAATCCCACCAAGAGCCGCTCAATCACCAGGGCTCCCATCAGGAATACAGACAACAGGGCGGCTGTATGCCAGCTGCGACCGGTCGCGGCCAGGGCCACAGCGACCAGGGCGGCTACCAACGACGCGGTCATACCCGCGGCGTGCAGAATCATGTCTAGTCCGGAGACCTGGTCGCCACCGATTCTGTTGCGATGCTTGGCAATGAGGTCGAGCCTGCCGTAGGCGACTCCGTATTGATGGCGGATGTAAGGGGCGAGCCGGGAGGGCCAGCGATGATGGCTTTCGGCCTCGGGGCAGAACACGAGCCGATATCCGGCGTCGGTCAGGCGGTAGCTCATATCGTTGTCGTAGCCGTACCCAAAAGACGGGTCGAAGAGTTCGACCTCGAGCAGGGCCTTGCTGAGGTAGGCGGAGTTCCCGGTGCAAACATGATCGACTTCTCCGGTGCCAATTCTGCTATAGCGCTGCTCGAGATCGAGGCTCGACACCCGGCTGAGGATCGAATTGGTTGATGCGGTGACCCAGCGTCCTTGGACTGCAGCGATGTCGGGCTCGGAGAACCGATCGCTAAGGTGGTCCATCCAGCCCGGTTTCAAAACAACGTCCTGATCGACCTGACAGATAATGGGATACATCGCATGTCGGATTCCGACGTTGATCGCGGCGGCGGCACCCTGACCCGAGCCCGGGAGGATGCGTAGATTGCCCTCCGCCGCGAAGCGTTCAAGGATGGCGGGCGAGCCGTCGCTGCTACCGTCGTCGATAGCCAGGACCTCCATCGGTCGACCATCCGCCTGTTCGAGGATCGAGTTGAGGCATTCCTCCAACCACTTCTCACCGTCGAAGACAGGCACCACAAAGCTTACGCCCCTGCTTCGGTCATTGGTCATCGTTTCGGGTCTCGATTGTAGCGGTCGAGAACCTCTCCATATACCCTCTCGATCTCCTGGCCGATCGCCGGTGCACCGAAGAGACGCCTGGTTTGCTCGGCGGCGGCAGCTGTGTGGGCGTCGGAAGGTGGATGCTCGATCATCTCACGGCAGGCCTGAGTCAGGGCCGAAGCGTCTGCAGCCCTCACCACTTCACCGCCGCCGGCTCGCCGGACAACCTCAGCGCAACCAGAGTCATCGGCCACCACGACCGGCCGACCGCACAGCATCGCTTCGAGCGGCACCAGCCCAAAGATCTCATGTTGCCCTGGATAGACCACCACGTCGGCGTCGACCAGTGCCTGCAGTCGCTCATCGGCTTCGAGCAACCCGGTCCAGTGAACTTGCTCGACAAGACCCAGCCTGGCGACTCGGCTTCTCAGACTCGACGCCACACCCATGTCATTACCGGCGATCACCAGCTGTGCTCCGGTCTCGGTGAGCCGCGCAAAGGCGTCGACCAAGACATCCAGTCGCTTGCGTGGCGACAGTCGACCAAGGTAGAGGATGACTGGTCCCTCTCCGAGTCGGAGTCGAGCCCGAAACCGACCCCGCCCGGGAAGATCTTCGAACTCGGCCAGATCGACCGGGTTGCCGACCACTCGAACTCGCTCAGCCGGGACGCCGAGATCTCTCAGTTGATCTTTCTCGACTTCGGTTACGGCTTGCACCATGGAGGCTTCGGCTAGAAATCGGCGCCCGAAAGTCGCGTCGAAGATCCGTTTCAGCAAGAGCCTCCGCTCGATCAGACCGGCGGTGCCGTTCGGTGTCACCAAATAGGGGACCGCTGCGCCGCGCAGGTGGTGAGCAGCAAGGGTAACGGGGAAATTGCGACAAGCGTGAAGATGTCCGACATCGAAATCCTTGGCGTGTCGTGCCAGATATCGGTGCAATCCGCGTGGCAGAAAGAGCTGTAGCCCGTAGGCCGCGCGGTTCGACCAGTTTCGAAAGATTTCGAATTCGACCCCGGGCGTCGACGGGGCCGATCCGTCCAGCTGTAGGCGGGACCGCTTGTCTCCAGCGTCGCTTGTGCAAACGGTGATCTGGTGCCCCCGGTTTGCCAGCTCGCGGGTCAGCGCTGCCACAACCCGAGGTATCCCTCCATAGGCCCAGGCCTTCTCGTGATAGGGCGTGACCTGCAGAATGCGCAGTGGTTGCACGAGTGCGATATTACTTGAGAGTCGCCCATGACCTGGAGGGAGTCTCGGGTACGATACTCTTCAGTCCCAGATGAGCAAAGGCTCGGCCCAGCGGTGGCTCTTGGCGTCCCTCGCGGTTCTTCTGGGCGCCCTCGTCTATCTCAATACTCTTCACAATCCGTTTGTCTACGACGATCACTCGACCGTGGTTGGCAACCCCTCGCTCGTCGATCTGTCGAATCTGCCGCGAATCCTGTTGCACATCCGCTTTCGGCCTCTGGTCAACCTCTCCTATGCGCTCGACCGCGCCGTCTGGGGTCCCGAGCCCTTCGGTTTTCACCTGACAAATCTGATGCTGCACCTGCTCAATATCGGTCTTGCATTTCTCTTCATCGACCGGGCCTTGGCCGATCGAGCAAAGCGCCTGGTTGTTCGCACCGAAGCGACCGTAGCAGCGTCCGCCGCCTTTCTCGGCGCCTCGCTATTTGCGGTTCATCCCCTGTTGACCGAGGCCGTGGGCTACGTCAGTGCCCGAGGAGAGCTGCTTGCCACCTGTTTCGTCCTGATCGCGCTCTTGAGCGCGCGGCGCTGGATGATGGGTGACGGGGCCGCCTGGATGGGGCTCGCGCTGACGAGTTTCCTGTTGGGGCTCGCTTCGAAGGAGACCGCCGCGCTATTTCCGTTTTTGCTTCTGGCTTATGACCGCTGGCTCGGCCCGGGCCCTGAGGAGTCTCGAACAAGACGCCTGATGCGGGTGCATATACCCCTGGTTGTGCTGATCGGCATCGCCGGAATCGTTCGTCTCCGTTCCTATCTCGGCGTCGAGACGGTGAACCTGCCCAGGTCGATTTGGCAGAACCTTCTGACCCAGTCGGTAATCGTCTGGCGCTACCTCGGTCTGTGGCTCTGGCCCGACAACCAGTCGCTGGTCCACCCCGCACAGAGCATCGGGAGTCTGTCGGATCCACGCGTGGTGTTATCGATCTTGGGCGTCCTTGCCCTCGTGGTGTTTGCTTGGATCCGGCGCAAACAGACACCGCTCACGAGCTTGGGAATCGTCTGGTTTCTTCTTGGGCTGGCCCCCTCCTCGAGTCTAGTCCCGCTCAACGAGTTGATGGCGGAGCATCGTGTGTATCTTCCGGCCCTGGGTCTGAGCCTGATCGTCGCCGAACAGTGGGTCAGGCTACGGGGTTGGCTCGAACACCGGCCCTCGGCAAGGCGTGTGGCTTGGAGCATGGCCCTGGTTACGATAGCGTCTCTGGCCGGCCTGACGGTGGTCCGCAACCGAGCTTGGTCGGATCCGCTGATGCTGTGGCAAGAGGCCGCGGTTCGGGCGCCAAAGACCTTTGCGTCGCACTTCTTTTTGGCCGAAGAGCTTCGTCGACGAGATCGGTGTGAAGAGGCAATCCACGCCTACCAGCGAGCCACAGATCTGATGCCGGATGAACCGTCGACCCCGCTCCAGATGGGGCTCTGTCTGGCCAAGCTGGGTCGCTACGAGGAGGCGTTCGTCATGTTTCGCCGGACTCTCGAGCTCGACCCACAGTCGGTGGCTGCCTACACCCATCTGGGGTACTTGATGGCGGGACTGAACCGCCACCAGGAAGCCGAGATGTATTTCGAGGGCGCGCTCGAGATTCGCCGGGATCCAGAGCCTCTGTATTATCTAGCCATGCTTCGGGAGACCACGTACGGAGATTCTGCGGCTGCTCTGAGCCTGTGCCAAGAGGCTGCAGCGCTCTCGGTTGACGTTCCGCCCCGAGTCGTCGATTGCGTTCAGCGAAATCAGCAGCGGCTGAATGACGAAGGCACATCGGAATGAGCCAGACCGACAAGAGCTATCTATGGGGGCTGTTCTGGACCCTGGTGCGGACCGATTTCAAGACCCGTTATCACGGCAGCCTCGGCGGACTTTTCTGGGCTCTGCTGAAGCCGCTTTCGATCTTCACGGTCCTGCTGGTGATCTTCTCGTTTATCTTCGCCTCGGATCCCGACTACAAGCTCAATCTGATCGTCGGTCTGTTTCTATGGGACTTCTTCTCCGAAGGCACCAAGACCGGGCTCGGATCGATTCACGCCAAGGGATTTCTGATCAAGAAAGCCAAGTTCCCGTCGTGGATCGTGATCGTTGCCTCGCTGGCCAATCCTGTTCTGGCTCTGGCCATCTTCACGGTCGTCATCACCCTTTTCCTGTCATTCTTCGGCCATGCACCGGGTCCGGTTCATTTGGCCCTACTCATTTTCTATGAGTTTCTCGCCTTTCTGATGGTATTGGGCTTTTCTCTTGCGGCCAGCGAGCTTTTCTTGCGTTATCGAGATCTGAACCAGGTCTGGGACGTGGTCATGCAGGCGGGCTTCTTTGTGGCTCCGGTGATCTATCCGCTCGAGATCCTGCCGGAGCAGTTTCACTTCTACCTGTTTGTCTGGCCGCCGACGCCGATCATCCAGTTCTCGAGAGCGGTCCTGATCGATCGGGTGATACCAACGGCTACGGCCCATGCGATGCTGGTGATCGTTACGCTGATCATCCTTGCGACAGGGATATTCTTCTACCAGCGCTACGCTCCACGATCGGCGGAGTATCTGTAGATCATGAATGTTCTCGAGATCGAAGAGGTCAGCAAGGCGTTCGAGATTCCCAGCGTGCGGCGCGCCACGGTGCGTGAGCACGTGATGGGTCTATGGCGGGGTCGAGGGGTGGAGACTCTGCAAGTGCTCGACTCCGTTAGCTTCGAGGTCGAGCCTGGTGAGGCGGTGGCGATCATGGGCCGCAACGGCTGTGGCAAAACCACGCTGCTCAAGATCTTGGCAGGTATCTATCCACCCGATCAGGGCGAAGTGAGACGCCTTGCGTCGATCACGCCAATTCTAGAGTTGGGAGTGGGTTGGAATCCCGAGCTCGACGCTATCGACAATATCTATCTCATCGGCACGGTAATGGGGTTGAAGCTCGAGCAGATTCGAAGTTCGATCGACGAGATCCTCGATTTTGCTCAGGTTGAACGCTTTGCCAGAACCAAGCTCAAGTACTACTCGACCGGCATGGCGGCTCGGTTGGCATACGCGGTCGCCTTCCAAGCGGTGCGAGAAGTGCTGCTACTCGATGAGATCCTTGCCGTTGGTGATGCGGGATTTCGCGAGCGGTGCTTCGACCGCTATCAGCAGCTTCGAGACCAAGGCATAACGATTCTGCTGGTGTCGCACGAAGAAAAGATCGTATCGACCTTCTGTGATCGCGCCCTGCTGATCGAGCGAGGGCAGATCTTGATGGACGATCAACCCGATGCGGTCACGACCGAATACCTCAGACTGCTCCACGAGTAGCACTGGAAAGGGCCTGCTAGAGCAGGACATGGCTTTTCTGAGCCATCGTTGGACAGTGAACTCGAGAGATCGTCGCCCTGAACCGGCCCCGGCTCCCCTGGCGCATATCGAAGAAAATGGCAAATTTTGGAAAGTAGAAATAAGATAATAGAAAGTAAACAGAGGTTATTTGTGATCTAATCGGGTCGAAAGAGTAGATCCGTTGCGATTTCACCGAATGCTGGCCGCGATTGGCCGCCTACCGACCTATACGATCTCGGAGGCGATCTAATTCGGGGGTTCTTCTACGAGCACCGCAGGTGATGGAGCGAGAGACGAGCGCATGAAGTCGGGGTCGAGCGTCAAGCAGGTCTTCTGGCCCGTCCTGGTCGTTGGGCTGGCCGGCGTTCTTGGAGTGAAACTGGCCAGGGCAGCCGAGAAGGAGTTCTTCGAATCCGCCTCGACGGTCTATGAGGTTCGGAGGCAGATCGAGCGGCTGCCAAAAGATACGTCCTGGTGGATGGTCAACGGCCGGGACATGGCCTGGAACAACAAGAATCTCAACCGCATCTTCCCGACCGTCAACGTCTATCGGGATGGGCCGGTGCGGCCATTGGCCGTTCGCCCGATGCCGCAGATCGCCGACTTCGAGGTCGATGCGCCGGGAGGTCGGATAGGGTTCCGCGACTTCCTGAACAGTGAGGCGTCCACCAATATGGGGCTCGTCGTGCTTCACAAAGGCGCCGTCGTCTTCGAGAACTACCCGCGGATGGAACCCTATGAGCGGCCCATTTTCTGGTCGGTGACCAAGGTCATGGTGTCGTCGGTGGTAAGCATTCTCGAGGATCGCGGAGAGGTGGATATCGAAAAGAGCATCGAGACCTACATCCCTGCGTTGGCGGGTTCTTCGTGGGCAGGGATCAAGGTCAGAAACATCCTGGACATGGCCAGTGGTGTGGACTGCTCGGAGGAGTACTACGACAAATCGTCCTGCTACTACCGTCTCATGGAGACGACTGGCGAGGCCCATTGGACCGAGTCCTCGGCCGACAACCCGTATGAATTCCTCGCCAGCGTCGAAGTGGACCGTTTTGCCGAGCAGGGAACCGCCTTCGAATACGGCAGCGTCAATACCTACATCCTGGGCTGGTTGGTGGAAGAGATCACAGGGATGCCCTTTCAGGACGCATTTTCCCGCGAGATCTGGACCCAGATCGGCACGGAGAGCGATGCGGCTATTCTGGCTCCGCGTTACGGTGTACCGATGTTTGCGGGAGGCCTTCTGGCGCGCCTTCGGGACGCGGCTCGGTTCGGCTTGCTGTTTACCCCCAGCTACTCGGTCGTATCCGACCGGAGAATCATCTCGGAGCAGCACGTCGAGAAGCTCAAGAACGGCGGCAATCCACGGTTGCTGGCCAATGCCAGATGGGGGGCCCCCGAGGGCCTGGCTCGAGGGACCATCAAACACAATGTCTATCAATGGGATGTGGTTTTTTCGAACAACGACATCTACAAAGGTGGATGGGCCGGACAGGGACTTCTGGTCAACCCGGATCGGGATCTGGTCGCGGTCTGGGCTGGATACTTCAACGACGACCAGAGTGAGCCGGAGGTGCTGCCACCCTTGCGACAGGTATTGGAGGGTGTGTTCGGTGAAGAGAAGGAGCCGGAGTAGGAAGGAAGACGGGCAGGGATGAAAGAGACCAGGTCTGCACCCATCGACAAGCAGGTCTTCTGGCCAGCGCTGATCGTGGTTGTGGGGGCCATCGTGCCGTTGATGGTTTATCCGGAGGCCAGCGCCAGGGTTCTGAATCAAGCCTTGGATTGGATCACCCACCAGCTCGGATTCCTTTTTCTCTGGTTCACGGCCGTCGTCTTCGGTGTGCTGCTGTGGTTTGCGTTCGGCCGCTACGGCTCGGTCAGATTCGGTGGCCCGGATGCCGAGCCTGAGTTCCGCAAGCTGAGCTGGATCGGAATGTTGTTTTGCGCCGGGATCGGGACATCGCTGCTCTACTGGGCGACGATCGAATGGGTCTACTACTATCAGGCGCCCCCCTTCGGATTGGACGCCGAGTCGGCACAAGCGGCACAGTGGGGAGCCATGTACGGGCTCTTCCACTGGGGACCGCTGGCCTGGGCGCTGTACTGCATTCCTGCGCTGCCCATCGCCTATGCCTTCCACAACCGAAAGATCCCGTTCTTGAGGATTAGCCAGGCCTGCCGGGGTGTCATCGGTGATCGCGCCGATGGTCCGCTCGGCAAGCTCATGGATGTCCTGTTCATCTTCGGGCTTGTCGGCGGCACCGGAACTTCCTTGGGTCTCGGAACGCCGATTCTCTCGGAGTCGATCAGCACCCTACTGAACATCGAGCGGACCTTTGCTCTCGACGCCTTTGTGATCGCGATATGGACCGCGATCTTCGGTACTACGGTCTATTTGGGTATGGAGAAAGGCATCAAGCGGCTCGCCGATGCCAATGTATACCTCGGGTTCTTTCTCTGCGGGTTTGTCTTGGTGGCTGGTCCAACCGTTTTCATTCTCGACACCTTCACCAACAGCATCGGACTGCTCGTGACCAACTTCGCCAGGATGACCTTCTACACCGATCCGGTTGGCAAGTCCGGGTTTCCCCAGACCTGGACGGTCTTCTATTGGGCTTGGTGGATCGCCTACGCGCCCTTTATGGGGCTGTTTGTTGCCAGGATTTCCAGGGGCAGGACCGTTCGCGAGGTGGTGGCGGCTAACCTGATCTGGGGAAGCTTCGGTTGCTGGCTCTTTTTTGCCATGTTTGGCAACACGGCCCTCTACGACCAGCTCAACGGCAGGGTTCCGGTGATCGAGATCATGAACGATATCTCACCGCAAGCCGCGATCGTGGCGGTAGTCGGGGCCTTGCCTGCGGGCACCTTTGTGTTGGTGCTCTTCGTAGCCATGTGCTTCATCTATTCGGCGACGACGCTCCAGGCGTCGGCCTATACCATTGCCTCGGTGGCCTCCAAGGACCTTGTTGCTGGCGAGGCGGAGCCTCTGCGTTGGAACCGGTTGTTCTGGGCGATTGCTCTCGGAGGGATGGCCGTGGCTCTGATGTACCTTGGTGGGCTCAAACCGCTGCAGACCGCCTCGTTGATCGTCGCCGTACCGTTGATTTTTGTGATTGCGCTGTCTGTCTGGTCTTTGCTCCGATGGCTGAAAGAGGACACGATGGGGACTCTCGGTGAGCCTGGGGAGTCGTCGGAGCCGAGTACTCGCAGCGTGAGGTGAGGAGAAAGAACCGGAGATTTGGCCGACAGGAGATCGGATAGACAATGCTTGAGACAAGACTGACGAGAATGCTCGGTATCGAGAATCCCATCATCTCGGGTGGAATGATGAGAGTCTCGACAGCCGAACTGGTGGCTGCCGTTGCCAACGCCGGCGCGCTGGGATTCCTGACCGCACTGACGCAGCCCACCCCAGAGGCGTTGGCCAAAGAGGTGGAGCGCACTCGGTCGATGACCGACAAACCCTTCGGTGTGAATGTGACCATCCTGCCGACACTGAAGCCCATTCCATACGCGGAGTACGCCCAGGCCATCATCGAATCAGGTATCAAGGTAGTGGAAACGGCTGGGCGTAGCCCGGCGCCGTTTATTCCTGGGTTCGAGGCGGCAGGTGTAAAGGTCATCCACAAATGCACCGCTATCAAGCACGCCCTGAAGGCGCAGTCACTGGGTTGCGCTGCGGTGGAAATCGACGGTTTCGAAGCGGCAGGGCATCCCGGAGAGAACGACACCCCCTCTCTGATACTCGTACCGAGGGCTGTCGACGAGCTTGATATACCGGTCATCGCTTGTGGTGGATTCAGTGATGGTCGCAGCCTGGTGGCGGCCCTGGCCCTTGGCGCGGAGGGTGTCAGTATGGGGACGCGCTTCCTGGGCACCCAGGAGGCGCCGGTGCACGATAATCTGAAGCAAAAGCTGGTCGAGGGAAGTGAGCTGGACACTCAGCTTTTGTTCCGAAAATTCAGAAACACAGCTCGGGTCTTCAAGAACTCGGTGGCGCTCAAAGTGGCGGAGATCGAGAGCCAACCCGGGACCGAGTTCGAAGATGTGGCGGATCTGGTCTCTGGTGAGCGTGGAGCCGTGGTGCTCGAGACCGGCGACATGGAGCGCGGAATCTGGTGGGCAGGTATCTCGACCGGCTTGATCCACGACATTCCGACGGTGGCCGAGCTGGTGTCCAGAATCATGTCGGAGGCGGAGGAGATCATCAACGAGCGCTTGCCAGCGCTATCGCACTGAAGCTACCCGTCGGCACTGAGGAGCTCGACAGTTGCGACAGCCTTGTTCGGGGCGCAGGGTTCCAGGCCGTCGATGGGCGGCGAAGTCAACGCGGGGGAAACAATCGATGTCTTTTGAGCGCTTTTTGCAACCTCGCTCCATAGCTGTCTTTGGCGGTTCGGCGGCTGCAGAGCTCATCCGTCAGTGCGATCTCATGAACTACGAGGGGAAGCTGTGGCCGGTACATCCCAAGAAAGACGAGATCTTGGGCCGAAAGGTGTATCGGTCGGTCGAAAATCTTCCGGCCAGCCCGGATGCAGCCTACGTGGCCGTGAACCGGAATCTCACTATCGACATTGTCGGGGATCTGGCGGCTAGAGGCTCGGGCGGTGCAATCTGCTACGCCACGGGCTTCACCGAGGCGGGTGGGGAGGGGGCCGCCCTCGAGAAGCAGCTCCTGGAGGCCTGTGGCGAGATGCCACTCATCGGTCCCAACAGCTACGGCATGCTCAACTACATCGATGGAGCCATGCTCTGGCCAGACCAGCAGGGAGGCCGAAGGGTCGATACCGGAGTCGCCCTGATCACCATGTCCTCCAATGTGGCTTTCAATCTCACGATGCAAAGGCGTGGTTTGCCCATCGCGTATGTGGTTTCTCTCGGCAACAAACTGAAGTTCGATCTCCACGATGCGATTCGCACCTTTGCCGCGCAGGAGCGAGTAACGGCTATCGGCCTCTACCTGGAGGCGATTACCGACCCTCACGAATTCGAGGCCTCGGTGGAGGTGGCTCGGGAACTGGGCAAGCCCATCGTGGCGATCAAGACAGGTCGCTCCGAAGCTGCTCAGAAGATCGTGTTGTCGCATACGGCGTCGCTAGCCGGTTCCGACGCGTTGGTGGGTGCGCTCTTCGACCGGCTCGGAGTGGCACGAGTCCATTCGCTGGAGGAGTTGATGGAGGCGTTGAAGGTGCTGCACGTCTGTGGACCTCTCGAAGGGGGTCGGGTCGGTGCCATGAGCACCTCGGGTGGGGATCTCTCCTTGATTGGTGATGCCATGATCGGCAGCGGTCTATCCATGCCTGCGTTGTCCGCAGAGGGAACGGAGCGTGTCCGCTCCACCGTTCATGAACGAATCGTCGTCGCCAATCCGCTGGACTATCAGATGTTCGACTGGAACAACGCTGACCGGCTGGCCGAGACCTACTCTGCGTTCATTGCCGAGGGCTACGATATTTCGCTCTGTGTGCTGGACTACCCGCGGGCGGACAAGTGCGATCCTTCGACCTGGGAGGGTGCCGAGAGGGGATTCATTCGGGCGGCCAAGAAGATGGGTGTCAAGACCGCGGTGATGTCGACCTTCACCGACACCATGCCCGAGCCTTTGGCAGAGCAGCTGGTAGAGGAGGGTATTGTTCCTCTGGCCGGGATCGACACAGGGATCGCGGGGATTCAGGCCGCCGTAGATGTGGGTGCCGCTTGGAGTCGGGATGCATGTCCGCCGATGATCGAGAGTTCGAACCAGGAGGAGGACGCGCCGGTCGAGGTCCTGAATGAGGCCGAATCCAAGAGCATCCTGGGCAAGTACGGTGTTCCCGTACCTCTATCGAAGGTAGTCCGTAATGCCGATGAGGCGGTGGTGGCTGCAGAGGGGATGGGATTCCCTGTCGTCGTCAAGGTCTTGGGTGTGGCGCACAAGACCGACGTTGGCGGCGTGAGGCTCGAGCTGGAGAGTGGAGATGCCGTAGCGGCGGCGCTGGCCGAGATGTCGAATCTGGCGGAACGGTTTCTGATCGAGAAGATGGTGCAGGGCGTGGTGGCGGAGATCATCGTGGGAGTGGCGCGGGATCCGCAATACGGCCCTTACTTGATTGTGGGCGCAGGGGGCATTCTGGTGGAGTTGCTCAAGGACAGCCGATCCATTCTCTTGCCGGTGGACAAAGAAGGAGTCGTCGAGGCCTTGGAAAAACTGAAGTGCGCCCCTCTCTTTCAAGGCTTCAGGGGCAGACCCCGTGCCGATCTGGATGCGGCAGCCGATGCCATCCTGGCTATCGCCAGTTTCGTCGAGGACGAAGCGTCTGGAATTGCCGAGCTCGATGTCAATCCGTTGCTTCTTCTGGAGGAGGGCCAGGGAGTGGTGGCCGCCGACGCGCTTCTGAGTATGACGGTCCGAGCCGAGGTGAGTTCCTGAATTTCAGGTATTGAACGATCGTCGACTCCGGCTCTGGAGTCGATCTTCAACGGAGACAATGCAATGAGTGACTATCTCAAGACCACCCGAAACGGGCAGATTCTCGAGATCGTTCTGGACCGGCCAAAGGCGAATACGCTCGATGGGCCGCTCTGTCGGGAAATGGGCAAGCTATTTGCCAGTTTTCGCGATGATCCCGATCTTCGGGTCGCCATTTTGACGGGTGCGGGGGAGAAGTTCTTCTCGGCTGGGTGGGATCTGAATGCCGTGGCGGAGGGCGAAGAGTATCTCGGAGATTACGGGGAGGGTGGCTTTGGGGGTTTTCCAGAGATGACCGACCTGCTGAAGCCCGTCATCTGTGCGGTCAACGGCTTGGCGGTAGGAGGCGGATTCGAGATGCTTCTGCGGGCAGACTTCGTAATCGCCGCCGATCATGCCGAGTTCATGCTGCCGGAAGCCCGCATCGGCATCGCGCCCGATGTCGGCACCTTCATGCTGCCCAAGCTACTGCCGCGCCAGAAGGCCTTCGAGATCCTGATGACCGGAAGGCGCCAGAGCGCCGGGGATCTGGCGGCCTTTGGCCTGATCAACGAAGTGGTGCCGGCGGATCAGCTGATGGAACGAGCCCGGGCTCTGGCACAGGATCTTTGCCGTGCTGCGCCTCTTTCTCTGGCGGCTATCAAAGAAGCGGTGCACTTGACCGAGACGCTCTCCTTCGAAGAATGCTATGCCTCGCTGCGATCCCGATCGTGGCCGGCGTTTATGAAGATGTTGGAGAGCAGCGATGCCCAAGAGGGTGCCAAGGCGTTTGTGGAGAAACGGGAGCCTGACTGGAAAGGCGAGTAGAGAGTCACGCTCTTAGGGACCCTTCCGCCTCGCGATACGAACGCCCCGTCCTGCATCTTGCAGGCCTGGCACCGGCATAATTCGGAAAATTGGATCTCGTTATCCGTTATTTTGAATTCTGAAGGCCGGGCCAATGCCAAATTGCTTGAAATCATTGTGTTTTTCGAGACTTTCAGGCTTGGCCCGGATGTTGCGAGCACCACACTTGTCTCGACATCGGCGAGGTATCCCGGGGGAAGACAGGGGACGTCAGCCGAGCGGTGCGAACAGACTCGGGTCGTGGAGGAGCTGAAGCCGTGATTCAAAGTGCAGCCACAAAGTACGCTATTCGGGCGGTATGCCACCTGGCGCATCTCGCCCCAGGGGAGCGTGCGCAGGTACGAGAAGTCGCCGAAACCCTCGACATCCCACAGGCGTTTCTGTCGAAGATCCTTCAAGATTTGGCAAAAAAGGGCATTCTCACTTCGGCGAAGGGTCCCGGCGGAGGTTTCCAACTCAATTGCTCGCCGTCGGAGACAAGCCTCTACTCACTGGTCGAAGCCGTAGAGGGTCCCGCCTCCGAGGGTATCTGTCTCCTCGGTCTGAGTCTGTGCTCAGACGACACCAAGTGCCCGATGCACGATGCCTGGAAAGACATGCAGGCCGCCTTCCGATCTTGCATGGAAGCCACGTCTCTCATGGACATCGTGGAGGCAGATCGGAGGAAGCGAGAGGCGTTGGTAGAGGGGCCATTCTTGAGCGTGGGCATGCAAGGCTAGAGTTTTTTCTCCAAAAAAAGATAAATGGAACCGAATATCTTGAGCAAGCTCGGACACCTCTGCCTGGCCGTTCTGTTCGCCTTCGCCACCGCCACAAGTCTGATGGGGAGCGAGGGAGTGATTCTGACGCAGGCTTTGGCTCCTCCGGCCGATCCGTCGTGGGCCTGTAGCGCCCCCGAAACCGAGTTGATCTGGCGTTCACCAGACGCGGTTCTCCGCAACCTGACCTCTGGTTTTGTGGCGGCCTGCGAGCCAGCTCTGGACCTCGACGGTCGGGTGCTGTACTTCAGTGGTCGCTCGGAGGAGGATGCAGGATTTCGTATTTGGCAGTTGGATATCACTACGAATGAGATCTCAGCGCTGACGGACGCGGATTCAGACGCCCGCGGGCCCTTGGTTCTTCCGCAAGGCAACCTCGCTTACCTGCGCGCTGGCGATCTATTCCGCCGTAACGACGGCCAGGGTGAAGACGAGCAACTGACCTTCACACAGGGAAGGCTTGTCTCGGCAGCAGTACTGCCGGATGGACGACTTCTTTTTCTCGAGGATGGACCGGAGTCTCGACGACTGTTCACCGCGCTCCCAGATGGAACTTGGACCACCCTCTGGCCCGGGTTGGACGATCTCGTGATTCGAGACTTCGCGATCATCGATGATCAGCGGCTGCTGATACTCGCCGATGCCGGTGAGCTCTTTCTTGTTTCCATCGCCGATCCCTATGCGCCGATGGAGGAGATCCGGGTCGATATCGGTGGCTCGGTGGAGCGCGTCGCGCGAGGTGTCGATGAGAGCGCCTTGCTTTTGGTGCGGCGGGGACTCACCGCCGATCCGACCGCGACTGAATTGGTGTCATTACACCTGAATCCAGAGCCCAAAGTGTTGGGATTTGCTCCAGCGGATGGTCGAGCCATCGTCGAGGCGAGTCTTGCCGAACCCCCTCCACCCGCCGAAGACCTACCCAGTATCGTCAAGCCCGAGCTGGAGACCGGATTTCTGATCGTCCTCGACGTGGCCAGAACAGACGATCCCGATCTGAGCGGGCTGACTCGCGACGCAATCGCCGAGCTGCGGCTTCTCGAGCTCGATGGGACGGGGACGGAGAGTCCCCTACTTTCGGTCGAGCCGGCCGTCGATGGTTCGGTCTATCTGCAACCCCCGGCTGACACGCCTCTGGCTTTGGAGCTGATCGATCGACAGGGAAGGGTCCTTGCCAGGACTCATACACCCATTTGGGTGCGCCCCAACGAGCGCCGAGCTTGCGTCGGATGCCATGTGAGCCCGGCCTACGCGCCACCCAACGTTCGGCCGCTGGCTCTGACTCGTGAGCCCATTCGAGCGCAGCCAGACCGGGAGGTTTCGCCGTGAGCGAGAGGGCAACCATCATCGTCACTCGGCTGTGCCTGGCGGTGATTGCGGCGGTGCTCCTCGGCCTGCCTGCTCCGTCCAGAGCCGGGGAGGTCAACGGTGATCAGTTCATCGATGTCCAGGCCGGCTCGGGCATCGACTTCGTGCACAGCTTCGGCGACGCGGAGATGAGCAATCTCGTCGAATCGAGTGGGTTCGGGGTCTGTGTCTTCGATTTCGACGGCGACGAGCTCCTGGACATCTATCTCGTCAATGGTGCGACCGTCCCGGGTGTGAGTGATCCTGACGCGTTGCAGGAAGGGCAGACGCTGGCCAATCGCCTATTCAAGAATCTCGGTTCTTGGCGATTCGAGGATGCTACCGAGTCGGCGGGTATCGGTGATACCGGTTTTGGCATGGGCTGTGTCGCCGGGGATCTGGACAACGACGGTGACAAGGATCTGATTGTCACGAACTACGGACCGGACCGCTGGTATCGAAACGAGGGGTCGCACAGCGGCGGAGCCGTCACCTTCAGCGATCAAACACCACAGATGGTTCGAAGCGATGCCACCTGGAGTCTCGGCGCGACCCTGGCCGATTTCGATCGGGACGGTTTGCTAGATGTCTACACCGGCAAATATGTGCAGTTCGATCCCGACTACCGGGCCTTTTATGTCGCAAATAGATTTCCGGGCCCTCTCGCGTACCCCGGTGAGCAGGATCGTCTTTATCGCAACCAGGGGAAATGGCAGTTTGAAGATCTCACCCACTCCTCCGGAATCGCCAATCCCGAGGGGCGGGCCATGGGTGTTGGAGCCCTCGACTATGACGGCGATGGCTGGATCGACATCTTTGTCGCCAACGACGCCATGGCCAACAGCCTGTACCGCAACCTGGGAGACGGACGATTTGAAGATTCGGCATTGATCACCGGGCTGGCGTTCGGGGAGAACGGTGACGCCACCGCAGCGATGGGAATCGACTTCGCGGACTTCAACCGAGATGGATTGCTCGATCTCGTGGTCCCGGACATGACTTTTTTTGCGCTTTACGAAGGACAGAAAGAGGGTCTTTTCCGAGACGTGTCCCGCACGGCTGGATTGGCCTCGGTTGCCGCCCAGTACGTCGGTTGGAGCGGTCACTTTCTGGACTACGACAACGACGGCCTTGTCGATCTATTCATCACGACCGGCGATCTACACGACTGGGAACCCATGGGAGACCTGATTCTGAGAGGAGACTCAGGGGGACGGTTCGAGGACGCTGCCAGAGATGCCGGGCAGTACTTTCTCGGGGAAACCATGGGGAGAGGTGCGGCCGTCGGTGACATCGACAACGATGGCGATGTGGACGTCGTGCTCAACAGACTGGGTGATCGACCCGTGCTATTGCAGAATCAGATCGCTACACAGAATCACTGGATCAGTCTCCAGTTGGTGGGTCGGCGCAGCAACCGAGATGGTGTCGGAGCCCGTGTGACTCTGCAGACCGGTCAAGGGACGCAAGTGGCCATTGTGAAGTCCGGGTCGGGGTATCTCGGATCCAGCGATCCCCGGATCCATTTCGGTCTTGGGAAACAGAAACGAATCGACAGACTCCAGATCCTGTGGCCGGGTGGGGGCGAGCAAGTGCTACGGGATCTTCCGGTGGACGAGTTCCGGATCGTGGAGGAGCCACGTTGAATCGCATAGCGTCGTTGGCTCTCGTATTTGTTTCCGTGCTTGCGAGCCCGATTTTGGGCTCGGCCGAGCCGATTTATCGAAACCCCTTCGACATCGACATCAGCCCCGATGGAAAGGTCTTGCTCGTAGCCTGCTCGGGATCGGATTCGGTGATCGCGATCGATGCGTTGGACGGAACCATCATCGCCGAGATCACGGTCGGAGACTTCCCGTCTTCGGTGCGAATGGATCCGACCAGCGGTCTGGTGTTGGTCACGAATCGGGACAGTGACTCGCTGATGCTACTCGACATCGAGCGTCGGGCGGTCGTCGCCGACATTGCTGTGGGCTGGGCGCCGATGGATGCATTGGTGAACCATAGGACCGGCCATGTTCTGGTTGCGAACAGCCAGTCGCGAGACGTGTCTGTGGTGGATCTGGGTCGGAAGACCGAGATCAAGCGGCTCAAGGGTGGTGAAGGCCCGAGACGCCTCGAGCGGGCGCGGGATGGCGAGCGCGTCTACCTGGCGAATCTGCTCCCAAGCCCTCATCCGCCAGATCAGCCGCCGGTGCCCGAGTTGACCGTCATCGATGCAGGGCGCGAGATCGTCTCGGATCGGATCGGTCTGGACGGTGCCAATCTCGTCTATGGGCTGGACACCGCACCCGACGGAAGGATCCTTCTGGCCCTCAGCCGGCCAAAGAATCTCCTGCCTCTGATTCAAGTAGCGGGCGGCTGGACTATGACCAGCGGTTTGGGACTGGTGTCCTGGCAGGGAGGGGCGCAGAGGCCGAGCCCTTCAGCGGATCAGCTGATGCTCGATAGCCTCAATCGACACTTCGCGGAACCGACTGATGTAGCCGCGGACAAGGATGGGAAGAGGGCAGTGGTCTCAGCCGCCGGAACCGACGAGATGGTGATTGTGGATCTGGCCTCGATGTGGCAGATCCTGGAGCGCTCCCGGGAGGACTCAGCCCTGCTGGCGGATCGATTGGACCTGTCACATAGGTACCTGCGCGGCATCGCCCCCACGGGGGCCCGACCGGTAGCAGTGGTGTTGTCTCCCGATGGGGCTCGAGCCTACAGCGCGAATCGTCTCGACGATTCGGTGACCGTGGTCGACATGTCCAGTGCGGACGTACTGGGGACCTTCGATCTTGCCGGGCCGCAGGAGATCACTCCACTGCGCCGTGGGGAGACGCTCTTCTTCAGTGCCGCATATGCTTTCAACAGCCAGATCTCCTGCGGCTCGTGCCACCCGGACGCCAACCAGGACGGGCTGGTCTACGACATCTCACCCGACGGATTGGGGCGCAACTTCGTCGACACCCGGACGATGCTGGGCGTGGGGGGAACCGGGCCCTTCAAGTGGTCGGGTCTCAATCCCGACCTTCATCGTCAGTGCGGGTCGCGTGCCGCAATGTTCATCAACCGAACCGCCGGATTCAATGCTGACGAGCTGGACGACGTCGTGACGTTTATGGAGTCACTGACGCCGCCGCGCAATCGCCGTCTGAGCGCAGACGGCAAGCTCAACGCTTTGCAGGCCTGGGGCAAGGAGATTTTTTACCGCACGATCGACAACGACGGCAACGAGATTCCCGAGGACATGCAGTGTGGTTTCTGTCATTCGGGTGACAGATTTACCGTTCAGATGTCGTTCGATGTAGGTAGCGGCACCGAATTCGACAAGAGTGGAGACCTGGACACTCCGAGTCTCAACCATCTCTCAGAGACCGCACCCTACCTGCACGATGGCAGTGCCTTGACACTCGAAGAGCTGTGGACGGTCTTCAGCCCAGAAGACACCCATGGCCGAGCCCTGGATCTCTCAAAGGACGAGCTGAACGCACTGGTGGAGTACCTGAAATGTCTATGAGGCTCGAAGGAGCAGAAGCGATGATCGATCTACAAACGACCCGGCTCGAGGTCGCAGCCGGCCTCGCGATTCTTCTCTTCGCGGCCCTGCCGATAGGAGCATCGGAGATCCCACGTTTTGAAACCTGGACGACATTTTCGGTCGAAGATGGTTTGCCCAGCGACAAGGTGTTTGCCTTGGCTGTCGAACCGGAGCGGCTGTGGGTCGGAACAGAGCACGGGCTGGCCCGATTCGAGGATGGGAAATGGTTCCAGTATGGAACTGCCGAGGGCCTTGTCTACCCGGTGGTGACCGATCTGGCGATCGAGCCGGAGACCGGCGATCTGTGGGTCGGCACGTTTGGCGGCTTGAGCCGCCTTTCGGGCGAACGCTTCGAAAACTTCACCCAACTCGATAGTGGACTGGTGAATGACGTGATCTATGCGGTTGCGGCTCAAGGACATCGGGTCTGGGCGGCGACGGCGGCGGGCACGAGCGCCTATGACACCTGGAAGGACGAGTGGGAGATATTTACCAACCGAAACGCGCCGATGCATGAAATCTGGTGCTATGGCCTGTCTGTCGGTGAGGGAAAGGTCAGTCTCGCGGTCTGGGGTGGTGGTGTACTTCAATTCGACCTCGTAAATGAGAGGTGGCGCGAGTACCGGGACCCGGACCACGAGATGGAGATCGATCTTCTGCCGGACGATGGGCCGGTCAGCGACGTCGTGGCCTCCGTGGCCCACGCGGAAGGTCTCTTGTGGGCGGGTACCTATTTCGGTGCTAATCGCTACGACGGCAGGCGCTGGCAAAGCTACTCGAAGGAGGATTCGGGGCTGGCCAGCAATTTCATCAACCGAGTGGTCACCGAGGGCCGCACCGCGTGGTTCGGCACCGACGATGGGCTCAGCCATTTCGATGGCGATATCTGGACGACCTACAAAACTGATCCGCAAAGTGGAATCGGCGGTCTGATCATCACTCGCAAGGGAGAGTCTGAGCAGACCGCCACTACGAAAACGAGCATCGCTCACAACTTCGTGCTCGCCGTTACGCGTCGAGGCGATGAGATTTGGGTCGGCACGGAGAAGGGTCTGAGTTTGGGCCTGCCGCTCCGACATTTCGACAAGGCAAAGTCCAACCATGACTTGCAGGGAGGTAAACGATGACAGTCAAAGAAATCACGGATGACAAGAAGATAGTCCGCTTCGAGAAAACACAGATCAAGGAAGAGAAGGCCCTCAACGAGGCCTACGACTACGAAACGCCCGTTCCGTTCTCGCGCGGTTTACGGGTCGAGTTGCCGGGTTACTCGATGCTTCTCATCAGCGGTACCGCCAGCGTGGATGGGGAAGGAAGATCCATCCACGTGGGGGATATCGAGGCGCAGTCTTGGCGCACCTTCGAGAACATCGAAGCGCTTCTGGCGAGCGAAGGGGCCGACTGGCAGGACGTGGTACGAACAACGTGCTATCTGCGCGACATGTCGCGTGACTATGAGCCGTTCAACAGGGTGAGGCACGCCTTCTATCTCGAACGCAAGCTCGAGCCCTTCCCCGCCAGTACCGGTATTCAGGTAACGCTGTGTCGCGAAGACCTGTTGGTGGAGATCGAGGCAATCGCGATCATTCCACCAGAGCGGAGAAATAAGTGAGTTCGATCGCTGTTCGAGCTTCGGTCGCAGTAGCCCTGTTGCTACTAGTACCAGGAATGCTCTTCGCGCAGCAGGAGAGCGCGGACGCGGTTCCGTACGCGAACACGCCAGAGGTGTTTGTTCCCTATAGCGACTTCGGCGAGGTGCATCGGGGCCTTTTCCCAGAACCCTTGCCGTTTCTGGGGACCGGTGCCGAGGAGCCCGAACCCGAGAACATCGACGAAGTCGCGATCGGTCTGCTCGTTCCCGCGGAGGGAACCCCCGATTGGCTGGAAGGTCGAGGCATGAAGCTCGGAATCGAGTTGGCCACTGAGGAGGCGAATGCCGAGGGTGGCATTGGCGGACGTCCGATCCGACTTCTCGAGCATGAGGATCTGCCTATTTGGGGTGCGTCGAGCAACGCTATCGTGCGCATGGCCTACGAAGAAAAGGTGTGGGCGATCGTCGGTTCGGTGGGCGGCGACTCGAGTCATATTGCCATCAGGGTCGCATTGAAAGCGAAAGTGCCCGTGATGAATACCGCCACCTCGGATCCGACTTTCACCGAGACCGGTATTCCTTGGGCTTTCCGTTGTGTGGCGGATGATCGGCAGCAGAGCTATGCCCTGGCGCAGCTCATGTTCGTCGAGATGGGGCTGCAGCGCGTGGCGATTCTCAGGTCGAACGATCGCTACGGGCGCTTCGGAGTTGCCGAGCTTCGGGATGCGGCTCGTCGCGTTGGGAAGCCCATTGTTGTCGAGGCACAATGGCGGAACGACCGTGAAGACTTCGGTTCTTTGGCGCAACGGGTATTGCGTAGCAATCCCGATGGCATCGTGTTGTGGGGAGGCCCGGCGGGCGCAGCGAAGGCGTTGCGCATGCTACGAGAGTCCGATCATCAGGTGCCGGTCTTTGGCCCCGCTCGACTCGCCTTCGATCGGTTTCTGGTCGAAGCGGGAGACGCCGCCGAGGGGATGGTCGTTGCCACGACGCTCGATCCGAGCTCGAACAGCCGTCACTGGCAGCAGTTCAACGAGCGATTCAAAGAACGCTTCGGAGAGCTTCCTGATGCTCCGGCCGCTCATGGCTACGACGGCATGAACATGTTGATCGAGGCGATCCGGAGATCTGGTTTGAACCGCGTCCGCATTCGCAATGAGTTGGCAGCGATACGGGAATATAAGGGAGTGTCTGGCCAGATCGTCTTCGACAACACCTTCAACGATGTGGGCCCGGTCTATCTGGGGACGGTGAAGGATGGCAAGTTCGAATTCCGACAGTCGGGGGTCTCGACAGTTGCAGAGAGCTCGCGAGTGATCGGACTGCTTCGTCCCTTGGAAGGCGAGCATGAGGCTTTTGGGGCCGCGGTGGAACGGGGTATTCGTCTGGCCTTGGCCGAAAGCCCTCGGCATCTGGTTCTCGAGGTGGCGAGTACGCGCGGCGTCTGGTCGACGGTGGGTGAGGTGGCACGGGACCTGATCGCAGAACATCGGGCTGTCGGACTGGTCACCGCCCTGGACGCCCAGGGCGCTCATGTCGCGGCCCAGGTGGCGACCCGACTTCGGCGACCGATGGCTGTCGCGGGTGACAGCCCCGTACTTCTGGGTCACACGGGTGTGCCCTGGATTCTGACCCCCACATCCGCGGATGACATAGAAAGAGAACGAACCGAATTGCGCTATGCACAAAGGTTCGACATCCAGTATGGAACAGAGCCCGGTCACGATGTGAGATCGGGATATCTGGCTGCTTGGCGATTAATCGAGCATCTGGATCTTGGCGAGTGAGGTGACCTTATGTTGGTGATATTGAAATCGAATTCAACGAGCTACGAGCGCGAGCAGATCATCGAGCGAGTCAAGAGAGCAGGTGGAACCGCCGAGCTACATGTGCCGAGGGAGGCGGTCATCGTGATCAACGGTTGTCCGCCCAGTCTGGGAGATGAGATCAGTGCCCTGTCTGGAGTAGCCTCGGTACGCAGAAATACTTCCGGTCATTGGTTGTGTTCGCGAGAACGACAGGCCGAGGATACGGTTGTCGAGATCGGTGGGCGTCGAATCGGCGGGGTAGCTCCACCCGTGCTCATGGCAGGTCCGTGCGCGGTGGAATCCAGGGATCAATTGTTCCGCATTGCCGAACGGGTCAAGCGGGTCGGGGCTGGCCTACTACGCGGGGGGGCCTTCAAGCCCCGCACGAGCCCGTACTCGTTTCAGGGTCTCGGTGAAGAAGGATTGGAGTTGCTCTGTGAGGTTCGGGAATCTTTCGATCTGCCGATCGTTACCGAGATGCGCGACGTTGGCGCGATGGATCTGTTTGTGAAGTATGGAGTCGATCTGGTTCAGGTCGGTGCTCGCAACATGCAGAACTTCGAGATGCTGAGATTGTTGGGACAATCGGGTCTGCCGGTCCTTCTCAAGAGAAACCCGGCCTGCAGTGTCACCGATTGGTTAGAAGCGGCAGAGTACATCTTGCTCGAAGGCAATTCGCAGGTCGTGCTCTGCGAGCGGGGGGTGATCGGGGCGCGTGGCTCGCAGACCCGGTACCTGTTGGATCTGGCGGCCGTTCCCATCGTCAAAGAGCTCTCCCACCTGCCGATCGTCGTCGATCCGTCGCACGCCGCAGGAGACCGCCGGTGGGTGCCATCGCTGGCTCGCGCGGCGGTCGCCGTAGGAGCCTCGGGTCTGTTGATCGAAGTCCATCATGCGGCGGAAGAGGCCCTGTGCGATGGTCCCCAGAGCATCAGCCCGACGACCCTTCGGGGGCTTGTGGAGTCGCTCGAATCCCGCGGTTACATGCCGTCAAAGCAGCCGGCTCGTGAACCCACCAAGCTACGCTTGATCGAATCTGTGCCCTGAAGTTGGCAGGATCTTCTGGCCGCCGATGAGCTCCCGTGTTCATCAGGTCCGGTCGGTGGTAGCGTCTGCTGATCTGGCCATGAATATCGAACTGAGCGAAGAACAGAGACTCCTGCGAGACGAAATCAGGAGATTCTCCGAGGAGCGGATTCGACCCGGCGTTGCCGAGCGTGACCGCGAACACACCTTCCCCGCGGAGATTCTGGCCGAGCTAGGCGAGATGGGGCTTCTGGGGATGAGCGTGCCGGAGGAATACGGCGGTAGCGGGTTGAGCGGTCTGGATCTTGTGATCGTCATCGAGGAGATCGCGCGCGTGTGCCCTTCAATTGCCGTCAGTGTGATCGCCTCGAACTCGGTGTGCGGTTGGCCCATCAACTGCTTTGGTTCCGAGGACCTCAAGCGTCGGGTTCTGCCCAGCTTGGCTTCGGGCTCGGCGCTGGGGTCATTTGCCGTGACCGAGCCGGGTGCCGGCAGTGATGCGGCAGCCATGAAGACGACCTCGGTGAGAGACGGCGAGAGCTGGGTCCTGAATGGTGGCAAAGTCTGGATTACCAATGCGGGCGTGGCCAAGTTCTATTTGACGCTTGCGCGAACAGATCCGGACGCGGGATTCTGGGGTATTAGTGCCTTTGTCGTGCCATCAGAAGCGCCGGGATTGTCGATAGGCCCAGCGGAGGAGAAGCTCGGCCTAAACGCCAGTGTCACGGGCTCCTTGATCTTCGAGGACTGCCGAGTACCAACCACAAACCTGCTCGGACGGGAGGGCCAAGGGCTCATGATCGCCATGGCAGCCCTCGACAACTCCAGGATCGGGATCGCGGCTCAGTCAATAGGCATCCACCAGCGAGCACTCGAGTTGGCCGTCGAATATTCTCGTCAGCGGGAGCAGTTCGGCCGCCCGATCGCCGAGTTCCAGGCGATTCGGTTTTCCATCGCCGAAATGGCCACCCGACTCGAAGCCGCGCGATGTCTGACTCGCGCCGCAGCCGCAGCCCAGGGCACTCGTGAAGCCCCTCGGCTCGCCTCACAAGCAAAGCTGTTTGCGTCGGAGGCCGCGAATCGGGCTTGCTGGGACAGCCTGCAGATCCATGGGGGCAATGGATTCAGCGAAGACTACGAGATTGCCAGGCTCTATCGAGATGTCCGTGTGACTACCATCTATGAAGGCACCAGCGAGATTCAGCGACAACTCATCGCTCGACAATTGATTGAGTAGGTAGACCGGCTATGAATCGGCAGCTGGATGCTTTTGCCAAGAAACTTCTGCCCGAAGGAGCTCGCCAATACCTCGGGGCAAAGCATCGCGAGATGCTGTTTCGGCGCGCGATGAAGCGATTCATCAGCTCACCAGAATCGTCTAACCAGTCCGGAAGCCCGATATTGCGGGACCTGATCTATGGCTGGGGCAACGAGATGTGGAGCGCTCTGGATGAGTATCTCGTGGCCTGCATTCGGCATGCTCTCGTCACGAGAGGGCCGATCTTGGAATGTGGGTCGGGTTTGACCACCGTGCTGGTCGGTGCGGTCGCGCAGCGGCGCGGTCTGAAGATGTGGAGCCTCGAGCACGAAGTGGAGTGGGCGGCGAGAGTGCGGTCAATTCTCACCCGGTATCGAATCGACAGCGTCGTGGTGTGTGACCAGCCACTGACAGACTATGGGAAGTACTCTTGGTATCAGGCGCCGATGGAGTCGATGCCGGACAGCTTCGATCTCGTCATCTGTGACGGCCCCCCCGCCGTGACAAAGGGTGGGAGATACGGTTTGGCCCCCCTGTTCAAGGACAGATTCAAACCTGGATGCATAATCCTTTTGGATGATGCCTGGCGTGAAGAAGAACAGCAGATCGCCGAGCGCTGGGAGTCCGAGCTCGGTGCGTCATCGAATCTCTGCGGCTCGGTCAACCCCTTTATCGAGCTGAGAGTGGAAGAATCTCTGCGCTGAACGCAGGTCACGACGGGATCCCCACGCGCCCCGTTGATCAGACGTCGCTGGTCATGATGAACAGCGGCTGGCGCAGAAGGGTCTTGTATTTGGGTCGCAGACGCTCGGAACTGTAGTAGCGAGCCACGTCGATGACCTTCTTGCGTCCGACGACCACATCGATCGGAACGCTGTCGTAGACGCCGCTTCTGAGGCTGACAAGCCGACCGTGGATTCCGTCGAGGATGAGATCGAGCGCCAGGTTTCCAAAGGCCATCGGAACGATCGAATCCATCGCATCGGGGTCACCGCAGCGGACCATGTACCCGAGTCGTTGATTGACGATGTTGACCATCCGGCCGTTGTTGTAGCGCGGCGAGACTTCTTTGAGAAGCTTGGATACCAGGTCGCCGATACCACCCAGCTTGCGATGGCCGTACTGATCCATCTCACTGCCTTCGAAGGCCATCTCATCCTGGTCGCTCATTCGGGCGCCCTCCGATACGAGCACCACCGAGTAGTTGCTACCGGCCGCATCTCGATCTTCGGATAGAAGTCGAGCCAGGTGATCGACCTCGAATCGCGACTCTGGAATCACGCAGCGATTGGCAGCTCCGGCCATCGTCGGCAACAGTGCCGTATACCCCGCATACCGCCCAAACACCTCGATGACCAAGAATCGCTCATGCGACCCGGCCGTGGTTCGCAGCCTGTGCGTCAACTCGATCGTTCGCGTGACACAGGTCGAGAAACCGATGCAGTAGTCGGTACCCGGGACGTCGTTGTCCATCGTTTTTGGTATCGCAACCACCTTGATTCCTTCTGTGGCGAGCCGCTGACCGTAACTCAGAGTGTCGTCGCCGCCGATCGGTATCAGGTAGTCGATTCCGATGTCTTCGAGGTTCTCCAGAACCGCGGTCGTCACGTCGTTTACCTCATCGCCGAAGCGATCGGATAGATGGGCTGGGACCAACTCCCGTGGCAGGTGGCTCGGCCGAGTGCGAGAAGTGTGAAGAAAGGTGCCCCCAGTGCGGCCGGCGCGGTTGACCAATTCTCCGGTCAATTCCACGACATGGTCATTGTCGTCGATCCCTTCGTCGGGGTGATAGTCGACCAGGCCGGCCCAACCACGTCGGATCCCGATAACGCGATAGCCTTCGCGCAGGGCGCGGATCGTGACCGCGCGAATGGCAGGATTGAGACCCGGAACGTCACCGCCACCGGTCAGGATTCCTATCGTTCCCTTATAGTTACTCATCCTCTTCTCACTTTCAGGGCGGTAGGCCGGAACTCTTGGTCAGGGCGGTCCCTACCGCAGGTCGAGACGAGATTCTATCCACATGTTGTGACGACTGTGAGACACGTAGTCCTGGCAGGGTGTTGCCTTCCAGTTCCCTCTAAACCAGAATACCGAACGTCAAGCCGCGCGGACTTGCGATGCTCATCACGTTCATCATTCTTGGATTTACGATTCTTCTGTTTGTCTGGGGTCGGTTTCCGGCAGATCTGGTGGCACTCATGTCCCTGCTTGCCCTGATCTTGAGCGGGGTCCTCGATGTCGGTCAGGCGATGGCGGGATTCGGCAACTCCGTAGTTGTGATGATCGCGGCCCTGTTCGTGGTGGGTGAAGGGCTCTCCCGAACCGGTGTTACCGGCTGGCTGGGCGAGCATCTCTTGCAATGGGCGGGGGGCAGCGAGAATCGACTTTTGGTACTCATGATGCTTGGGGCGGCCGCTCTTTCGGCGTTTATCAGCAATACGGGGACCGTCGCCACGCTGCTACCGGCGGTTGTTGCGGCCTCGTGGCGAATCGGCAGCACACCATCGAAGTTCCTCATTCCTCTCTCGTTTGCCGCCAGCACGGGTGGCCTGTTGACCCTTACAGGTAGCCCCCCAAACATCATCGTTGCCGATGTTCTTGCCGATTCTGGCCTGCGCCCTTTTGGTTATTTCGAATTTGGCTGGATTGGCTTACCGCTGCTTCTAGCAGCAACCCTGTTCATGGTTGTCGGCGGCAAGCGACTGTTGCCGACACGTGAAGCGCAGAATCGGCCTATCGATGTCGACGCGTCGATCGGTGAGCTCGCAGAGGCCTATTCGATTGATCGAGAGGTCTACCGACTTCGGATCCGAAGGGGATCTCTGCTGATCGGAAAGACACTCCGAGAGTCGGAATTGGGTAGCAAGTTCGGAGTTCTGGTTGTGGATGTAGACCGAAATGACGAGCCTCGAGAGTCCCTGCGGCCGACTCCTCTGGCCAAGCTGGCCCCGGATCGCAAGCGTTCGGAGCTCGGGCCGGAGACCCGACTATACGAAGGTGATCTGATCGATGTCCTTGGGAAGGAGGTTGCACTTCACAAGTCCATGGAGCACTTCCGACTCAGTCTCGTTCCGATAGAAGGAGACAGGGAGAGCCAGGGCCGACGCTGGGTATCTGCCGAAGTCGGTATCGCCGAGGTCCTCATTACACCGAGGTCAGCCTACATTGGCAAGACGGTTCGTCAGGGTCAGGTCGGGCAGAAATACGATCTGCAGGTGCTTAGCATCCGACGTCGGGATCGGTCGCTTCCATTGACCGATGCTCGTCTTAGATTTGGCGACTCTCTACTCGTCCGCGGCACCTGGGAGGCGATTGGCCTTTTGGCGCAAGAGAGGCGCAACTTCGTCGTAGTCGGAAGCCCCGAGGAGATGGCGCGCGAGAGCTTCGGGCTGCGACCCAAGTCGACTATTGCGGTCGGAGCGCTGGTGATGATGGTGATACTCATGGTGGGTGGCTGGGTGCCGACCGTTGTGGCCGCCCTCTTGTCGGCTCTGACAATGATTCTAGGTGGCTGCCTGACGCCGACCGAAGCCTACCGGTCGGTTAGCTGGGAGAGTGTCGTTCTAATCGCTGCCATGATTCCGATGAGCACGGCCCTGGAAGTTACTGGTGGAGTGGAATTGCTGGCAAGCGGGCTGGTGGGCTCACTCGGTCAGATTCACCCGTTACTCCTGATGGCAGGGGTTTTCGTCCTGACCGCTGGATTTAGCCAAGTGATTAGTAACACGGCGACGACGGTGTTGGTGGCTCCAGTCGTGCTCAAGGCGGCGTTGGACCTGGGAATCTCACCCCATCCGTTGCTGATGATCGTCGCGGTAAGTGCATCGACCGCGTTTTTGACTCCAATCGGTACCACCACAAATCTTCTGGTGCTTTCGCCAGGAGGGTACCGGTTTGGGGATTATTGGAAGACCGGCCTGCCGTTGGTTATTCTTCTACTCGGGATCAGTCTGCTGCTGATTCCTCGGATCTGGCCCCTATGAAACAGGGTGCTGAGATCGGCTTCAGCTCACGCGGCGTCCACGGCCGAGCTGGCCTCGGTGCGACGAGCTCTAGAGCGAGGAGAGGCCAAAGAAAAAGCCGGCTGCGACCTAGGTGGTCACAGCCGGCGCCTCTCTTGGTTTGGCGGGATGTCGGATCTGCGTGGCCTAGAACCGACAATCATCTACTAATGAAGTATGCCTCGGGTGGGTGAAGAAGCGTCAAATCAAGAGAAGTATAGTTTCAGCCTCCCTGGCCGACTCACCGCCAGCGAGGTTACCTCGATGGCGGGAACAACCACCTTGCAGGGCGAAGATGTGTCCTTCAAGGTGGAGGATGGCAAGGTCTATGTCGATGGCGCCC
>CAJHZD010000289.1_pt1 | contig 36926 bp, 24 predicted proteins | sample 9198941 | NCBI WGS metagenome assembly CAJHZD01 (sample SAMEA7708371, study PRJEB35096) | sediment metagenome | biome: marine neritic benthic zone biome [ENVO:01000025]; feature: sediment [ENVO:00002007]; material: shallow marine sediment [ENVO:03000034] sea grass bed [ENVO_01000059] ...
ACAAAGCTCACATCGTCTTGAGGTGGGTCGTACGCCAAGACGTTCTCTTTCAAATGCGCGCAGATGTCATTGGCCGGCTGATCGATGACGGCGGCGATGCAGCGCTCCACCTCATCGGGAAAATAACTGCCCCCACCATGCTCGGAGAGCCCATCGGTGTAGAGCAGCAACACGTCCCCGGCGGAAAGCAGATCGATCTCGTTCACCGTATATTTCTGTTTGAATCCGAGACTTCCAGGGTCGACGTTCTCATCGAGCTCGGCATTCGACGGGAAGATACCGACCGGAGGATAGGTGGTCATTCGCTCGTCGCTGATATGAACGAAGCTGCCGAACTCGCGCGAGAAGATCATCGGCTGCTGGTGACCGGCGGTGATGAATCGGAATCTCCCTTCCTCGGAAATCTCACCATAGATCATGGTCAGAAACTTGTTGATATTGGTTGTCTTGAAGAAACGCTGATTGATGTGTTCGAACAGCTTCGTGGTGATCTCTCCAAATCGATCGAGCTCGTAGTAGGCACCCAACAGGAAGGCCTGATGCAGCATGGCGGCGATCACGGCGTCGGTAACCCGATGCCCCGAAACGTCTGCGACCAAGATCCCGGCGCGATGCTTCAGGCGGTACAGGTTCTCTGCGACCTCCGGTCTGTTCTTGGCTTCTGCCTCCCGAATTCGCCTATCGAGGTCGTATCGTCTCTTGAAATCGAGATAGATCAGGTGGTCTCCTCCGATGACTCCATTCAAGGGTACCGAGGCCCCACAGATGTCGACGCCGTCGAGCTCCGGCACACCGCCAGAGGCAGGTTTCAACGCGCCGGCAATCTCCTGAAAGTTTTCCAGCTCTTCATTGAGGTAGCTCTCGTAGCTCGTCTTGGGCATGACGGCTCAGCTTACCAAGTGCTCTTAGGTCGTAGCGACGTGAGCGCTTGGAGCTCAGCCTCTCCCTAGCTTCCCTCGGGGCTTGATGTGGCCTGTGGCCGGACTCGGCTCGAATGTAGAATCACGACATGGGCCCGGGACAGGCGGCAGACCGACAGCTTCTATCGTGGTCGTCGCTCTACTGGGTCGCGCTGGTGCTGGTGGTGGTATTTGGCGCCTACCTGCGCCTCGATGGCTTGGGCGAGCCCTCGCTCTGGCACGATGAGATCTACCATGTCCTGATTGGCGAGAGGGCTTTGGACGAGCCGGCCCTCCAGTGGGTTGTTGGGCTCGAGTCGGATCTGGAGAACGGTCCGCTCTACTACGCAACACAGCTGATAGCCAACCGCTTGATCGGAGGCGAGATCGGCGTTCGAATCGTGCCTGCAATCGTCGGCATTGCGACTCTGCCTCTGATGGCCTTGGCTGGTTTCCTGATCTCCGGCAGGTTAGTTAGCCTGGTGGCGGCTCTGTTTCTCGCAGTCTCGCCTCTTCATGTCTACTTTTCCCGCGAGGGTCGTCCCTACGCGGCCGTGATGTTTCTGGCCTGTCTGATGTTGGTGGTGCTCTTGAGGCGACGCTGGCGGTGGTCTGTGCCTGCCGGCTATCTGGCCTGTGTCACGGCGGCATACACGGGTGCGATGTCGGCGCCCCTGCTGGTCGGCTTTGGTGCCATCGCGGGGATGCAGCTCCTGGGGTGGCTCCGCAAGGGCCGCCGTGGGGATCTGACCGTCGAAGAGAATGCGTTACGGCGCGTCAGCCTTCATTTCGCACTTGCGGCTGCGATAGGAGCGGCGTTGATTTTTCTTCTGTACATCGATTTCGAGGCCGCGCCTCAATATGAGTTTGATTTCAGCAAGCCAAAATCCAAACTCGTCACCGAATCGCTGTCGATGCGAGCGGTCAAGAAGTTTGTTGCCAGCATGTCTACCTCGGGTGTGACGTGGATCTCGATGCAGAGGAGGTCTGTCTGGTTCCTGCTGCTCGCTGCTCTCGGATCGGGTGCCGGTCTTTGGCGTCATCGCCGAGCCACGACTCTTACGTTGGCGATGTTTCTGTTGCCGTCCTTGGCCTCCTTTGGGGCTCTGATTGCGATGGGCCGGTTCTACGGTATGCGCTATACCTGCTCTGGTCATACCGCGTTCATTCTGTTGGTCGGGCTCGGCGTCGTAGCGAGTGCTCGATTTCTCGTATGGGTGATACCCGCCGATGCAGGATCTGGTCGGCTAAGACCGGTAGCCGCCTCGGCTCTTGCTCTGACGATTACACTGCTGGTTGCGGGACCGAATGTGGAGGTCTCTCGGAGCCAGCCCTACGAAAAGCTCGATTGGAGAGGTCTTGCAACGCTGCTTCATGACGCCGCGATCGATGGCGAGACCATCGTGGCAGCCGACCGTTGGCCTTATATGTGTCTCAACTACTATCTCGAGGCGATGCCTCGTCGCATACCGATCGTCGATGCCTCGCGCTCGGTCGATCTGGCGCAATCGATCGCGGCCAGAGCGGATTCTGCTTGGCTCGTGACCGCAGGGATAAGGTTCGGGCCCGAGATGCGCAAATGGATGCATCAGTTCGACCACATCCTCTCCCGGCAGATAGCCGAGCTCGATGTCTTCTTTGCTCCCGACTTTCGAACTCTTGTCGAGACTCGTTTTACTGCGGATCGGGGAGATCTTTTCGTCGAGACCTTCGACAGCCAGATGCGACGATTCGAGTTCGAGGCCGACGAGCTTCTGTTGCAAGGGTCGGGGTGGTCTTTTCCCGAGCTGAATAGGGAGGGGATTTCATTTCAATGGGCAACGGCACCCGAAGCGGAGCTGGGTATGCCGTTCGCTTCGACGAGGGATCGAGTGATCCGGTTTCGGGCTCTGCCGTTTTCGTATGAGCAAGCACCAGTTCAGACCGTGGAGCTGGTTCTCAATTCGAAGCTTCTAGGCTCTGTCGAGCTAAGCCAGGGATGGAGTGAGCATGAACTCCTTGCACCGGCTTCAGCATGGCGAGGTGGTCCCGACATTTTGATCCTGCGGTTCGGACGCACGAACTCACCGGCCCAGGTCGTACCTGGCTCCGGTGACCGGCGATTCCTCAGCGCCGCGTTCGACTACCTCGAGGTCGTCGATGGAGACGGGAACTGATCAGGAAAGAGCCCTTTTGGCAGCATCTCTTCCGACCAGGGCAAACCCGACCGAGTTGAAATTGAACTCGGCGACCTCTCTGAACAACCGCTTTGCTTCTTCGGAATTCCCCGCCCCCTCCTCGGCCAGGGCCAGCTGATAGCGGACATAGATATTGTTGGCATGGTCTGCTTGGCGTAGATGCTCGCGGGCAGTCTCGTAGTCGCCCTGCTTGAGCGCCGACATTCCCGTGACCCAGTGATAGGGCTCCATCTTTCGCGGATTGGTGTCGTCTTGGACCAGCCGGGCTGATTCTTCGGCATGTTTCGCTGCCCTATCGTAATCACCCTGATAGACAGCCAAGAGACCCTCCCAGGCCTGACAGTTGGCCTCTTGCAGACGTGCGGCGTCTTCAGTTCCAACTTCACGGCCGATCTCGCGCTGCAACTCGTTTCGACGGGTAATCGCAGTCTCGGCCTGATCCAGAAGATCCGCATGCAAGGCCGCGGTGCTGAAGTTGGTCAGGGCGAACACCTGTGCCCCCTTGATCTGGTCGGCGGGGGTCCCGAGTGCTTCGAGTGAGTCTGCAAGGTTCATCAGCTCGTCGAGTGTGCCTTGAATGTTGCCCTGATGAATGTGAGTAAAAGCTCGGTAGTTAGCGTAGAAGGCACGATTCTCGGGCCGGGCGTTGTCGACCCCGGCATCATATGCATCGCGCGCTTCATCGAAGTGCCCGACAAACGAGTAGGCATGGCCTTTCTTCAGTTGCGCAACCGCCAGTGTGGGATCTTTCCAGGTGGCCTCGGTATAGGCCTTCAGCGCACCGTGTAGATCGTTCTGGGCTCGAAGTGCGTCACCCAGACCCTCGTAGGCCTTCGCTTCGCTTGGATGGTTTTCGACGAAGCGACGCATGACGGCCTCTGCTTCGACGAGGTCGCTAGGCTGACCGAAGATGTAGTTGTTGCCCAGAAAATAGGCGGCGGCGGTGGACTGGGGATCGAGCTCCAGAGCCCGACGGGCCGAAGCTCGGGCATCTTCGTTCTCATTTCGAAACGCCTGGTATGTGGCCAGTGCTGTCCAGGCTCGCGGGCTGTTCGGATACGTCTCGGTCAACTCGAGAGCAAGTCGAAGACCCCGGTCGGAATCGTTGGTCAGAAAGGTACGGTTCATCTCGATCAGGAGACGTTCGCCGTCGCTTTTGCCTTCGAGGCTAGCGGAAGCAAGATCGACCATTTCCTGAAATTCCGCGAAGGAGAACGAGACATTCGAGAGGCCGAAGTACGCATAGGCGAAATCGGGATCGATCTCGATTGCGGCTCGAAGCTTCTCTCGAGCCTCGACGGGCCGAGCCACGTCGAGGAAGTGCTGACCCTCGAGGAATAGCCCGCGTGCCTCTTCGGAATCGGTCGTTATGGGGATCTCCTCGATCTCCAAACGGACGATCTCGACCTCGGGTTCTGCATCTTGCGGGTCAGCTGTACACGCGACGCCAGCCACGACCACCGTGAGAAGCGTCGGCACTGTGGCTTTGATCGAAGAGAAGCTGCGGAACTTTCTCGATGATTGGCTCAATTGTCGAGTCTCCTTACTGCGGGTCGTCCGGCCTCGTCCCGTGAATTCTACGAAGATCATCCGGGTTGGGTTGCCTTTGGCGCTGGAATTAGTATTCTTGTCGATGGCGACCCGCGAGGGAAATCCGATGAGATTCATTGTTTGTATTGCAATGGCGGCGCTGTCGGTGATAGCCGCTGCTCCTGCGCCTGCGGCAGTGACACCGGACGAGAGCATCGTTCTGGATCGATGGGAATTGCAGTTGGGTGGTTTCTTGACCCGCATCAATACGAAGCTGCGCTTCCCGGAAACCGAAAACCGGCCCGGAGGCGAGATCAGTTTCGAGGATGACCTCGACTTTGATGACACCGACAACTTGTTCCGATTCGCTGTCGGTAGACTCTTCGGTAAGAGGCACGAGCTCCGGGGCACCTACTTCGGTCTCGAACGCGATTCTCTGCTCACCTTCGAAACCGAGATCGACGTCGGGGACGAGACGATTCCGATCGGCGCCGATATCGACGTTGTCTTCGACACCGAGCTCGCCACCGTCGACTACACCTATTGGGTAGTAGCCGGGGCCAAGACCGCCTTTGGCATCTCCGGGGGATTGACTCTCTTCGACCTCAAGACGGGGGTCGACATCGTAAATCCCGATATCGGCGATGTGATTCTCGAACTCGATACCGATGTGCCGGTGCCGCAGATTGGCCTAAGGGTGCGTCATGCCCTGAGTCAGAAGTTCGTTTTTCTGGGTGAAGGCACATTTCTTAGGTTCAGGGATGTCAGTGACGTCGACGGTGATATTTGGGGCGGGCGGTTGGGAATCGAGCACCGCAGCTTTCGCTACATCGGATTCGGTGCCCAGCTCAGCATCAACCGCTACAACCTGAGCACGGGTGACTCCAAGTTCAACGTCGATTTCGAATACGACATCGAGGGCTTCTACTTCTACCTGCGCGGCACTTTTGGCGGTGTCAAAGGGTCGAAGAGTAGCTAGCCGACAAGCTACCTTTTGGGGCAGGTACCGGCCCCCGCCCTAGGAGTGTTTGACCGACCTCCTCTCTGTGTTACCTATGGTTGGCGAGAGTGCGGAGGCCCCTCCTCAAAGAAGGGCCCGCTATTCCAACTTCAACGGTACCCGGGTCGGCAACCGTCGACAGGGAGGTCATAGAAATGAATAAGCTTGTGTCTTCTGTTGTGTTGATTGCTCTGCTCGCGGTTTTCCTGATTGGGGCCGCGAACCTGGAGAAAAGTGTGACGAATCCATTCTTGAGCGAATATCCGACGCCCTTTGGGGTACCACCGTTCGATCAGATCGAGATCGAACACTATCTTCCCGCCTTTGATCAGGGGCTTAAGGATCAGGAGTCCGAGATAGGAGCTATCGTGGACAACCCGGCCGCACCGAGCTTCGTGAACACAATCGAGGCAGTCGAGCGATCTGGGGCACTGATCGACAGAGTGCGTAACGTTCTGCTCAATCTGAGCTCGGCCGATACAAACGACGAGATCCAAGAGATCGTCAAGGAGACGCAGCCACGTTTTGCCCGCCACAAAGACGACATCCGCCTCAACAGCGAGCTGTTCGATCGAATCTCGACGGTCTACAACCAAAAGGACGATCTCGAGCTGACGACCGAGGAGCAGACGCTTCTCGAGGAGACCTACAAAGACTTTGTTCGGGGCGGAGCCGAGCTCGAAGAGGAGCAGCAGAAACGGTTCCGTGAGATCAACCAAGAGCTTGCGGTTCTCAGCGTTCAGTTCGGCGACAATGTGCTCGAGGAGATGAATGCGCCAGCTCTGGTCCTAGACAGCGAACAAGACCTCGCCGGTCTGCCGGATCAGGTTCGGTTGAATGCGGCTCAGACGGCCAAAGAGCTTGGGCTCGACGGAAAATGGGTCTTTACGCTGCAGCGCACAAGCTGGACGCCCTTTCTCAAGTTCTCTGAACGGCGTGATTTGCGAGAGCAGCTCTATCGGGCCTATATGAACATGGGAAACAATAATGACGAGTACGACAACAAGGCGGTAGCGGCACGGATCGCTGCTCTGCGCGCCGAGCGCGCGCGGCTGTTGGGCTACGAAAGTCACGCCCACTTTGTGCTCGAGAGGAATATGGCAAGAACGCCGCAGCGGGTGACCGATCTCTTGACCGAGGTCTGGCAACCCGCCCTCCAACAGGCCAAGATCGAGACCGCGGACATCCAAGCCTTGATCGATAGCGAAGGTGGCGGCTTCAAAGCCGAAGCCTGGGATTGGTGGTTTTATTCGGAGAAGGTGCGCAGGGACAAGTACGACTTCGATGAGCAGACCCTCAAGCCTTACTTCGAGCTCGAGAGGGTTCGCGACGGTGCATTCGAAGTAGCCAAAAAACTCTATGGAATCAGCTTTGAAGAGCGGACAGATGTGCCGGTCTATCATCCCGACGTCCAGGCGTTCGAGGTGAAAGATGCCGACGGGAGCCATCTGGGGCTCTTCTACGTCGACTACTTCACTCGGACGAGCAAGCGGGGCGGGGCCTGGATGAACAACTTTCGGGACCAGAGCCGGTTGGATGGCGAGGAGATTCGACCGATCGTCGCGAACGTGTGTAATTTCTCGCGACCGAGCGGAGATGGACCGGCGCTTTTGAGTCTCGACGAAGCTCGCACCCTGTTTCACGAGTTTGGTCATGGCCTTCACGGTTTGCTGGCCAACGGTACCTACGAATCGCTGTCAGGCACCAACGTGCGCCGAGATTTTGTCGAGCTTCCGTCACAGATCATGGAGAACTGGGCGATGGATCCCGAGGTGTTGTCACAGTACGCACGGCACTACGAGACTCAGGAGCCCATCCCAGCCGAGCTGATCGAGAAGATGGAGGCAGCCGAGAAGTTCAACCAGGGTTTTGCGACAACCGAGTATCTGGCGGCGTCGTTTCTCGATATGGATTGGCACAGTCTGACCGACGGAACGCAGCGCGACTCGCTAGAATTCGAGGCCGAGGCGTTGGAGGAGATCGGGCTGATCCCGGAGATCATCTCCCGGTATCGCACGACCTATTTCTCCCACATATTTTCGGGTGGATATTCCTCGGGATACTACAGCTATCTCTGGGCCGAGGTCCTCGACGCCGACGCCTTCGAGGCCTTCAAGGAGAAAGGCCTCTTCGACGAGGAGCTAGCCGCCTCGTTTCGCAGGAATATTCTCGAGGCAGGTGGCACCGAACCGCCCATGGATCTCTACCTCAGGTTTCGTGGCGAGGAGCCCAAGATTGATGCTCTCCTCGAGAGACGAGGCCTGGGTCCGTAGCGGTTCTCAGTCGATCACGATTCTGGCGTGACGCGGTTGAATGGGTCGATTGTTGTCGAAACCAACGATGTCGTGGAAGTGTTGGATCTGCTCGGGTGACGCCACGATTGGTTCCTTGAGAATCACCCATGCCACCCCCTCGGTGCACGGCGGCGTGGTCAGAGAGCCGTTGTAGTAGAAGTACTCTTGACGATTCGGAAATAGATCGTTGTAGTCGAGGTCCCCCGCGTAAGGGTCCTTGCCGCGTTTTGCTCGAAACGAGGGTAGCTGGTCCATGGTTTCGTTGTGAGCTCCCTCTTCGAACAGGAGTGCGATTACAGCTAAGTCACCGACCTCGTTCTGATGAACCATGTGTATTTCCATCGCATATGCCTTTCCTCCGACGAGATGCTCACTCGGGCTGTGAAAGTGGAACTGCTTGAGCTCGAAGCGCTCCTCGAGAAGCCAGAGATAATTCCCGGGATTGACCTCTTCCATCAGGGTGTGGCCGGTATTGGTCTCCTTGAGCCGCCCCGGATTCGTGTACTCGAAGATCAGCTTGGGCAGATCTGTATCGGCCTGCGCCTCCAGATCGATCGGTGATTGATTGCGTCCGCGCTTGCAGATGTCGAATCCTTCTTCGAGATCGCCCCAGTATTCTGGCCCCTTGTCGCCTTCGTAGCCCCATTCCTGACCTTCGCTTGCCCCCGTTGAGACCGGTATCATGGATAGTGTTGTCAAGATCGTCAGTACCGTGAGCCCGGTCACGCCGATCGATAGGATATCTTTCACAGTCGAGTCCTCCATGAGGCGCTAGTCTTTGGTTCGTCCATGGATCCAAATCTTATCCTCTATACTCGTCGATCTGAACTGAAGCGACGAACCCAGAATCGCAAACCAACCTGAACCGGAGACGACATGCCACGCCTCGATTTCTATTCCGACTACAAGCTTTTTGTGAAGTTCAAGCTCGGTACCGAGGAGATTACTATCGGTCGAGCCGACAATTGCACGGTGCAGCTTCCTGATGATCGAGTCTCTCGTGTGCATGCCGTGATCCGTCCCTCTGGCGGAGGCTACGACCTAGAAGACCGCAGCCTCAACGGCACTCGTGTCAACGATCGGATGGTGAATGAATCGGAACCTCTCGAGCCCGGGGATCGTATCTACATCCAGAATTTCGTGATCATCTACCAGCCAGACGACGCTCTATCGATCGACTTTGGTGAGCAACACACGATTTACGAAGGCTGAGTTCGAGCGGGGCCTGGCCGACCTCGGTCGTCGGGACTGCGATCTGGCGACTGTGCTCGAGCGCCACGGGCCTCCCCCGATGTGGTCGCGGAAGCCAGGATTTCCTACCCTGGTGCACATCATCTTGGAACAGCAGGTCTCGCTGGCTTCGGCCAAGGCCGCCTACGATCGCTTGCTGAAGGCTGTATCAGCGCTGGCGCCGCAGACCTTTCTCGAGTTGGATGACCGGCAGCTGCTGCGGGTTGGTTTCAGTCGTCAGAAGGCGCGGTACTGCCGGGGTCTGGCTGCCGCTATCCTGAACGGAGACTTCAGACTCGCGCAGCTAGGAAGGAAGAGTGAAGAGCGGGCTCGGGACGAGCTCCTCGCGATCGTTGGGATTGGCCCCTGGACGGCTGATATCTATCTGCTGATGGCCCTCGAGAAGCCCGACATCTGGCCTGTCGGCGATCTGGCCTTGGCCGAGGCGATGCGCGAGATCAAGGGTCTAGATTGCCGTCCAAGCGGCGAGGTACAGCTCGAGAACGCGGAGCAGTGGCGTCCTTGGCGAGCCGTCGCGGCCCGAATCCACTGGCATCATTACCTCAGCGGATCGCCCGCCATGCCCAGTGGTGAGGACAGCACAAGCGGGATGGCGGCCGCGGCGCCAAACATCGTCAGGTAGGGCTGAAACTCCAGAAACAGGGCCTCGCGTAGCGGCGGCACGTCATCGATACCGTAGATCAGGTGTCGGGTCATCGGACCTTTGAACCGATCAACTACAGGCGGCTGGCTTTTCGAAGGACTGGTCGGCAGAGGCGTGGATGCTCTCGAGCTCGAAGCAAGCCGCTTGTCGCGTGGCGTCGTTGCCCACGGCCTTTGCCGCCGCCGCCAAACCTGCCAGCGAGCGGCTCCGTCTCGGCGCCCGCTGAAGAGCGATCTCATACTGCTCGATGGCCTCCTGTGGTCGCTTCAGGCTATACAACACGTGGCCGTATAGCTCGTGTGACGGCTGGGTTATCGAAGGCGGTCCGTACTCGAGAGGTCGGCTCGACTCGATCGCTGTCGCCTCGTCGAGAAGCTCAACCGCGCGAACATCGTTTTCTTCTTGCAGGGCGATCATGGCGGCAAGACTCTTCAACTGGACGGTGGCGTCGGCGAGAGCTCCGTCCGAAACCTCCAAGAACCATTCGGTCTGCTGGTCGAGCGCTCCCGGTGAGCTCGACTCGATCGCTTCTTCGAGCTCACCGAGGGCGCTACGAGCTCTGTCGACATCTCCAGCATTCAGCGCCCCAAATCCGTCGGCGAAATACTGTTTCGCGGCTCCGCTGAGCCTGAGTGAGTCGGCGTCGATACTTCTGGGCAGCTTCCAGGCCCCGGTCTCGATGACATAGGCGGCGCGCATTGCGGCGTAGTGCCAGGTCGAACGGCCGGTTTTCGTTTCCTCCGCGAACTCGGCCATCATGTCGAGCTTGGCTCGAGCATCTTCGTAGCGTCCGAGTTGGAGATAGGAGTACATCAACCAATAGAGGGCGTGGTAATTCTGGGCGTCGGCGTCCAGGTCTTTTCGCTTGGCTCTCTCTACCGAGACCTCCCAGGCATTCACATTGGATTCGACCGAGTTCTCCCAATCGCCCATAGCCACAAAGATGTGCGAGATCATGTGCTGGGCGTGCGAAGCCGCTGGGGCGATGTCGGCATAGACACGGGCGGCTCGCAGGCCAAGCGGCGCATGAACCGGATCGTCATAGGAGTGAATCAGGTAGTGCGCCGCACCCGGGTGCCTGGGATTGACGGCAAAGACCTCCTCGACGATCGAAGCGGCGTGCATGTAGACGGAGAAGTCCCTTTCTCCCTGCTTGGTACCGAGAACCGAGAGGGCATAGAAGCTCTTGGCTTCGAGGTCATCCGGATAGCGCTCCGAGAGACCTCGCATCGCCTCAGAGTAGTCGTAGTCGCGCTGAACCTTGTCGCCTTCCCCAAAGAGGACCTCGACCGCGGCGAGATAGCCCTTCTCGCGCTCGGTCGAGGCTTGGGCAGCTCGCTCTTCAGGCGAAGCGGCAAGCTTTTCGAGCGCAGCCCGTGCCGCGTCTAGATCCTGCTGGCGCCAGAGCGGGTGATTGTGCGTCATGGCTTCGCCCCAATAAGCCAGTGCAAAGTCGGCATCGATCTTCTGAGCGGCCTGGAACTCTTCCCGGGCATCCACATACTCGAAGCTATGCAACAGCAAAACGCCCCGGTAAAAAGGTCCCTGGGCCTGCTCGGACCCCGAGTTCGGGAAATCAACGCTCCCGAGGTCGACAACTTCCGTGGCCCAGATGGGGGCATGGAAGACTGCGATCAGGGCGAGGCAGAGGATCGGGACGATCTGGCGAGCTGTGTTCATCGTGGGCTCCTGGAGTGAACCGGACCCCATGAGGTCTCTCGGTTCGGTTTGTACATCATGACTCGCCAAGCTCGGCGACTCGCTGGCCCAGCCCGGTGTCCTCGGCAAGAGACAGCAGTTCCATTCCTCCGGCACACAGATTCGAATTAATCTTGCAGTGGGCGAGGTTCTGACCAATCATCTACCAGCTGGCATCATGTGTGCTTCAGGGAAAGCGTGGGCGGATTCTATCCCAGCCGGCGCAACCTGAGAGTCGACCGGAGCGTAAGGCCTATCTGAAGCGAGTCCGGTGAATCGTAACAAGTGAGGAAGAGTCATGAAGTCTTTGAGGACGCTATCGTGCGCTGCAGTGTTGAGTGTGGCTCTTGTCGGCCTGAGCCAGGCCCAAGATGTCCCACAACTCGATGTCGAGAAATACGAGCTGTCCAATGGCCTCGATGTGGTGCTGTATGAGAATCACACGCTACCGAAGGTCTCGGTCAATATCGTCTACGACGTCGGTTCGAAGAACGAGAAGCCGGGTCGCACCGGATTTGCTCATCTTTTCGAGCACATGATGTTTCAGGGGTCCGAGCATCACAATTCCGAGTACTTCGAGCCGCTTCAGAAGATTGGAGCCCAGGTCAACGGCGGCACGAGTGAAGACTGGACGATGTATTGGCAAGATGTGCCCAGTGAATACCTGGAGCTTGCCCTATGGTTGGAGTCGGATCGAATGGGCTTTCTGCTCCCTGCACTTACCGAGGAGCGCCTCGACAACCAGCGGGATGTGGTCAAAAACGAGCGTCGTCAGAACTATGAGAACCGGCCCTATGCCAAGTCGACCTTGATTCTCGCAGAGCTTTTGTACCCCTCGAATCACCCGTATTCATGGCCAGTGATTGGTTCGCAGGCCGATCTCACGGCAGCGAGTCTCGACGATGTGTCGGAGTTCTTTCGTCAGTACTACACCCCCAACAACGCCTCCTTGGTGATCGCGGGGGACTTCGATTCGAGCGAAGCTCGGAGCTTGGTGGAGAAGTATTTTGGCTCGATACCCTCGGGCCCGGCAGTCGATCGGATCGAGCAGTGGATCCCGAAGCTAGAGAGCGAGCGCAGAGCGGTGGCGGAAGACGATGTCGACCTTCCTCGTCTCTATTACACCTGGCATACCAGTCCTCACTACATGCCGGGCGATGCCGAGTTCGATCTCCTCTCATCGATTCTGAGCGGCGGCAAGTCTTCGAGGCTGTTCAAGAGTCTGGTCTACGAAAAACAGATTGCCCAGAACGTGATCGCTACTCAAAGCTCGTATCAACTGGTCAGTGAATATCAGATTGTCGTGACCGCACGCGAGGGTCACGCTCTGGAAGAGATCGCGGCCGCCGTGGATGAAGAGCTGAACCGCCTTCTCGAACAGGGTGTCTCGCAAGAGGAGCTCGACCTGGTGCGCGCGGACTGGGAGGCTCGGTTTATCCGACGACTCGAGAATCTTGGCGGTTTTTACGGTGTCGCCGGGTCGATGAACTTCTACAACACTTTTCTGGGTGACCCGAATCGATTTGCGTGGGATATGAATCGCTACCAGGCGGCAACGGTAGACTCGATCAACACCTTTGCTCGCGAGTACCTCAGACCCGAGCGAAAAGCCGTGCTGAAGATCGTTCCTCGAGGCGCATCGGCATCCACCGTCGCCGACTCGCTGGACCGGTCGATCATGCCGGGTCCTGGTACAGAGACCAAGTTCTCACCTCCGGCAATCCATCGAGACTCCTTGGACAACGGTTTGGAGATCCTCGTTGTCGAAGATGCTTCCCTGCCTTTGGTCCAAGCCAATTTGGTAGTCAAGAGTGGTTGGACGGCGGACGACTCCAGTCGACCTGGGGCGGCGACTTTGGTAGCCGCGATGCTCGACGAGGGCACCGAGTCACGCTCGGCGCTCGAGATCTCCGATCAGGCTCGGGCGATTGCCGCCGATCTGTCGACCGACGCGTCGTTCGATGGCTCGTTTGTGCGGCTCAATGTCCTGAAGAAGAATCTCGATTCAGGTCTGGATCTGATGGCCGATATCGCGCTTCGGCCAGCCTTCTCGGAGGACGAGCTCGAGAGACAGCGCAAGAAGTATCTAGGAGACTTCGATCAGTACGAATCGGACCCGGCGGCACGGTCCCGGCGAGCTCTGATGACGGCGATCTATAGTCGCGATCATCCCTACGGTCGTCTGATGTGGCGGCCGGTCCGAGGCGGAGCCCTGTACTACGGCTATGGGACCCCGGAGTCGGTAGCCTCGCTGACACGTGGTGATCTCGTCGAGTTCTACTCGGCCTTCTATCGCCCCAACAATGCCGCGTTGCTGTTTGTCGGTGACATCAGTCCGGCGGAAGCGCGACGAAAAGCGGATCAGTATTTTGGTGATTGGAAACGGAAAGAAGTGCCAACGGAGACCTCGCGGGAGCCCCAGCAGGTCGACGGAACTCAGGTGATCCTGGTCGACAAGCCGGATGCCGCGCAGAGCATGATCGTTGCGGGTCGACTCGGTATGAAGCGCAGCGACCCTGACATGCCGGACATGCAGCTGATTCGCCACATTGTCGGCGGGGGCTTTCAGCGGCTCGATATGAATCTACGTGAGGATAAGGGCTACACCTATGGAGTCGGGCTGTCGATGTGGAGCAACCGTCAACGGGGCCCGATGTATGTGATTGCGCCGGTCCAAAGTCAAAGCACCAAAGAGTCGATTGTGGAGATCATGAACGAGCTCAAAGGACTTGTCGGCGACCGGCCGATCACGGCCGAAGAACTCGAGAACGCAAAAGGTGCTCTGGTGAAGGGCTATCCGAGTGCTTTCGAATCGGTCGGCTCGATTGCTGCCAACCTAGAAGAAGTCTTTCTCCAAAGTCTCGGAGACGATGCTTGGGAAGCCGAGATAGCCGACTGGAGTGCCGTGACTCTCGAAGATGTCAACACCGTGGCCCGCAATCGGATCGACCCCGATGGTCTCGTGTTTGTCGTAGTCGGCGATCTGAAGACGATCGAGCCCGCGATTCGCGAGCTCGGAATCGAGACCGTCGAGGTGATCAGGCCGGGTCCGTAGGCCTCAGGCAACCGGCGGTCATCAGACGAGACTTCGCCCGTCTATCGACGCTCGAATCGGAACTCGCTGGTGGAGTCTTCGGCCGGTTTCTCCAGCGCAATGATCAATCCGCCCGAGGCGGTCTTCGAGTAGGTAAGCCGCTCTCTGTTTCCGTCTCGATCGGTCTCGAAGACGGCTTGATCTTGTCCGGCTGCCACAAGCTCGAAATCAACGCTCTCGTCTTTCGTCTCCCAGCCGTCGAGGCCGGGACTGAAGTGTTTGATCCTCAAGACCACGGCGCTGTCGATCTGTTCGATCAGCATGAATTCGTAAAACACCGGTTTGTCGGCTTTGACCATCTTGAAGGAGCCCATCATGCTGCTTCCTGCCGAATCCGACCAGTGCTCTTCGATTCGCGTGTCTCCCTCGACGCCGATCCAGCTTCCGGTGATCCACGTGAGATCTTCGAGGGTGGGTTCGGCAGTGGAGTCCGCAGCCTCAGCCGCATCTGCAGCAGCAGCCGACAGCAGAGCAGACAGCAAGATGGCCGCGGCCTTGGCGACCAGGCAATATCTTTCGGATATTCGGTTCAAGCTACTCGAGATTCTATTACAGGAGGCTCGATGGACCCGGATTCGAGACCGGAATAGTCTTTCCTCGCCCGTTTGTGACTCCGTCCTCCGGACCGAACCCGAGCCATCGCAGTCAAAACTCTCGCTGCCGCTCTTCGAGCTAATCTACCCGCGCGACGCCTCTGTCTGTCACCGAGTTACTGCGATTTCGACGTTTGCGGCCATCTCTTCTGCAAGCTGAATCTGAAGCTGGCCATAGCGATCCATGACCGCGCGGATCACCGCCGGATCGGACATATCGACACCGGCCCGTTTCAGGGCATCCATCGGATAGACGCTGCCTCCGAGACGTAGCATCGCCAGATAGTCGTCGACGGCGGTCTCGTCGCCATTCCGGAAGCGTTGCGCGATCGATTCTCCCGCTGCGTAGCTCGTTGCATAGACCCAAACGTAGTAGGTCCTGTAGAAGTGGCTGATCCTCGACCAGCCGGCGGCGTAGGCATCGTCGACCACGAGCTCTGTTCCGTAGTACTCCTCGAAGAGCTCTTTGTAGACGGCGTCGAGAGACTCCTTGGTAAGAGGCTCTCCCCTCTGGGCCATATCATGAGCCTCGGACTCCCACTCATGGAAGAAGATCTGAGTCACGAAGGCACCCGAGATGTTGTTCATCGCCTGATTGAGTAGCAGTTTGCGCTCATCGGGGTCGGTACTGCGCTCGAACATCCATTCCAGAAATAGCGATTCGCTGGCAATCGATGCGACTTCGGCGACAAAGAGCGAGTAATCCGAGAAATGAAAGGGCTGAGTGGTGTCGGCGAGAAACCGGTGCACGGCGTGTCCCATTTCATGAACCAACGTCGACACGCCTTCGAGCTTGCCACTCCAATTGAGCAGCAGGTAGGGATGAGAGTTGTAGGTTCCCCAGGCATAGGCGCCGGGTCGCTTGCCTGCGGTCGAGTAGACATCGATCCATCGCTCTTGCAAGGCTCGCTCGGCGACACCGGCGAACTCGTCGCCAAAAGTCTCCTGCCAGAAAGCCATCGCCAGCCCCCAACCCTCCTCGAAGGTGTACGTCTTGTCTATCCCAGGGATCAGGTTCACCGCCAAGTCATAGGGGTGCAGCTCATCGACGCCTAGAAGCTCTTTGCGAAGAGAGGCATAGCTGTGGATCTTGTCTATGTTCTCGTGGACGGTTGCAACCAGGTTCTCGACGACTCCGACCGGCACGTTGGTACTGTCGAGGGCCATCTCCAATACCGACTCGTACCCACGAGCCCGAGCCGTCCAGAGATCACGTTGGATGTTTCCACCGAGAGTAGCTGCGAAGGTGTTTCCGAACTGCCCATAGGTCTCGTGCAAGGCGAGGGCGGCGTCTCGTCGAACGTCTCGATTCTGGCTGGTCACCAGTCTTGGATACTGTCCCGGAACGGCTTTCACGTCACTGCCGTCCTCATCCTTGACGGTGGGCCATTCGATATCGGAGTTTTCGAGCGCGTCGAAGGCCCTGCGCGGCGTGGCGAATGGGAGGCTAGCCGCCGCGATCAGTTCCTCGATCTCGGGCGAGCGAAGGTGTTTCTTGGTCCTGAGAACGTCGTCGATGGTGTGAGCGAACTTCTGAACCTCTGGCTGCTTCAAGAACTCGGCAAGTCGTTTCTCGGGCAGCTGGGCGAGCTCTGGATCGATAAACGACGTCGCCTCGGAGAGCTTCGTATTGAGGTTCTGGGCTCGGGAGGCCAGATCCTTGGCGGTCGCGTTGTCGGCATCCGTATGAACCCACTCGTTTGCGTAGACATAGAGATCGGCGAGCCTCTGGTCCAGAGCCGAGCGCGTCGTCATCGCAGCGGCCAGCACTTCGGCTGATTCGCCGAGGCGGCCTCTGTACGGATCGAGCTGGGCCAGATCAGCATCCAGGTCCTTGTAGGCCGACTCCCAGGCCTCGACGGTCGGAAAGATCGCCGAAAGATCCCATCTGTATTCGATCGGCACTTCGTCGCGTTTTTCGTAGTAGGTCTTCTCAGTCGCGCCAACTTCTTCAGCGACCACTGAAGAAGTCAGGGCCGCGATAAGAGCCAGAGATCCACGCGACAACCAAGTCCAAGAGCAAGTTCGAGGTTGCATTCCAATTCCTCCCGGGCAGAAAAATTGCCTACGTCACACTATCGCGCGACAACAGCTGCAGTCCGAGGGCTCAACAAGTTGCCCTCCTTGAGCAATACGGCGAGTCTCCCCCTGAGTTGCAGAGATTTTCCGGCGCAGTCTCATCAGATCTGATTCGCTGCTAACTACGAATACTTGGGTGGGGAGCAAGCTCCTGTCATTCGCCCTGCTGCCGGTTGGATTTCCCATTTGCTACACCGCGTTCGTGGGAGTAGCTCCCCGACTTACCCTGCCATCAGAGTCATCGGTCATGGCGGCGGCCCCAATGCGCCGCGCCCGCAGGAATCTCGGTCCCGATCGGCCTGCCCGTTCTATCTTCTTGTTCCATTTCCAACTGTGAGCTGTCCAAGCCAATCAAGCACTCGAATCACGATTGGCACCCTCTCGAGGAGTCGTCGATCACGGATCAAGGAGGTTGGACAATGTCGAAACAATCACGGTGGAACTCGCGGAGATCCTACTCGAGGAAGAATAGATCGTCTCGAGCCTTTCCCAAGTTGACTCTGGCCGTGGTCGGCTCGGCGATAGTGTTTCTCTCGTCGGCCTGTAGTCCGAACAGTATCTCTCCGACCGAGCCAAGGATCGAGGTGCCGGAAGTCGCGCCTGTCGCCTCTACGGCATCGGCCCGACTGAAGGTCTCGGAGACGACTGTGAACGGTCGAGTCAAAGGCATCGACACGAGCGCAGGAGAGATCTTGCTCGAAAACGGTGCGCTGGTCGTGGTGGGTCGGAGCACAAAGTGGGATCGCGGAGGCAGTTTTCACTCGATTCGTGAGCTCGCCGCCGCCTTCAGCCGCGGTCAGGTTATCGGTGTCAAGGCTCGAGGTCCGGTCAATGTCGCAGGCGATTTGAAGGCCAGAACGATCAAGGCGATAGCGAGATAGGTCCCAGACCCTTGGTCTGTTTCGTCTCGAAGACCAGAAATCTGTTCCAGATTCGGATTCACACTGTCTAAACACCAAAAGAACCGAAATCGTTTGAAGAAGCTCTGAAAACAACCACCCTAGGAGGACCCGACATGATAAAGAACAAACCATCTGCCATTCTTTCCCAACCAGGAACAAGCTCTCGGTCGGGGAGCGCGCTTGCGACGTTCGCCCTGCTGCTGGCTGGCCTTACGATCATTACGGCCTGTGGCTCCGGAAGTAGCTCCCCGACCGAGCCTGCCGCCGACCCCGTCAGCTTCAACGCAACCACGTCGGATGACGGAACTTTCGGATCATCGAGTGGCGCCGAGGTCGATGGGCTGGTCACCGGCGTCGATTCTGGATCCCAGACCATCTTTCTCGCCAGTGGAGATCAGGTGATCGTCGATTCCAACACGATCTGGGATCCGCTTGGTGACCTCGTCTCCTTCAGCCAGCTGCAGAACGCGTTCAATGCCGGACAGATCGTCCGGGTCGAGGCCGACGGAAGTTTTGTCGACCCAGGTGCTGTCCTTGCGGCCACGATAAAGGCTGAGACCGATGGCGACGGTCCGAATGACAACGACCCGAACGACAACGATCCGGATGACGACTCCGACTTCGATGACGACATCGATTCAGACCTCGATGACGATATCGACTCGGACCTCGATGACGATCTCGATTCGGACGACTCCGACTCGGGTGATGACAGCGACGATTCCGACGACTCGGATTCGGGTAGCTCGGGCCCGGGATGATTCATCAGAACCTAAACCAGGTTGATCGAATTCGTCATGCTCTCTATGCTCATTGAAACCTCGACAGCCCGCAGCGATCTTGCTGCGGGCGTCGAGGTGGTTGCTGGGGCGGCGACAGACCCATGGACTCAGACGACAGACAGCTGGAGTCGATGACCGACGATCAGTTGGTGAGCCAGATTCGTGACGGCACCCCAGAGGAATCAAGAAGATGTCGCGAGGAACTTTTCAGTCGCTTCTATCCCAAGGTCGCCGGTTGGTCGATGAAATGGACTCGGAATCGGGACGAGGCGCTGGACCTGACCCAAGAGGTGTTTCTGAGGGTCCAGCAAAAGCTCGAAACGTTTCGCGGTCAGAGCCGGTTCTCGACTTGGCTCTACACGGTGACGCGGAGCGTGGCGATCAATCGAGGAATCTCGATGCGTCGCAAAGCGGCCGTATCGTTGGATCAAGAGTCCCTTCCAGAGCCAGTGGATCCGGGCCGCACCGCCGACGAGCTCGTGGCCGAAAGACAGATAGCGCTCAAGTTTCGAGAGGCGATGGAAAGGGATCTGGAGCCGATGGAGGCGCAGATTCTGTATCTGCATCACGTCGATGGAATGACATTGCCGGCGATAACGTCGGTGCTTGGATTGGAAAACAAATCTGGAGCCAAGGCTTTTGTTGTGAGCGGCAAGCGAAAGCTGGAGCGCCGGTTTGGCAAATGGTTGCGAGTGCAGGCAACCCGACCCGCCGACGCTCTGGAGGGGCCTCGATGACTCGAAAGACGTTGCAGGAGTGGCTGAGCACGGCATATGAGAATCCAGGGGAGTGTCCCCCTCCCGAAAGTTGGCTCGAGTCGGAGCTGGCGGAGCTGTCACCAGCCGAGAGACGAAGACTCGAGAACCACGCCGAGTCGTGCCCGCGTTGCGCGGCCGAGCGTCAGCTGGCCGAGGGCTTCGGACGGGAGGAGATGGATCTCACGCAGTCCGAGATTGTGGGCCTGATCTCGAAGATTGATACTTCGCCACCAGCTCGAGTCGCGGAATTTCCGAGTCATACCGCCGGCCGATCTTCTCGTTGGCCGATTCGATTCGCCCTCGCAGCCTCGTTGATTCTGGCGGCGGGCTTGGCGTTTCAGTGGATCCGGCCACAGCCTCCGGCACTTCCCGATGCGCCTCGGATCGAGGCGACAAGAAGTACCGTTTTAGACCTGATCCAGCCGATCGGCGAAGTTTCTTCGGTGCCTGAAGAGATGCTTTGGAACCGCTTCGAAGGCGCCGAGAGTTATCACCTGGTCGTTTCAGCTGTCGACAATGCCACTTTGTGGGAGATGACTACCGGGGAGGTCGAAGTAGCCATACCGGCCGAGATCCGAGCCACATTGCTCCCGGGAGTGACCTATATCTGGCGTGTTGAGGCACTAGAGTCGAGCGATGCCGTGATCGGGCGATCCGAAAGCCGACAGTTTAGAATTGAACCCAACAGCAGCTTCTAGGCGTAGATTATGCGACGGAGTAGACCTATGAGAACGCAAACACATCTCTTCGTTATCGGGTGCGTGATTACCGCCCTTGTCTCGCTAGGCGGCCAGCCGAGCTTCGCCAAGGATGAGCTTACTCTGCGCGTCAACGACGCGTTTTCCGAGCCGGGTGGTCTGGCGGCAATCGTTGTCAGAACCTATTCATCACGTGGCTTGAGCTCAGGGCAGCTCGAGATGGAGGCGGGGTCGGTGCGAGTTCCTACAGGTGCCAGCGGGGCCGGTCCCTTTTCGTCCCTGGAACGCGTTCGAGTCTTTGCCAAGAGGAATGACGTCTCGTTCGATTCTGCTGCCGGTGTTTCTGAAGACAAGCAGACCGTGCTTCTACAATTCATATCGGACACGGCGGCTGTCAATCGTAGCGACGGGCCTTTGGTCGTCTACTACTTCCGAGTACGAGACGACGTTCAACCGGGGCAGCGATTCCGAATCGCGATCGATGCCGCCAACACGATGATCTTCGATCGAGCCGGTAACCGCGTTCCCATTCGGCCCCGGGCCGGAAACCTCACCATTCGATCGATTGCGGCGCCGTACAAGGCCGAAGCCGAGGGCGACAAAATCGCGCCCGGAGAGGTGGCCGAGCTGGGGATGGAGACCTTCGAGGCCGTTGCCATGTCGAGTGGCTCAGTTGGCTTCCGGTTCGATCCGACGATCGCGGCGAGTCGGCCGAGAGTCAAGCTCAGCAAAAAGTACGGAAAGCGGCGCTACTCGGTCGACCGATCCGAGCCCGGCCTGGTCCTGGTCGAGTTCCGATCTCCAAACAATTCCTGGAACACGGTTCCTGGTCAGCTCGTCTCAATCAAATTCCGAACCCCAGCCTCGGCGGCTGTGGGCTCGAGCTCGAGGGTCTGGCTCGATCCGTCGCTCACTTTTTTTGTGGACCCCGAGGGAGACATTCTCCCGTATAAGCTGGAAGCGAATCGAGTCCGATTCGAAAGCGGTGACGGTGGCGGTGGTGGAGGAGGAGGCGGCGACGACGATGATGGCGACGATAGCGGCGGTGGCAACAGCGGTCCGGGCGGTGACGACTAAGCGCCACGACGTCTTCGGTGTCGGTGCCTCCAGAGCACGGCGATCAAAACGATCAAAGCGAGACCGGTGAGCAGAACGCCAAGGTCGGCAGATTCCCGAGTTCGCGCTGCACCACCCCGGAGGTCACCGATCACGACATACGCCGACCAAATGGCAGACTTATTCCACCTTGGGTCTGCCATCAAAGCTAGCTTTGTGCCCCGGAGGGCATCAGACGCGGCTGCGCCGCGCCCGAGTCGATAGTAGAACTGATCCATGAAAACCGCGGTGAGCTCGTCGCCGACATCCCAGAGTGTGGCTACAACGGCCGATGAACCGCCAGCCAACAGGGCACCGGTCAGAGTGTCTAGGGTGCTCACCCTGCGGTCGTGATCGACCGCAGTGCGACAGGCTGCGAGCACCGACAGTCCAGCCGACCCTTCGAGCTCTGCGAGCTCGCGAGGGAACAGGAGTCCGTCGTCGGAGTCGTCGGGCGACAATACGATCGCCGTGCCTAGCCCCTGTCGGTCGTCGATTATGGAATGGGTGGCGATGTGGATGACTCGTGGACTCTGCGACAGGGCCATCCGGAAGGCTTGCTCGGTAGCTGCGCCGCCGCTCACAAGCCACTGAGGCTGCGGAAGCCAACGATCGAGGCTCTCGAGCTCGGACTCCGATCCGGGCAGGGGCTTCAATTCGAACTGGCGTACGAGTCGATCTCTGATCGATTCGGTAGCGCCGTTGTCAGACTCGAGCTGAGGGTTGGCAAATCCTGCGACTTTTAGCTCGGAATCTGGGTCAGAGCCCGCCACGATACCCAGCGCGGACGCGCTTGGGAGGTAACTCAAGGGGACTGCCTCGATCAGTCTCTGGTCGAGGTTGGGAGGAATGCGGAGCAGCTCGAATGGCAAGCGACGCAATTCCGCGTCTGCCGCCACGAAGAGTTGTCTCGCGTCCCACAGGTTGGACGCCTCCCGAGGGAGCAACCGGTTCGACAGTTCGACGATCAGCTGTTCTGAGGGCTCTTGATTCGAAGAAAGTGATCGGTAGAGCGAATCAACCAACGAAAGAGTCTTCTCGGGCGGACCCAAGTCGAATAGGCGCGCGCCATCGACGTCGATCGCCCAGACCAGGATTTTGCGCTCGGCAACAAAGTATTCGAGCAGGGCTGCCGACCCGAGGTCGGACACGACGTCTCGAGCGCTCATAGGCGCCATTCGATTTCTTCCTTGGCCGAGGGCGTCGAGCAGAGACCGGACTTTGGCACGCTGTACCAAGTCGAAGGCTCGCTGGTCGAAGGCCCCGTCGGGCGACTCGAGCTCGAGATCCGAAAGCGTTTGGATCGCCTTCGCGAAGATGGGCCGCTTGTCGCGGAAGTACTCGGCTCGCAGGCCGGAATCCGAGAAATCGGCTCGGACTTGGTCGATGTCATCGACGGCTGTTTGATAGCGCTCCAAAGCGAGATGCAGATCGCCTTCTGTAGCGGCGATGTCTCCCAACCCTGTGAGTGCCGACCATCGTCCCTCGGAAGAACCGCTTTCCTGCGAGAGATAGAGGCCCTGGTCGAACATTGTCTCAGCCTCCGAGAGTCGACCGCTCGCGGTCAGAAACTGTCCGAGAAAGAGGGTGGTCTCGATTTCGAGCGGTCGATCCCCGATCTCGGTGGCGTGGCGATGAGCTGCTCGGTAGGCTATTTCGGCCTCGTTGGGTCGATCGAGATTGAGGTGGTAGGCGTGAGCTAGATTGATCTCTGCCTGAGTGATCCCGGCTCCGTCTTCCAGCTCCTCGTACAGCGAGCGGGCTTGAACAAAGAGCTCGACGGCGGTTACCGGGTCTCCCAGGTTGCGATAGACCACCCCCAGGTTGATCAGAAGCTGAGCCTCCTCCCGCGGATCTTGCTCAGATTCGATCGCTCGAGCTTCTTGAAAACGCCCGAGGGCGTCACGATAAGCACCCAGCTTCTCGAACACGACGCCTTGATTGATCAGGGCGATGCGGAGTCGGCCCGATGACCAGGCCGAGTCGGCGTACCGAGAGGCAAGCGCAGCAGCGCGATTGTGATGTTCGAACGCTTCGGCATATCGGCCCTCGATCGATTCCAAGGTTCCGAGATTGGAGAGGTTGATGACCTGAGACTCCGGATCGTCCCGTGAGCTGTTGATCTGCAACGCCTCCAAGAAGGCCTGCGAGGCGGCGTCGAACTCGCCCAGGTTTTGCTGAATGATCCCGAGGTTGTTCAGCGCCCGGGCGAGCCGCCGAGGGTCGTCGAGCTGGCGGCGGAGTCGAACCGCTTCGCTGCATTCTTCCAGCGCCTGCTCGTACTCGGCAAAACCGATCCGAATCACACAGGCGTTGTTGCGGGCCGCCGCAATCTCAGAAGGGTCGGTTTCGCCGATCACGGCGATCGCGACTGCGTAGGCTGCGAGTGCTTCTCTCAGTCGGCCTTCGCGATGTAAAGCTCTTGCTTCATCGAGCTCGGACGATGCCCGAAGGGCACCGGCGCCGCTGACCGATATCCAACCGAACCAGGCAATCAACCAAAATCGTTTCACGACGTGGATGTTATCGCTGCCGGTGGTAGGGCTTCGGCCGAGCTGTGATAGAAAAGGCCTCTTGAATTCATGATCGGTACTACCCTTTCTCACTATCGCATAACCGCCAAGCTCGGTGAGGGTGGCATGGGTGAGGTGTATCTAGCCGAAGACACCGAGCTCGATCGTCGTGTAGCGATCAAGGTTCTGCCGAGCGAGGTGTCGGAAGACGAAGAGCGGCTCGAGCGGTTCAAGCGCGAAGCCAAAGCCGTTGCGGCGCTCAACCATCCCAATATCGTCACCATCTACTCGATTGAAGAGAGCGGCGGTCGTCGCTTTCTGATCATGGAACTGGTCGAGGGCGAGGGTCTCGATCGCGTGCTGCCACCCCACGGGCTGCCGCTGGCCAAGGTCTTCGATATCGCGATTCCGCTTGCTGATGCGCTGGCAGCGGCACACGAGAAGGGGATCGTGCATCGCGATCTCAAACCGGCCAATGTGATGATTACTCCCGACGGTCGCATCAAGGTGCTCGATTTCGGTCTCGCGAAGCTTGCCGCCGAGACTGGTCAGATGCCGGCCGATGCCGATGCCACCCAGATGGCACCCTCGTCGGCGACTCTGACCCGCGAGGGTGTGGTCATGGGAACGGCGCCCTATATGTCGCCCGAGCAGCTCCAGGGTCAAGCGGTCGATCAAAGATCCGACATCTTCTCTCTCGGAGTGCTGCTCTATGAGATGGTCAGCGGCGCACGGCCTTTTCGGGGTGAGAACTCGGCGGCACTGGTGTCGAGCATCATGCGGGATACACCGGCTCCCGTCTTCGAGCAACGCGCGGATCTACCCAGACATCTGGGTCGGATCATCCAAGGTTGTCTCGAAAAGGATCCCCGCGAACGTTTCCAGACTTCTCTCGATGTGCGGAACCAGCTCAAGAGCCTGCAAAAAGAGGTCGAGTCGGGGTCGTACACCAGCATGAGCGGTTCGGCGGTGATGCCTGCCGCTGCGCCGCCGACCACGGCGCCGACGACACCGCCGCCGTCTTCGGCATCCCAAGCGCCAGCCCCTTCACCAGCGACGGGCACGCAAGCACCCCCACCGTCGGTGGCCCCTCCGATCTCTGATCCATCGGCGGCCTTGCCGCCGACAGCGGCGCCTGCTTCCTCGGTCCCAATGCAGCCGGCGGCGAGCGCGGGCAAAGGCAAGATGATCGGCATCGTTTCTGCGATCGTGGTCGTGGCCTTGGCTGCCGGATGGTGGCTGGGGAGGGGTGGCGAAGAAGAGTCTGTTGCGACACCGGAGAGCCAGCAGGCGACGGGGTCTGAGACATCAACGTCGGTGGCGCCAGAGGCGGCAGTGACCGCGACCACGTCGGTGGCCGTGCTTCCCTTTGCCGATCGTAGTCCCGAGGGCGATCAGGAGTACTTGACCGACGGTCTGACCGAGGAGCTGATCAATGCTCTGGCCCACTCGGGTGACTTGCGGGTCGCCGGTCGACGTTCGTCGTTTCAGTTCAAGAACTCCGACGACGATCTGAAGACGATCGGCGACAAGCTGAATGTGACGACGGTGCTCGAGGGCTCGGTGCGCAAAGCCGGCGATCAGCTGCGGATCTCCGCCGAGCTTGTGCAGGTCGACGATGGCTTCTCGCTCTGGTCCGAGACCTATGATCGAAGTTTCGACGATATCTTCGAAGTCCAGGACGAGATCGCATCGGCAGTGGCCGCCGCGCTCGAAGTAAGTCCTGCGACGGATAAATCTGTCGAATCACAAAGTGCATCGACGGATGCTTACAACTTATTGCTCCAGGCGAAGTTCTTACTAGAACGCAGCAATCGAGAAGACAACGACGAGGCCATTCGGTTGCTGGAGGAATCCCTCGCCATCGACTCCAACTATGCTCCCGCCTGGGCCGAGCTCGGGTTAGCCCATTTCCGTCGTGCCTTCGTGGCGAGTGAGGAAGCGGTCCGCGAGGCTTCGGTTCGCAGAGGTCGTCAGTCACTGGAGAAGGCGCTCGAAATAGATTCCAATCTGCCGGAAGCACTGTCGCGTATGGGATGGGTGCTCGGAAGTCAGGAGCTCGACTTCATCGCCGCTGACGCCTTCACCAAGAGGGCTTTGGAGGTGGCCCCAAACAATCCAATCGTGTTGGGTAACGCGTCCAGTATGGCGTCGATCTTCGGTCGGCTGGACGAGGCAATCGAGCTGCGGCGAAAGGTGCTCGAGATCGACCCGCTCGATCTGACGGTGTATGGCAACGGTGCCGGAGTCCTCGCTTCAGCTGGTAGGTATGATGAAGCCCTCGATCATCTGACCAAACTGCAATCGCTGAGTCCGAGCTATCCATATCTCCACAATTCATTCGGGAACGTTTATCTGGCCCAGGGACGCCTAGACGAGGCGCTGATCGAGGCCGAAAAAGAGCCGGACGAATACAGCAGGCTCGTCTTAGTGTCCAAAGTTCACTATGAACTGGGAAACCGTCAGCTCGCGGATCAGAGCTTTGAGCAGTTTCGTTCCGAGTTTGGCGATGAAAATCCCTACGACGTAGCCTCGATCCATGCCTTCCGAGGTGAGATAGAGGAGGCTTTCGCGCTTCTCGAGCGAGCTTACGTCGTGCGCGATTCCGCTCTGTCGGGAATCAAGACTGATCTCTATCTACAGTCACTCCACTCCGACCCCCGTTGGCAGCCATTCCTGGCCAAGATGGGTCTGGCCGACTAGCTCGGCGTCTCGACACTTGTTTCTGAAAGAAATATAGCTTTCGCGCCGTACTGGCGTTCCAGGTCATGGAATTGGCGGGAGATGTCTCTCTGTCCCCAATTTTGTGAGTAAAATACTTCCTGCGCGCGGTGGCTACAAATCCGGTCGAATCGAAGTTCCGTAATTTCCCACTGATCCTTACAAGGCCCTATCCGGGGGGCGATCGCACCGCTTACTGGGAGAAGCGATATGAAGCGCTTTGTCTTGTTCATCTGTGTGTTGACCCTTGCTCTTACGACCCTGACCGCGGCCCCGTCTCTGGCGGCGAATCGCATGAACGCAGAGACTTTCAGCGGTCTCGAGTGGCGCGGTATCGGCCCGGCTCTGATGTCGGGTCGCATCGCCGACATCGTCATCGACCCGAATCAGACGTCGACCTGGTATGTGGCGGTTGGCAGTGGCGGCGTATGGAAGACCGTCAATGCCGGCACCACCTGGGAGACGATCTTCGACGACCAACCCTCCTATTCGATCGGTGCCCTGGCGCTCGACCCCAACGATTCCAAGATTGTCTGGGTCGGTACCGGTGAGAACGTTGGCGGACGTCATGTCGGCTACGGAGACGGCGTCTATCGGAGCCCCGACGGGGGAGCCACCTGGCAACACATGGGATTGGAGAACTCCGAGCACATTGCCATGATCCTGATCGATCCGCGCGACTCCAACACGGTCTACGTAGCCGCAGAGGGGCCGCTCTGGTCACCGGGCGGTGACCGCGGTCTGTTCAAGTCGGTCGACGGTGGCGCGAGTTGGGAGAAGATCTTGGGCGGCGGCCCCTACACCGGCGTCGCCAGCGCGGTGATGCACCCGACCGCCCCGGACATCCTCTACGCTGCGACCTGGCAGCACCACCGAACGGTGGCGGCGCTGATCGATGGTGGGCCGGAGAGTGGCATCCACAAGACCACCGACGGTGGGCTTACCTGGCGGGAGCTGACCAAGGGTCTGCCGAGCGAGTCGGAGGACAACGGGGAGGAGATGGGTCTGATCGGTCTCGCCATCTCGCCCCAGAATCCCGACGTCGTCTACGCCACTATCGAACTAGCCTGGCGCAAGGGCGGCTTCTATCGTTCCGAGGATGGGGGTACGACCTGGGAGCATCGCAACGACTATCTCTCCGGCGGCACCGGTCCTCACTACTACCAGGAGATCTTTGCCAGCCCGCACAAGTTCGACCGTGTGTATCAGATGGATGTCAGGACTCATATCACCGAGGACGGTGGCAAGACTTTCGAGAAACTACCCGAGGTTGCAAAACACAGCGACAACCATGCGCTCGCCTTTCGCGCCGATCTTCCCGAATATCTGCTGATCGGGACCGATGGCGGCATCTACGAGTCCTTCGATCACGGGGTGAACTGGAAGTTCATCTCGAACTTGCCGATCACCCAGTTCTACAAGATCGCGCTCGACAACGCCGAGCCTTTCTACAATATTTACGGTGGCACCCAGGACAACAATTCCCAGGGTGGCCCCTCGAGAACCGATAACGTTCATGGCATCCGTAACAGCGATTGGTTCGTGACGCTGGGTGGAGACGGCCACGGCCAAGCCGCCGATCCGACCAACCCGAACATCATCTACTCCGAGTCTCAAAAGGGCGTGCTCAACCGACACGATCGGGCCACCGGTGAGAACATCCTGATCCAGCCGCAACCCGACAAGGGTGACCCGGCCGAGCGTTGGAACTGGGACACGCCCATTCTGATCAGTCCCCATGACCCGGCACGGCTCTACTTTGCCAGTCAGCGAGTCTGGCGCAGCGACGATCGGGGCGATTCCTGGAGGCCGGTCAGTGGTGATCTCTCCCGAGGACTAGACCGGTTTCAGATGCCGATGATGGGCAGAGTCCAGTCGGTCGACGCGGTCTGGGACATGTGGGCGATGTCGAATTTCAGCAACATCACATCGCTGTCCGAGTCACCTCTGGTTGAAGGGCTCATGTACGTGGGCACCGACGACGGTCTGATTCAGGTGACCGAAGATGGTGGTGCCAACTGGCGCCGAATCGAGGGTCTTCCAGGTGTTCCTCGGATGGCCTTTGTCAATGACATCAAAGCCGACCTCCACGATTCGAATGTCGTCTACGTGGCGCTCGACAATCACAAGGAGGGCGATTACTCCCCGTATCTGCTCAAGAGCTGTGATAGTGGCGCAACCTGGACCTCGATCGCCGGCACCCTTCCGGCCCGCCATCTGGTCTGGCGGATCGTGCAGGATCACGAGAACCCGCGTTTGATGTTTACGGGAACCGAGTTCGGAGTGTTTTTCACGGTCGACGGCGGTGGAAACTGGATCAAGCTCGAAGGCAACGCGCCCAACATCTCGTTCCGCGATTTGCTGATCCACCAGCGAGAGAACGACCTCGTAGGTGCCACCTTTGGGCGCAGTTTTTGGGTCCTCGACGACTACACGCCGCTGCGCCAGGTCTCCAGCGAGATGCTGGAGCAACCTGCCGCTCTTCTCCCGGTGCGGGACGCTTGGTGGTACATCCCACGACGCAACCTCGACGACGAGATGAAGGCGAGCCAGGGCGCTGCCTTTGTAACCATGGCCAATCCGCCATTTGGCGCGGTGTTCACCTACTATCTGCGTGACGGGATCAAGACAGCCAAGCAGGTGCGGCGTGAGCAGGAGCAAAAGATAGCCTCCGAGGGCGGCGATACGCCAAACCCGGGCTGGGATCTGATCCACCGACAGGAGCAGGAAGAACCACCGGCGATCGTCTTGGTGGTGCAAGATGGGAGTGGCGAGATCGTGCGACGGGTGACAGGCCCGGCCGAGCAGGGCTTTCACCGTGTCGCCTGGGATCTGCGGTATCCGCTTACGGATGCTCTGACGACGCGGCCGGCCGAGGAGCACTGGCGCGAACCGGTCGGCCCGCTGGCGGCACCGGGCAGCTACACCGTGACGATGTTTCGGCGTGTGGCCGGCGAGCTCACTCAGGTGGGCGAGGCGAAGGGCTTTGTCGTCAAGCAATTGCGAGAAGGGACGCTTCCAGGCTCCTCACCCGACGAGGCGGTCGCATTTGCGCGCGAGTATGCCGAGACCCGGAGACAGGCCTCGGCGATAAAGCACATACTGCTCGACACTGCAGACCGGTTGGATCTCCACAAAGACGCTCTGATGGCGTCGGCAGACATCGATACGGCGTTAGACGCCGAAGCACGGGCGCTCGAGCGTCGCCTGCTCGACCTGCGGCGCCAGTTCCACGGCAACGAGCGGCAGGCGAAGGTTGGCGAGCCGATTCCCCACACCATCAGCGAGCGTCTGATGGCGGTCAATAGCGGCACTCGGCACTCGACCTATGGACCGACACCCAATCTGCGCAAGACCCTGACCATTGCGCAGGAGGAGTTGGCCGAGGTCAAGGCTGGGCTACGGCAGCTGGTCGAGATCGATATTCCGGCCTTCGAGACCAAGCTCGAAGCTGCGGGAGTGCCCTGGACGCAGGGGAGAGGAGTGCCAGGCGACTAGCGAACGATTCGGGCGAGCTCGTCGGCGAAGTTGAAGATCATCGTAGCGTGGGCGCCGCGGCCCTGGTTGGTGCTCTCGGGGAACATGACGAAGCGCTGTCCGTCGCCGGTGACGTCGTAGTCGCCGAGAATAGCCGCGGAAGACAACCCGGGGATCCCTCCCCGGTAGGGCTCCTCGAAGACCTCCTTCGGACGCCCAATACGTAACGTGTCACCGGCAGGCTCGATGCTCGCTGACATGATTCCGGTATCGCTGCGGTAATAAAGTGTTTGGCCGTCGGAGGACCACCGCGGCTGCCCGCCTCCGCTGTCCGAGATCTGCCAACGTCCTCCACTCGTTGAAGGGTAGGGTCGGATGTAGACCTCGTACCGGCCCGACTCGTCCGACATGTAGGCGATCCACTTGCCATCGGGCGAGAAAGAGGGATGCCACTCGAGGAAGGGCGTCGAAAGAAACACTTCGACCTCTCCCGATTCATCGAGAGGCATGACAAAGATGTCGAAGGATTGGCCGATGGTGACGCCGGTGAGATATCGACCATCGGCTGAGACGGAGTTTGGCGTCAGAAATGTTTCGCTCTCCGCCAGAAGCTCGGCGTCGCCGGATCCGTCAGATCGCTTGCGATAGATACCCGGTGTCGAGTCGCGACCCGAGGAAAACAGGATGTGTCGGCCGTCGGGCATCCAAACGGGACTCGCGTCGTTGTCTGGGTCGAAAGTCAGGCGGGTTGCTACTTCTCGCTCGAGATCGAAGACCCAAATATCGTTGTTGTCGTCTTTGATTCTTGTCACCGCGAGCTCCCCGGTATCAGGAGAGAACCTGGGATCGAAGAAGACCCCCTCTTCCGTCCACAGAGGCGCGCTGTTTCCGTCGCGGTCGACTCGGAGGATCGAGTACTCCTCGAAGACGCTCCGACCCCGGTGATAGACGAGCGTTCCCGACCCCGAGATGTCGTAGTGCGCCCCGCCGTCGGCGTCGTCGGAAGTCACCTCCTGGGCGACCGGAGCCGGCGTGCCCGAGACCTCGAGTGTGTCGATATCGAGGGGTCTTGCGTACATGGTTCCGTCGTTTATGTACAGCAGATAGCCACCCGGAGCATAGCGACCATAGAACCCGGCCTGCTGCAGCACTTTGCGTTCACCGCTGGCGAGAACGACGGCCTCGATATTCGCCTCGTCGAAATTCTGGGCATCCTCGGTCTGCGACGTGAAGATCACTGCCTTACCGCCGGGAAGAATCTGTGGCCAGCGATGCGATGCTTCGCCTTTCGACTCGTCGAGGGTGGTCAAGGGTTTGGGCTCGCCGCCCGAGGCCGGCATGATCATCAGACCGCTTTGGGGATCCGGGGTGAAGATGATGTTGTCATCCGGCGTCCAAGTCGCACCTCGGCTCCGGTTGAGCGTGGTCAGTGTGATCGGCGTACCGCCGTTGTAGGGAATCTTCTTGAGCTCGCCCGAGGTGACGAAACCCAGCCACTCGCCGTCCGGTGAGAAGAAGGGGTGGTACGGGGACTCGGCACCCGCGCCCTGAGCGAGCAGACTCCCGTCGAGTTGGTCGAGCGCCCGCACGTTCAATTTGTAGTCCTCGCCATCGACGACGACAAAGGCCAGCCGATCGCCGGCAGGAGACAGAATCGTCGCAGCTCCCGGAGCGGTGGTGTCGGCCGGAAACTCGGACAGCGATACATCGACCTTGAGAGGGGCCTTCGAGATTTCCGCCGGAGCGTCGGTTCTCCAGGGAGCCCATAGGGCCAGCACCAGCGCGGCCGCGGTAGCTGCCAGAAGCAACCAAGGCATCAGAGTGGCCCGTCTTGCCTCCGTCTCGATCGCGGTGACGTCAGATACCTCACCATCCTCGCGCCCGCTGATCGCGTCTTCGATCTCGAGCCGGGCGGCTGAAGCATCGGAGAGCCGGTATCGCGCCTCGCGCTCGAGACAGCGCCGCAGCAGACGTTTGATGGGTGCTGGTGTATCGACTGGCAACTTCTCCCAGTCGGGATCGGCGCGGAGCACCCCGGCCAAGGTGTCGGAGACGGTACTGCCCTCGAACAGGCGCTCTGCGGTGAGCATCTCGTAGATCACCACACCCAACGCCCAGAGGTCGGAACGGCGATCGGCAGCCTGTCCCCGGGCCTGCTCGGGGCTCATGTAGGCGGCGGTACCGAGAAGCACTCCTGCCTGGGTCATCTGAGCCGTCAGAGTGGGCGAGAGCGACATGCTCGGTGCGCTGCCGCTGGTGGCATCCACCTCCATAGCCTTGGCGAGCCCGAAATCGAGAACCTTGACCTCGCCTTGTGGGTCCACCACGACGTTTGCCGGCTTGAGATCACGATGGACGATTCCTTTATCGTGCGCCGCTTCCAGGGCTTCGGCGATCTGTTTGGCGACCGGCAGGGCTTGTTCGGTGGTAATCGGTCCATGTGCGATGACCTGGGCGAGTGTCTCACCCTCGGCCAGCTCCATGACCAGGAAATGAACCCCATCGGCTTCTTCGACCTGGAATATCCCAGCGATATTGGGGTGATTGAGCGCGGCTAGCACCTTGGCTTCTCGCTCGAAGCGGGCCAATCGCTCCGCATCGGTCGCGACTGACTCGGGCAAGACCTTGATGGCGACTTCACGGCCGAGCTTGCTGTCGGTGGCGCGGTATACCTCGCCCATCCCGCCTTCGCCAATTTTGTCGGTGATCTTGAAATTAGAGAGCTCTGTTCCTATCACGCGTCACGCCTCCCGTAGTGCCTCTCAGAACTTCTGGTGAGGACGGGTGATCCTATCAACAGTAGAAGTCTCGGCTGCGGCGGCCAACTACCACTGGACGTCTGCTGCTACTGTGGAGGAGAATACGCTTCCCGGTCCGAACGAAAACTCTTTGCTAGGCGGAGTCCTTGTGCGTTTCTCGAGCATGATTCAAGCTGTCGATACCCATGTCTGTGGTGAGCCCGGGCGCGTCATCGTGGGTGGCGTGCTCGATGTGCCGGGCGAGACGATGTTCGAGAAGATGCGATATCTCGAAACCGAGGCCGACGAGCTGCGTCAGCGAATGTTGCGAGAGCCCCGCGGCTATCCCGCGACCTGCTGCAATCTGATCTTGCCACCGACTGACCCCGAGGCAGATGCGGGTTTCGTGATCATGGAGCAGGTCGAATACCCCGGGATGTCGGGAACCAATACCATCGCGGTGGCCACGGTGTTGATCGAAACGGGGATGGTCGAGTCGACCGAGCCTGTGACGGAGCTGACATTGGAGTCGCCGGCGGGTTTGATCCGAATTCAGGCGACCGTCGAAGCTGGCAAGGTCAAGCAGGTGACATTCGAGAATGTTCCCGCCTTCGTGGTCTGTCTGGACGCCGAAGTCGAGGTGCCGGAGTTGGGAACAATCAAAGTCGACGTTGCCTACGGTGGCATGTTCTATGTAATTGCCGACGCCGAGCAGATCGGTCTGTCGCTGACGCTCGGCGAGGCTCACGCGGCAGCGCGGGCTGGTGAGATGATCAAGGCTGCGACGATCGAACAGTTGGAGCCACCGGTGCACCCCGACAATCCGGGCATCCGTGGCGTGACGATTGCGCAGCTTTCGGCACCGCCGCAGAGCCGGCAGGCGCATCGGCGAAACACCGTGGCGGTATCGAGCGGTGATCTCGATTGGGACCGTCCCGAGACCTGGACCGCGGCCCTCGATCGATCGCCCTGCGGCACCGGGACCTCGGCCAAGATGGCCACGCTCTGGGCGCGAGGAGAGCTGCCGTTGCATCGAGACTTTGTTCATGAGGGAGTGCTGGGCACGACGTTTACCGGTAGGCTGATTCGCGAGACTCGGGTAGGGGAGTTCGAGGCGGTCGTTGCAACCATCTCGGGTACCGCTTGGGTCACCGGTTTTGCGCAGTATGTTGTCGATCCCGATGATCCCTTTCCAAACGGTTTCACCGTCGGTGATATCTGGGGCGGACAGGATTAGAGGCCGGCAAACTCTTTCAATCAGGAGAAGAAGATGAAATTCGAAGGTGTAATGCCGGCGATAACGACGCCGTTCAAAGAAGATTTCTCGATCGATCACGACTTCATCGGCAAACACGTCAATTGGTTGGTCGACCACGGATGTACCGGAATCGTGCCGCTCGGCTCGCTGGGCGAAGGCAATACGTTGCGCTACGACGAGAAGGTGGCAATCGTCAAGACCTGTGTCGATGCTCTCGGCGGCAGGGTGCCCGTGATGCCCGGAATCTCGGCGCTGTCCACGGCCGAGGCGGTGGGACTGGCTCGCGATTGCGCCTCCGTCGGTAGTAGCGGTTTGATGGTTCTACCACCCTATGTCCACAACGGAAAGATGCATGAGACACGGGCCCACTTCGGCGCCATTTTCGAGGCCACGCAGCTGCCCTGCATGCTCTACAACAATCCGATCGCCTACGGCACCGACGTGACCCCGGAGATCATGGCGGAACTGGCAAAACAGTACGGCAATATGAGAGCGGTCAAGGAATCGAGTGGGGATATTCGTCGGGTCACCGGAGTCAAGGCTCTTCTGGGCGATCGTCTAGCGGCCTTCGCCGGTCTCGACGACATGCCTTTCGAAGCCGCCTGGTCGGGTGCCGACGGCTGGATCGCCGGTCTCGTCAACGCCCTGCCAGCCGAGTCGGTGGCGCTGTTCACCCTCGCGAAGGCGGGCCGACGTGACGAGGCCTTCGAGATCTATCGTTGGTTTCTACCTCTGCTTCGCATGGATACGGTTCCGGAGTTTGTCCAGCTCATCAAATTGGTCCAGGCGGAGGTCGGCATGGGTGCCGAGACGGTGCGGTCGCCCCGACAGATGCTTCCCGATGCGGACCGCGAGCTCGCTCTGGAATTGATTCGAAAGCACCTGGCGGCCCGACCCAAGCTGGAAGTCACAGAGGAGGTGTCCTAGTGGAACCGATTTTGATTGCAGGTACCTGGAGAGAGGCCGACTCGACCGGTTCGTTTTACGCTATCAATCCCGATACCGGCGACCGTCTGGAGAACGTGTATCCGGTCAGCGGCCGAAGCGATATCGACCTCGCTCTGGTAGCTGGCAGGCAAGCGAGTCGTGAGCTCAAGACGACTGCACGCGAGTCGATTGCCCAGTTTCTCGATGGATATGCCGATCGCATCGATGAGAGAAAAGAGACGATTGCCGAGACCGCAAGTCTCGAAACGGCGCTACCGGTCTCGCCCCGACTGGCCGAGGTCGAGTTGCCTCGCACTACCAACCAACTCCGACAGGCGGCAGCCGCGACTCGCAATCGGAATTGGACGCTTCCGACCATCGACACCGCGAGCAATATCCGCTCGATGTACGGTCCCCTGGAAGGCGCCGTGGCGGTGTTTGGGCCGAACAACTTTCCGTTGGCGTTCAACGGCATCTCGGGAGGCGACTTCGCTGCAGCGATCGGTGCGGGTAATCCGGTTATCGCAAAGGCCCACTCGAGTCATCCACGCACCAGTCAGCTACTGGCTGAGGCCGCGTTCGAGGCGATTCAGGATGCCGGCCTTCCGGCGGCCACCGTGCAAATGATCTACCGCACTAGCCATGCAGACGGCGAATATCTGGTGTCACATCCGCTTCTGGCCGCCACCGGATACACCGGATCGCGAAGCGCTGCCCTGAAACTAAAGGCGGCAGCGGACGCTGCGGGCAAACCCATCTACCTCGAGATGAGCAGTATCAACCCCGTCTTCTTTCTCCCGGGGGCGATCCGCGAGAAATCGGAGGATTTGGCCGTTGAGCTGTCCGGCTCGGCACTCTTGGGAGCGGGACAGTTTTGTACGAGCCCCGGGGTAATCGTGCTGCAGGCTGGAGACGAGGCGGAGAGCTTTATCGCAGCTGTGCGCGACCGCTATCAGGCGGCACCCGTGGGGGCCCTTCTCGGCGTCGGTGGCGTCAGTGGCCTCGGTCGATCGGTCGAGACGCTCATCGAATCGGGAGCCGAGCTCGTGGTGGGCGGATCGCATCTTGAGGGGCAGGGTTGCCGATTTCAGAACACCCTTCTAAGGACGACCGGCGAGGCGTTTCTGTCCGACCCTGATGCTTTACAGACCGAGGCATTTGGCAATTGCACGTTGATGGTCGTTACCACCAATGAGGATCAGATGGCGCAGATCGCGGGTGAGATCGAGGGCAGCCTGACCGGGTGTCTCTATTCGGCGAGCAATGGTGAAGACGATGAGCTCTACGGTCGAATTGCGCGCAGGCTACGCAGCCGTGTCGGGCGACTTCTGAACGACAAGATGCCGACTGGAGTGGCGGTCGTTCCGTCGATGAACCATGGCGGGCCGTATCCGTCGACCGGTCATCCCGGGTTTACTGCGGTCGGAATTCCGGCGTCGCTGAGGCGCTTTGCAATGCTCGAGTGCTACGACAATGTGCGCGACGATCGACTTCCCGAAGAGCTTCGTGCCACGAATGTAATCAGCGGTCTGTGGCGCCTGATCGATGGTGAGTGGACTCAGGGCTGAGCTACAATCATTGGACTTCGTTATGACGAGAAAGGTACAGGGTGCGCCGATCGGCCTGCGGTGTTGGCGATGATCGGCAAGACCATCTCGCACTACCGGATCATCTCCAAGCTAGGTGAGGGGGGTATGGGCGAGGTCTACCTCGCCGAGGACACCGAGCTCGGGCGACAGGTAGCGCTCAAAGTCCTTCCCGCCGAGATGGCCGAGGACCACGAACGCTTGGAGCGATTC
>CAJHZD010000316.1_pt1 | contig 34440 bp, 24 predicted proteins | sample 9198941 | NCBI WGS metagenome assembly CAJHZD01 (sample SAMEA7708371, study PRJEB35096) | sediment metagenome | biome: marine neritic benthic zone biome [ENVO:01000025]; feature: sediment [ENVO:00002007]; material: shallow marine sediment [ENVO:03000034] sea grass bed [ENVO_01000059] ...
GCCACCTATGGCAGCGGCTCGGCGATGTCCGGCATGAATCAGATGCTCGAAGAGTTTCGTCGTGCCGATGCGGTGATCAATGCGGTAGACATCGGTGGTCTACGGGTCGGAGGAACCGTCGATAAGGGAAGCTCGCGCGGCAAAGAACGCCAGAGCAGTCTTTTTGTGATGGCGGACGGAACCGGCGGCGAGTTCATCAACAATTTCAACGATCTCGGGCTTGCCATGACCGAGATGCTCGAACGCACGAGCGTCACCTATCTGCTTGCGTTTCAACCCGAAGATCTGAAGTTTGATGGCGAATACCACCGCCTGAAGGTCAAGCTGAAGGACGGACCGAAGGGCGCCCGTCTGATCCACAGGCCGGGCTACTATGCTCCGAAGCCCTTCGGACAGACGACACCGATCGAGCGTCGGATGGCAACCGCCGGTCTGGTGATGGGTGGGCAGCCCGGTGGTGTGATGCCGATGTCGGTTCTGGCGGTGCCGGTGGGAGGGGCTCAGGGCGATCCCTACGTCACGGTTCTGATCGAGGTCGAGGGCGATAGATTTGCCGCCGGCACCAAGGGCGGTGTTCTTCCCGCCGAGATCTATGGCTATGCCATCGATAGCAATGGCTCGATCAAGGACTTCTTTACTCAGGTTATTGGAGTCGATCTCACAAAATACGGCGACCATTTACGCAAGACGGGATTCAAGTTCTGGGGCGAGCTCGATCTGGAGCCGGGTGACTACACGGTCCGGGTTCTGATGCGAAACGGTTCGACCGGTGCAACCAGCGTCGAGGTGGCAAGCCTTGCGGTACCCGATGCGGCAAATCTCCAGGAGATGCTTCTGCCACCGCTGTTTCCAGAGCCGATGGGCAAATGGATCATGGCTCGGGAACAGAATCCAGTCGACCGACCGAGCGGTTTCCCCTTCGTCATGGAGGGAGAAACCTTCTTCCCTGCAAGTCGCCCGATTGTCGCCAACGCCCAAGCTTCGACCGTCTGCCTGGTGGGTGTGGATCTGGCTGGCAGGGCCGTCGATCTAACGGGTCGCATTCTCGATACAGATTATGAGCCGGTCGAAGGCGCACAGGTGTCGGTGGAGTCGCTCTCGGGCGGGTCTTTGACCGATCAGGCATGTAGCCCGGTCAAAATCTCGGTTAGCGGCCCCGGTAAGGGCGACTACCGTCTCGAGGTTACCGCCAGAGACCGCGTCAACGGCGATCAATGGTCGAGCTCGATTCCGATCTCGATCAGCGAACAGGCGAACACGACCTAGTACGGCGACTGGAAACGAAATTGGCCGACGCCGGGATATGCTCACCGGCGCCGCCACCCATGTCGAACGCCACACCATTCCAGCAGCCCCGAGTCGTAGTCGTCATTCCGACCTTCAACGAGAGGGAGAACCTCGCCGAGTTGACTTCGACGGTGGCCGATCATGGCTATGACGTATTGATCGTCGACGATAGCTCGCCCGATGGGACCGGCGCCGAGGCGGATCGGTTGGCCAAGATGGACTCGCGTATATCCGTCTGTCACCGGGCCGAGCGTCAGGGGCTGGGTCCTGCCTACGCACAAGGTTTTTCCTGGGCGCTTGAAAGCGGTTACGACGTTATTTGCGGTATGGACGGGGATCTGTCACACGACCCGGCTGACATTCCGCGGCTCGTAGCTCCGATCGCTCGCGATGGCGCCGATCTGGTGATCGGCAGTCGATACATCGAAGGTGGGGCGATTCCGAATTGGTCGATCTTCAGGCGGTTTCTCTCAGCCTGGGGAAACATCTATGCTCGCCGTGCTCTGAGGATGAGAGTCAAGGACGCCACCAGCGGCTATCGCGCCTACAGAGCCGAGGCTCTTCGGCGTCTGAATGTCTCGACCTGCAAGGCGGTCGGTTATCTATTCTTGACCGAGGTGACTTGGCGGGCCACTGCGTCGGGTCTGAGAATCGTCGAGGTGCCGATCGTCTTCCGGCGTCGCAGTCACGGGGAATCGAAGATGGGTGGGCGAATCATTCTAGAAGCCATGGCGCTCGTTACCTTCTGGGGTGTCCGGGCTCGGTTGCCGGGGCAGGGCGTGAAACCAGAAGCCACCCGGAACATCGACCTCGACCGGACAGGTGGCCCGGATCCCTAGCTCGTCCAGGATCGGGTGATCGGCTTCGAGAGGTGGCATCGTCACCGCGTTACCTCCACAGCGATCGCCACCACAGCGAACCATGGGAGCGCCGAGAGCTACCCCCAGAATTACGACGAGGGTCACTGCGACATAGACGCGGAGTCCACGTGACGCCCACACATTCTCGGTGTTTGCGAGGAGCTGCCCAAAGACCAAGACCGGTGGCAGGATCGCCAGCTGAAAAACAGCAAGCACATGCCAGCGCATGATGTTCGATGGAGCGATGCAATAGACGAGAATCGCCGCAACAAAACCCCAGCGCACTACGCCTATCAGCCATTCACGATCGGTATCGCCCGAGTCGTAGGTGCTTCGCCACCATTTACCACTTCCCCGCCAAAACTTGAAGAATGCCCAGACCGATAGGGGCACGGTCAGAACGTAGACGGAGATCTTGGCGAATTGGAGAAACGGCCGCAGTCTGTCCATCCATACGGTGCCGACCCAATAGGCATAGTCGAGGCAAAACAACTCCTCGCTCAGGCCAAGAGTAGAGTACCGGACCCAGTACATCGCCCCCCGATAGACCGGGTAGACCATGATGAGGCCAAAGCCCAGGAACCCCTTCTGTCGTGCCATGAGCTCGGGGTTCTCGGCTACCGCGAGGGCCCACGGCACGAGCGACAGTGCCACCACCCCAGCGGCAGTCAAGGCTCCACCCCAATGTACTTGGATATATCGCTTCCACCAGAAGAAGAGACTGGCGACAGCAAGCGGTAGTGCCACCACTTCGAGTTGCAACACGATGCCGATGGACAGCACGTGCCAGAAGGTCATCCAGTATCTAGGCCGATGCCGCATTTCGTAAGCCGAAGACAGATGCACGGCGCCGAAGAAGAAGAGGTAGTTCGGATTCCACAGAAAGACCGAATGGTAGATCCTCCACGGATTGAGCCAGTACAGCAGGGCGAAAAGGAACCGCTCCTCGGGCACGAGGATGCGCTTGAGCCAGCGATCGAGCATCCAGTATGCAAGCAGATGGCTAACCCAGATCAGCAGGGCTGGTGCCCGGTGATGCTTCCACACCATCAACGGAAGTCCGACCACGATCGAGGAGGCACCTCCCGGGGTGACCCCGGCTCCCGTTGTCGGATTGCCATAGGGGATCCACACGCCTTCTTCGGCCAGCAACCAACCCAACGAGAGAAGGTTGAGCTGATCGCCAGCAACTTGGCTTCGCGCCAACATCGTGGCGGAGATCACCAGCCCTGTAATCAGGATAACCGTGATCCAGCGACTGTCTCGGATACTCGTCATAGAGGGGGTTGGCGAGTCTATCGTAGGGCATGCCAACGTCAGACCCTGGTCGGGATTGACACTCCGCGCGACGCTTTGCTAGCGTCCTCTGTCCTCAGTCGCGCTCAGCGCTGAGAATTCGCTGTTTGAGACTAGGCCCGTAGCTCAGCTGGTTAGAGCGCTACGTTGACATCGTAGAGGTCAGCGGTTCAAGTCCGCTCGGGCCTACCAAACCGCTTCTCTCCGGTACCGGATCGGTGTTGAACTGGTGGCAAGGAGATCACCAGATTGGAATGTCGTTAGATTCAGGCGCTTAGCTCAGCTGGTTAGAGCGCTACCTTCACACGGTAGAGGTCAGCGGTTCGAGTCCGCTAGCGCCTACCAGATCCGGTCGACATCGTCTGTTGTGCCTCGGTCACCAGATTCGACAAACGGGATGTTCTGTTAAGTTCCTGATTAGAAAAGAGATAGATCATGTGTCCGAGTGATTCGACGATTGCGCTGACCCTTCCCGATGACTCCGTTCGCGAGGTACCGTTCGGCACGACTCCACTCGAGGTCGCCGCCGAAATAGGCCCGAGATTGGCACACGACGCGGTCGGCGCCGAGCTCGAGGGTGAGTTGGTCGATCTGCGGTTTCCGCTCCAGCAGGGAGGTCGCTTTCGTATCTTTACGGTCAAGAATCCGGAATCGGGCGAATTCATCCGCCATAGTGCCGAGCACGTGATGGCGGACGCGGTCAAGCGACTGTGGCCCGAGGTGGAGATCGACGCCGGTCGGCAGGACCACACCGAGAAGTTCCAATACGATTTCCGCTATCCCCAGGCTTTCTCGGCCGAAGATCTGGAGAAGATCGAAGCCAAGATGCTCGAGATACTCGGGGAGGACAGTGAGTTCGAGCGCATCGAGATCGATCGCGAGGGTGCGAAGCAGCTGTTTGAAGATATGGGTGAGTCGCTCAAGATCGACCGACTCAGGGACATTCCGGAGGGGGAGACGATTACCCTCTACCGCGACGGGCAATTCACCGATCTTTGTCGTGGTCCTCATGTGCAGCGCCTGTCTCAGATCGGCGCGGTGAAGCTCCTCGAGACCTCCGGTGTGTATCTTCGTGGCAACGAAACCAGCGAGATGTTGCAACGAATCTATGGGACGGCGTTTGCAAAACCGGGGGAGCTCGAAACGTATCTCGAACAGGTCGAGCTGGCCAAGAAGCGAGACCACAGACGACTCGGTCAGGAGCTCGATCTGTACAGCTTTAACGAGCACGCTCCGGCGAGCCCGTTCTTCCATCCAAAAGGCGCGGTGCTCTACAACTGCCTCGAGGACATCGTCAGGGAAGTTCAGCTACAAAACGGCTTCGAGGAGGTCATCACTCCTCAGATTCTGGACGTCGACCTCTGGCATACCTCGGGCCATTACGAGAATTACCGCGAGGCGATGTTCTTCACGGCTGCCGATGATCGTGAGTACGCGGTCAAGCCGATGAACTGCCCAACTCACTGTCTGATCTACGGCACGACCCTGAGGTCCTACCGAGATCTACCGATTCGATACGCCGATTTTGGTCGTCTACATCGGTACGAGAGAAGTGGCGTGACGACAGGTCTGACTCGAGTGCGATCCTTCGCCCAGGACGATGCCCATGTCTTCTGCACCGAGGATCAGATCGAAGGCGAGGTCCAGAGCATGATCGAAATGATCTTGGCCCTCTATTCGACGTTTGGCTTCGAGGATGTGGCGATCGAGCTTTCAACTCGGCCTGCCAAATCGATCGGCACAGCCGAAATGTGGCTGCATGCTGAAAAGGCCCTACAGTCTGCCCTCGAACGCCATGGATACGAGTTCCAGATCAATCCCGGTGACGGAGCGTTCTACGGCCCCAAGATCGATTTTCACATCTCGGATGCGCTCGGAAGGAGCTGGCAGCTCGGCACGGTACAGCTCGACTATCAGATGCCGGAAAGGTTCGGTCTCTCCTACATCGGGGCGGACAGCTCGGAGCACCGCCCGGTCATGATCCATCGCGCAATGCTCGGTTCGATCGAACGCTTCATGGGTATTCTGATCGAACACACTGGAGGCGCGTTCCCCGTCTGGATGGCGCCGGTTCAGGCCGTCGTGCTGCCAGTCTCCGAGAAATTCGCGGGCTACGGGCAAAGCACTTGCGCACGACTTCAGGAACTTGGCATTCGAGCCGAGCTCGACAGTAGAAACGAGAAACTCGGCTACAGGATTCGAGAGGCTCAGATGCAGAAAGTGCCCTACATGTTGGTCGTGGGAGCCCAAGAGCAAGACAGCGGGCAGGTTGCCGTACGTCTTCGTAGCGGTGAGGATCTCGGTCCGCAGGAGTTGAATATCATCGGGGGTCGGATTCTCGACAAGATACGGGAGAGGGCAATCGACCTGTAGTTTTTCCAAGGACTGGCGCCGGGACCAGGTGGTGGTACAATTGCGCCCCTGGTTTTTTGTGGGCGGGCCGGCCGTCGACCTGACCGGCCGATCCAAGATCAAGATTGACAGCCTGATGGACACTCGGGCGGCGGCTTCGGGCCGAGCGCTCTGGTAGCGAGGAGATTGCAAAGTGCATAAGAACAAGACTCATCGAGGTGCCAAGAAGCGCTTCAAGGTCACCGGCGGCGGCAAAGTCATGCGGCACAACTCGATGTGCAGCCACATCCTGACCAAGAAGACCACCAAGCGAAAGCGCCGGCTGCGTCAGCAGACCGAGGTGCAGGCCAAGTTCGCCAGCAAAGTCAAAGAGAAGATTTAGCAGGAGTTGGAAGAGTCCGTCTCCTGATCCGATCATCAATCAGCCACCCTCGGAGCGAACCTGTCCGATGGGGCGATCGCCGGTTCATAGCCGGTGTTTATTGCGCTCACAGTCGAGCGCCAACGAGGTTCTAAAGCCATGCCAAGAGTTACCAGAGGAAAACGACGCGCTCAGCGTCGCAAAAAGATTCTCAAGCAGACCAAGGGCTACTACGGCACCAAGTCGCGATCTCACCGTGTTGCCAAACAAGCGATCGACCGATCTCTGTCGTTTGCCTATCGTGATCGGCGCCAGAAGAAGCGCAACTTTCGAGCTCTGTGGATTGTTCGCATCAATGCGGCGGCCCGTCTCAATGGGATCAGCTACAGCCGTCTGATCGAAGGTCTCAAGAAGGCCGACTGCCAGATCAACCGGAAGATGCTGGCAGACATCGCAGTACGAGACCCCAAGGCTTTCGCCGAAGTCGCCGAGACTGCCAAAGCGGCCCTCGAATCGACCCCAGCTTCGAGTACCTAAATCGTGTCCTCGGATCAGACCGGGGGCTCAAACCCCTCAGGGGATCTGGCACGAAGGCTCGAGGATTTCGAGCGGGAAGCGGCGCAAATTACGGATCGTCCCGGTTGGGACGATCTGCGTGTGCGTTGGGTGGGTCGCAAGCAGGGGATTGTTCGTGGTCTCCTTGCTGGACTCAAAGATGTGCCACCAGAGCAACGGCGCGATTACGGGCAGGGTGTGAACCGCCTCAAACAGCGAGTCGAGGAGCGTCTCGAAGAGATCGGTGCGGAGCTCGCGGCCGGTGAGAAGATGGAAAGCCAGGAGGCTGCGGCGGTGGATGTGTCGCTTCCTGGACGTCATCCACAGATCGGAGCGGTTCATCCGGTCAACGTTGTCACCCAACACATCGTCGAGATCTTTCGCGGTCTGGGCTACAGCGTTGCAGACGGACCCGAGGTGGAAGACGACTTTCACAACTTCGAAGCTCTCAATTTTCCTGTCGGTCATCCAGCACGGGATACTCAGGACACCTTCTTTCTCGAAGATGGTCGACTGCTGCGGACTCACACGTCGCCAGTGCAAGTCCGCACCATGTTGGCCCGGAAGCCTCCGATTCGGGTGGTCTGTCCTGGACGTGTCTACCGACATGACAATGACCTCCGACATTCGCCGATGTTTCATCAAGTAGAGGGTCTCGCGGTCGCCGAGGGGATCACGATGGGCGACCTCAAAGGCACTCTCGAGGCCTTTCTCAAGCGTCTGTTTCATCCGGACACCGGTGTTCGCTTGCGACCGAGCTACTTCCCGTTTACCGAACCGTCGGTCGAGGTCGACATCACCTGCCCGTTTTGCCGGGGCGATGGCTGTCAAACCTGTTCGAGGACCGGCTGGATGGAGATCCTTGGAGCTGGAATGGTCGATCCCCGCGTCCTCGAAAAATGCGGCATCGACCCTTCGGTTTACTCGGGCTTTGCATTCGGGCTCGGTCTGGATCGAGTCGCCATGATTCGATACGGCATACCCAACATTCGAATGTTGTTTGATAACGACGAACGCCTCTTGAAACAGGTTCGAATCTGATGATTTTCTCCTACGATTGGATCAGCCGGTACCTCGAACCTGGAGCCGATGCCAAGGAGGTAGCGAATCGACTGACGGCGGCGGGGTTCGCCGTCGAAAACGCCGAACCGCACGGCGAGGACGTTCTGTTTGATGTCGATGTGACGACCAACAGACCCGACTGCATGAACCACGTGGGCTTGGCTCGCGAGGCCGCGACCCTGCTCGGACAGCAGCTTCGTCTCCCGAATAGCGAAACCGATGACGATCGATCGGAAGTCGGAGAATTCGCGACGGTTATCGTAGAAGACGAGCGCGGTTGCCCGCGATATGTTGCCCGAGTCGTCAAGGGTGCCAAGGTCGGCCCGAGCCCTCAGTGGCTTGTCGAGCGCCTGCAGGCCATCGGACAGCGCTCGATCAACAATGTCGTCGACATCACGAACTTCGTGCTCTGGGAGCTGGGCCAGCCGATTCATGCCTTCGATCTGGCAAAGTTGGAGGAGTCGACCATTGTGGTTCGAAGGGCGAAGGAGGGCGAGCGGCTCACAACGTTGGACGAGGTAGACCGCAAGCTCGATCCCGAGATCCTGGTCATTGCCGATTCCGAGCGTCCCGTAGCCCTGGCTGGGATCATGGGCGGTTTCGATTCAGAGGTGTCGGAGTCGACGGTGGACATCCTTATCGAGAGTGCCCATTTCGACCCGGCTCGAGTCCGTGCGGGTGCCAAGGCTCTCGGGCTGCATACCGATGCCAATCACCGCTTCGAGCGGGGCGCCGATCCAGGCATCTGCAGAGTCGCGGCAGACAGGGTGGCTCGAATGATCGTCGAGATTGCAGGCGGCCGCGTAGCAGCCGGTGCACTCGACGTCGAGAACCCCGACTGCGATTGGCAGCTCGGCGGCCAGCTGAATCTCGATCGTGCGATTCGCTTCGCTGGCGTCGATCTCGAGGCGTCGGATGTCGAAAGGTGGCTGACCGGAGTCGGGTTCTCGATGGCTCCAACGGCCCCGGACACATGGGACGTGGGAGTGCCGACTTGGCGTTACTACGACATGAGACCCGATCCGGCGAAACCGATCGGGGAGGTTCAGGGACCCGTTTTCGAGGCCGACCTGTTTGAGGAGATGCTTCGATTGCATGGTCTCGACGGAATTCCGGCGACCCTTCCCACGGTCGGTGGACCCGATCAGGGAACCAGTACGGAGCATGAGCGAAGGCAAGCGATTCGAACTCATCTGGCGGCCTCTGGCTACCTCGAGGCCATAACCTTCGCGTTCCACGACGAAGAATCCGACCAGCGGTACCCGGCCCTCGAGAGCGAGGGCGAGCCGATACGGCTGGCCAATCCTCTCTCGGATCTTTACGTCGTGATGCGCCGTTCTCTGATTCCGGGTCTGGTCAGTGCAGCGGAGTTCAATCAACGACGGGGTTGTCAGGCCATCCGACTATTCGAGATCGGACATGTCTTTCCCGGCGCAGAGAGTGCCGAGTCCGAGGTCGTATCGCTTGTCGGTGGCGGTCAGATCGACCTGCCCTGGGACCAAGCCTCGGTGTTTGATCTGTTCGAGCTCAAGGGAGCCGTGGAGAGTCTGGGTAAGCGGTTCGACGTCGAAGTCTTTGCCGAGTCGGCAGATCTGCCTGGGCTGGTTGCGGGTACCTCTTCACGACTGCACCGATCGAGTTCGGCCGGGCCGGTGATCGGGCAGATGGGGCAACTCGAGACCGATGATTCGCCCTATCCGCTCTTCGTCGCAGAGCTGAGCACTGCGAGCTTCGATATCGAACGGGTGAAGCCCGTGGAGCTTCCCTCTAGATTCCCCGGTGTCGAGGTCGACATGACCCTGACCCAAAGTCTGACCACGCCCTGGTCGGAGATCGTTCAGGCGATCGAACAGGCCGAGGTCGACGACCTCGTCCGGTTCGGTTTGAAAGACCGCTATGTGGGTGAAGAGGTCCCACCGGGCGCCGTTAACACGACCATCTATTTCCTCTACAATGCTGCTGACAGCTCGCTAACGAGAGACGCAGTGAATGAGCGGCACGAAGCGGTCCGAGGCCTCCTCGAGCAGCGCTTCGGCTGGAAGGGAGATCCATGATGTCGACAGACTGGCTAGGCGATCTTGAGGCGAAAGTACAATCGGTTACCGAAGAGATCAAGGCCCTGCGCAAAGAGAACGCGAGTCAGAGTAAAAAGATCGATGATCTGGAAAAAAAGCTGGCCAAAGCCGAAGAATCGGGTGAATCCTCAGGCGACTGGGAAAAGGAGCGAAACGAGATCCGAAAACGGGTCGAAAAGCTCGCTTCGGGCCTCGAAAAGCTCGTCTGAGAGCCCCAGAACCCTGTGCTATAGTTAATCGAAACAAGCCTAAGCCTTTGCGCTGCCGGGACTTGTCCCGACAACCGGGCTACGGAGGAATGGTTGATGAGCACTAACGTGTCTACCGCAAAACAAGTGGAGATTTTTGGTGCTGTTTACCATGTACGAGGAGACAAAGATCACGAGTATCTCCAGGAGTTGGCCGAGGTAGTCGACCAAAAGATGCGAGAAATCGCTCAACAGGTGTCGACCGTGGACTCGGCGAAGATTGCAATTCTGGCGGCACTCAACATTACCGACGAACTACTTCAGCGTCGGAAGCAGCAGGAAGGGGTACCGGTCGAGATCCAAGAGAGGCTGGCGGACTTGGCGGGGCAACTCGAGGAAGCGATTCAAGGTTGATAAGCAAGTTATTTGCCCTTGGAAGTCTGCTGGATATTTGAGCTTACGTAGTCTTAAGAGTTTGGTGTCCCCTGTGAGGTTCGTGATGGGTCCAGCAGTTGTAGAACCAACAGCTATTTCGAGGGAGTCTTTCTCCCGGGCGGCCCGTGCCAGCCCCGATCTTACGGGGACGCTAACGGCTCTTGGGGCGGACACCCACCTGGTGAGGACCAGGTTCTAAACGAAAGACTCACACGGCTTCGCGGGGGATGCTCTTTTCTCTTCTGAGAAAGAGCGCTCAACGATCTTTTCCGTGCCCACCTGACCTTCCGCCAAGGGGGTCCCACGGTGGATACAATTCAGATAGTGGTGGCGATTGCAGTCGCTGCAGGCGTCATCTTGCTGTTTTGGTGGCTCTGGATGCGCCGGGCTGCCCAGAACACCCAGGCCCAAGCGACCACGCAAGCCGCCAAGCTGCTCGAGCAGGCAGAACGGGAGGCCAAGTCGAAGCTCCGCGAGGCCGAGTTGGCCGCCAAGGAGAAGCTGCTTCAAGCCCGTGGTGAATTCGAGAAGGTGTCCCGGAAGCATCGGGCAGATCTGGAGAGTCTCGAACGGCGTCTGTCTCAGAAGGAAGACAATCTCGAAAAGCGGATCGCGGATCACTTGACACGCGACAAGGACGTGGCGCGTCGTGAGCGCGAGATTACAGGTCGCGAGAAAAGCGTGAAACGGCACGGGGAGGAGCTCGAAGAGCTTCTCGTCGCTGAACGAAACAAGCTCGAGCAGATCGCGGGTCTCACCGGCCAGCAGGCGGTCGAAGAGCTGAAGAAGCTCATGAACGAAGAGGCTCGGATGCAAGCGGCTCACTCGGTCAAGAGGATCGAGGACGAGGCCAACGAAAAAGCGTCGCGAGAAGCTCAGCGAATCATCGGCATGGCCGTTCAGCGCGCCGCCTCGGACTACGTCTCGGAGACCACAGTATCCGTCGTGGTTCTGCCGAGCGACGAGATGAAGGGAAGGATCATCGGCCGGGAGGGTCGCAACATTCGAGCTCTCGAAATGGCAACCGGAGTCGATCTGATTGTCGACGATACCCCCGAAGCCGTCATCCTCTCAGGGTTCGACCCGTTTCGCAGAGAAGTCGCCCGGGTCTCACTCGAGCGTCTTATCGCCGATGGCCGAATTCATCCGGCGCGCATCGAAGAGATCGTCGGCAAGGTCAAAGACGAGTTCGAGCAGAGGATCCAGCAGGAGGGTGAATCGGCTCTTCTCGAGCTCAACATACCGAATGTTCACCCCGAGCTGGTCAAGCTGCTGGGACGTTTGAGATATCGAACCTCCTACGGGCAGAATGTTCTGCTGCACAGCAAAGAAGTGGCCTTTCTGGCCTCGACGATGGCGGCAGAGCTAAAGACCAATGTGCCAGTCGCCAAGCGTGCGGGTCTGTTCCACGATATCGGCAAAGCGGTCGACCGCGAGATAGAAGGAACCCATATCGAGATTGGAATCGATCTGCTGCGCAAGTATGGCGAGAGCGAAGAGGTGATCCACGCCATGGCCTGCCATCATGGGGACTACGATCCCGAGACCGTCGAGGCTGTGCTGGTCACGGCGTCGGATGCACTCTCGGCCGCTCGGCCCGGTGCGAGGCGAGAGGTGCTAGAAACCTACGTCAAGAGGCTCGAGAAGCTCGAAGAGATTGCTTCGAACTTCAAGGGCGTACAGAAGTCGTTTGCGATTCAAGCGGGCCGCGAGATTCGTGTAATCGTCGACTCAAAACGTCTCAGCGATGAGAAGGCCACCTGGCTGTCGCGAGACATAGCCAATAAGATTGAAAACGAGCTGACCTATCCTGGGCAGATCAAAGTGACCGTAATTCGAGAGACTCGCTCGGTCGAGTATGCAAAGTGAAACTGCTCTTTGTCGGAGATGTCGTTGGCAAGCCGGGTCGTCGAGTGCTCCGATCCCGGTTAGCCGAGCTGGTTGATCGCTTCCAAATCGATTACGTGGTGGTCAACGTCGAGAACTCCGCCGGGGGATTCGGGGTAACACCCGAGGTTCTAGCCGAATTCGAAGATCTCTCGATCGACTGCTACACCAGCGGCAACCATATTTGGGACAAGAAGGAGGGGCTCCTTCTTCTGGATGAGGTGCCGAATCTCCTTCGTCCTGCCAACTATCCCGAAGGCAATCCAGGGAGTGGTTTGTATATCGGGGAGACTCCATCGGGAATCCGGGTGGCGACTCTGAATCTGGAAGGCCAGGTGTTCATGAAGCCGCTCGAGTCGCCCTTTCGGGTCGCTGACCAGTTGCTCGAGTCCCTACCGGAGGACGTACGCGTAATCCTGCTCGACTTTCATGCAGAGGCTACCAGTGAGAAGCAGGCACTGGGCCAGTACCTCGATGGGCGGGTCTCTGCGGTCGTAGGAACTCACACCCACGTGCCGACCGCAGATGAGACCGTTCTGCCCGATGGAACGGCATATATCACCGACGTCGGGATGACGGGCCCTTACGATTCGATCATCGGTATGAGGGCCGACCGAGTCCTGCGTCGATTTCTTTTACAATCAAAGTCGGCCTTCGAGGTTGCAAAAGGTCGAGTTCAGCTGGCCGCGGTCGTGATCGACATCGATGAGGCGACCGGCAAGGCGAGCAGCATAGAGCGACTGCTGATTCCTGCGAAGGAGGTGTGATGGCGAAACCGACTCTGGAGGAGCTGAAGGAGGTACCGGGGAGGATTCCCCTGTCGGTAATCATCACGACATTCAACGAGGAGCGAAACATCGGCGACTGTATCGAGTCTGTCCTGTGGGCAGATGAGATCTATCTGGTCGATTCATATTCGACCGACAAGACCCTAGAGATCGCTCAGCAGTATCCGATTACGATCCGCCGTCGGCAGTACTACGGGTCCGCAGCGCAGAAGAATTGGTCTCTCGACCGTGTGAGTCACGACTGGGTACTGATCATGGATGCGGATGAGAGGGTCACCCAGGATCTTGCGCGGGAAATATTGACCCTGATGGCAAGCGCGCCGAAATACAACGGTTATTACATCCGCCGCCGCAACATCATGACCGACAAAGTGATCCGACACTCGGGTTGGTCCACGGACAAGGTGATTCGGCTCTTCCACCGAGAGCATGGGCGTTACCCGAATCGGCGGGTTCACGCGGATGTCGACATCGAAGGCCCGATTCCGAATTTGCGGTACAAGCTGATTCACTACACGTTTCGTTCTTTTGACACCTACCTCGAGAAGTCTCTCAACTACGCCCAATGGGGTGCGGCGCAGGGCTATCTGGAGGGTCGAAAGGCGGGATTCTGGGAGATCGGTGGGCGTCCGCTCTGGCGCTTCATCCGGACCTATTTCCTGCAGCTCGGATTCCTAGACGGTCTTCATGGGCTCGTGGTCTGCGGGTTGCAGGCCTACGGATCCTTTCTCAAATATGCCTGGCTTTGGGACTACAGGGTTCGAGAATCGCTAGGAGAAAAGGTCGACCTGCCGATCTTCGACGACGACTCCAGGACCTGGGAGCGACGTCAATTGCCGACGTTGGAAGAAGGGGATCAGTCGTAGATCCTGGATGCCGGGATTGTTTGAGCGATTCGGCCATCCCCTAAGGAAATTCCGAAGACGCGGATGCTCTCGTCGTCCGGCAACCTCAATTCGGTGCAACCAGGCTCGATCTGCATCGAAATTTCGAACAGATAACAGAAGACGTATGGCTGATCTTCGCCGTTTGGCCCGTGTCGGTGGGTGGCGACCCATGCCACCCGATGTCCATGAATGCCGCCGTCTGAATCCTCCGGCTCGGTAATCTCGGCGTTGCGGTTCCATCGCCCTAGAAGACCCGAAAAGTGCGGTAGCTCGAACTCGAGTTGGTGGTGACCGGCCTTCAATACCGCTCGTCGCGTGCCGTTAGCGGAGGCCAGGAGACAATGGACTCTGCCCCAGGAGTGCTGGGGCAATTCCACGATCTGACCCCGACAGACAAGCGCGTTCGGTTGCTGACTGCCCACCGGTCCCAGCTCGAATACGACTCCTGCTTGAGTGAGTCGCGACGGGAAGAGCTCGGCCGGGTAGCTGTGTCCCTTGCCATCGAATCCCAGCTGGCTGGCCTCACCCTGCGGAGTCGAGGCTCTGCAGTCGTAGGCGATCTGCACCGGTTGACCGCAGGGCGGGCTCAGGAGCAAAGTGGGTTTCTCGAGGTTCGACGCGAAGGCTCGAACTGCAAAGGGCTCGAGCTCCATGATCAGCGATCCGTCAGACAGCTCGGCAGGCCCTATGGGTCTTTCTTGGCCGTCGACGAGCTCCGCTGCTTCGATTGGGGAGCTCGACGTCAGCGCCGAACGACCTGTGGCAGCGCCATCGAGCTCCTGGACGCGAATCACGGCTCGAGAGTCGGACTCCGCCTGCTTCAGAGTCCGAATGAGTATCTGATCGGTCGAGCTACTCATAAACGAAATCTCTCGCCCAAGCGGTCCTGGATGGCGAGAGGTTTGGAATGCCAAGAGCCGCTGATTGAGCCTTGCGGCCTGCCAGCAGCTCATCGAAGGTCTCCAGTCGGACCCATGACCATAGAGTGCAAGGCTGCATCGGTGAGTGCCGAGATCCTGACGTCCCTGATGACGAAATTTGCGCAAGACTCTTGGCGATCTCAAGAGTGAAAGACGAAGGGTCTGGTCGTCCGGTTTATCCCAACCGTACTTGCAATCGTTGAGGATCGAGACTCCCAAAGAGCCGTCGGGTCGAGTCAGATCGACCCACTGTTGTGCCGGCACTTCGTACTTTTCAGGACAGCTGTTGGGCCTCCGGATCTGGCCCAATCCAAGGTCGTAGCTGGCCTCGGGATTTGAGGTCGTCAGTCTGAAGGCGGACTTGAGCAATCGATTTCGGGTCTGCCAGTCTATGGCCGTGTGAATCTCGACGCGATTGCCGGCATCTCCTGCAGACAGGCGGACGGTCTGGACAAACGTCGATCGCTTCTTTCGGCGCCGAATCCTGAGCGCCACACGAGCAGCCCCTTCCTCGATCACCTCGATCTCGGCAGGCCCATCGACCACTTCACAGGGCTGGGCTTGCAGGTCATCGTAGAGAATTTCCCAGGCTGGCCACCGTGCAGAACGGTCGAGCAACAGCTCGAGCCGAATGGGTGAAGCAAGCAACTCTTTGCCGACCGCTTTGTCGAACACCGAAGAGACGTCGCCTTCTTGGTCCACTTCGACACGATAGCGATGGTTTTCGATCGAATGGTCTGAGATCTCGAGAGTCTCTGACTCGAGACCTTCATCGGAATCAAAATGAACATCGAATACCCCGACACCGAGAGCTGGTACCCGGGCGAGAAAGACGAGGACTCGCTCCCCATAGAGGTTGTTGGAGATCTGAGCCGGAACGCTGGTGCCATCACGCGCGTGAACCGTAACCGAAGAGGGCACGGGCATCACTTCTTCGAGCCCAACCTCCACGAGGTCTTCTCGTTCGATCGATAGCGGGTTGAATACTACGATCGGTAGGCCGACGACCTGAGTGTCGAGGCCGCCTGCAATCGCACCGATCGAGTCTGTGAGTAGGTGGGAGAATTGGTTCAGCGACAGGAGCTCGTCGTTGAAGGAGAAGTCATAGGCGGCTGGGATGCTGGTCCCGGTGAGGTCATCGTGCATCTGGTGCCAAAGGAATCGGACCCAAGCCTCTTGGAAACGCTCTTTTGGATAGGGCAGCGCACCCAGATGGTCGGCGATCGTAGCTGCCTTCTCGGCTGACTCCGCCAGGAGCTCGTTTTGCCGATTCCAGCGTTTCAAGACTGCCTGAGAGGTCAGACACCCGGTGCCATGCCTCGGCAGAAGCAGCTCTCCTTGATAGGTGGGGAGCCGGGCCACCTGCTGTGGGGATAGGTCTCGAAACAGCTGGTCCGAGCCGCTGAGCTCGACTGTGATCGGACCCTTGCCGTCCACACTCCGCTCGAGCCATCCGATCGAGGCGTCGTCGAGTCCGCCCCCCCGGTCTCCCACCCCCACGTATTTCATGCCGACGTAGACGCCGCTCTGGTCGCCGGTCTCATCGATGCGCTCGACGTAACGTTCGGCTTGGCTGAGATCTTCGTCGAGACCTTCGCCGTAGCCCTCGGGCCGGATCGCCGCAACCACTCCCAAGCCATCCGGGCCTCGCCAGACTCCCACCTCGAACGGGATCGACGCCGGCGACATCCAGTTTCCGAACTTCTGAGCCGAGAAGCCGAGGAGTCCGCAATGCGCCGCTACCGAAGGCACCACTGCGCCGAAGCCGAAACAGTCTGGCAGAAACAGATCCTCGCTTCGACGGTCGAACTCTGTCGAAAAGAAACGGTTCCCGTACAGGATGTGTCGGATCAGTGATTCGGGCGAAACCGTATTGACGTCTGGTGAGTCGAGCATGCTGCCTGCGACACGCCATCGACCCTCGGCAATCCACCGTTTGAGCTCCTCATAGTCTTCAGGGTAGTACTCCTTCATCAGCATGTATCGGAACGCACCCTCGAAGCTGAGAACAAAGAAACGATGATCGCGAAACAGCTCGAAATTTCGTTTCAGAGTGTTCGGGATGAATCTGGCGATGGTGTCCTGAACGGTCCAACGCCATTGGGTGTCGAGATGAACGGTCGCCACGACGTAGAGACGTCTTGGTCGATCGGAGGTGGGTGAGCGGGGACTCATGCGAGGGCGTTAAGAATATCTCAGCCTTTGCGGGCGGTGGAGTGTGTTCGGCGGGCCGAGTAGAATCGGCGAGCTGATCGGGTCGTTCCGGAGACTTCATGGAAGTTCGACTCGGTGGTCGCAACTCGAGGGGACTCTGAACTGAAAGCTCATCCGCATGCGTCAGCGACCTCGTAAAACCTATTCAAACATCACAGTGATTCTGATCATCGGGCTTTGTCTCTCGGGGGTCCTGGTTGTACCCGATGTGGGGCGGGCGCAAGAGCCTCGATCCATAGCCTTCAGTGCCGGAGCCTTCAATTTCAACAAGAGTCCGACCGTTTTCGAGGCGGGAATCGAGTACCGGCATCCGATCGATGTCTGGAAGCTGGCGGTGGCAGGAGGCTTGACTGCAAATGTCGATGGTGCTTTCTACCTGTTTGGAGGACTTCGGCGCGATTTCAGGCTGGGCGGACCTTGGCTGATCACCCCCGCCTTTGGGATCGCCCTCTACGAGAAAGGTGACAGCAAGGATCTCGGGGGCACACTCGAATTTCGATCGGCGCTCGAGCTGGGTCACCAATGGCCCAACCTGCATCGGGTCGCGTTTGGCATCTATCATCTCTCGAACGCTGGTATTCATGACCTCAACCCTGGTAGCAATTCGTTGATTGTGACGTATAGCTTGCCGCTGAAGTAGCGGCCGCGCATGGTCTTTAGCTCGCATCTCTTCGTCTATTACTTTCTGCCTCTGGCGCTGCTGGTCTACTACCTGCTCCCGAGACGGGCACGGAATCTCGCGCTCACCGTACTGAGCTACGGTTTCTATGGCTGGGCCAATCCTGCCTTTATGGGGTTGATGCTGGCCTCGACCTGTGTCGACTATCTATGTGGTCTGTCGCTGGTAGGTCGACTCGATCCGAGGCGGTGGTTTGCGACACGGCGTGACCCAATCGAGTCGTTGCCGAAAGGGAAAGATCGATCGCAGGCCCAGAAGATTGCGGTTGCGATCTCGGTGCTCACCAATCTGGGTCTGTTGGGATTCTTCAAGTACTTCAACTTTGCGGTCGACAGCTACAACGATCTTCTAGCGCTTTTGGGGCTCGACGGACTGGAGCTGGACACGGTTCTTCGAATCGCCCTGCCCTTGGGGATCAGTTTCTACACCTTCCAGTCGATGAGCTACACAATCGACGTCTATCGTGGTCAGGCTACGGCTTTGCGAAACTTCGTCGACTTCGCCTGCTATGTTTCCATGTTTCCCCAACTGGTAGCCGGGCCGATTATCCGGTTTTCAGAGGTCGACGACCAGCTCCATGGACGTTCGCTGAGCTGGATGAAGTTCTCTCGAGGAGTCGCGTTCTTCAGTCTCGGAATGGCCAAGAAAGTGTTGCTGGCCAATCCCTGCGGGAAGGTTGCCGACACGGTATTCGATGCGGCAACGGTGCTGCCTCTCGACGCTTGGCTTGGCGCGCTGGCCTATGCCTTCCAGATCTACTTCGACTTTAGCGGCTACTCGGATATGGCGATCGGCCTCGGCCTGATGCTCGGCTTTGTCTTCCCCAAGAACTTCGATTCGCCCTACAAGTCGACTTCGATTACCGAATTCTGGCGACGCTGGCATCTGTCACTTTCATCCTGGCTGCGCGACTACCTCTATATACCGCTCGGTGGCAACCGGCTCGGAGTCGGTAGGACTTATTTCAACCTGATGGTGGTGATGTTACTCGGCGGTCTGTGGCATGGTGCGTCTTGGAATTTTGTCCTGTGGGGAGGGTTTCACGGTCTATTGCTGTCGCTCGAAAGAGCCCGAGGTAGACGGGGGCTCTTCGATCCTCTGCCCCGACCCGTTCAAGTGGCCGGTACGTTTGGGCTCGTCTTGCTCTCATGGGTTCTCTTTCGAAGTATGGATCTCGATCACGCACGAGCTTTCTTTGCCTCTATGTTGGGCGTCGGCCGGGTCGAACCCTCGGCCTTCTTGATCGATGGCATTGTGCTCCAGCCCTTCTATCTCGTCACCATGCTCGTCGCTGCCGTGGTGGCTTGGGCCGCTCCCCAGACCTGGGACTGGAGTCGCACGCTCCCGTCCTGGAAGGCCGCTGTCTGTCTTGGTTTGCTGGGCTTGGCTCTTTTGGCACTATCGACCCAGAGCTATAACCCCTTTATTTACTTCATTTTCTGATCATGACCGAGTCAAAACTTCCGGCCCGCGAGGCTCAAGCACTAGCCGAGATTGGCCATACCGAGATCCGACGCCAGACCGCGATCGTGCTCTCGGTCGTGTTCTTGATCACGATCGGATCAGTCTTCGCGCTCGATCAATTCTCGCGGACGACGGGTCCACTCGAAGTCGATGATCCCAGTGCAGGCACTCCGGTCTCGATCGTTCAGAATTTTCTCAGCTCGGTTTTCGACGACCTTCGTCAGCGAGGAGCGGTCGGATGGATAGCGACGAACCGGAAGATCCAGGAGGATATGTCCAGTTTCGAGTCCGACCTGGAATCGAGCTCGGCTTTGCGGCAGCGGTTGTTACCACCCCTCCAGTGGCAGCTTACAAGGATCTTGGGGCTGGGTAATGAGCAGGCCTATGTGGGACGCGATGGCTGGCTGTTCTACCGGCCCGACGTCGACTATGTGACCGGCCTCGGCTTTCTGGATCCGAGAGTGCTCGATGCTCGATCTCGCGAGGGCGCAGCGTGGGAGCCGCCGCCACAGCCAGATCCGATGCTGGCTCTGACCGATCTGAAGCGCCAGCTAGATCAGCTCGGGGTCGAGCTGCTGGTCGTACCGATTCCGGTCAAGCCGAGCCTGTATCCGGAGACGTTCAGCCCGAGGGCTCGAGGCCTCGAGATAGCGGCGCAGAATGCATCTTTCGCCGAGTTCATGGAGCGGGCCATCCGCGCAGATCTGAGGGTCTTCGACCCGGCCCGGGATCTCAGATCCGCCAAGCACACTGACGCTTCGGACCTTTACTTGCGTACCGACACGCACTGGACACCGACGGGCCTCGATGTGGTGGCGAGATCGTTGGCGGAAGTAGTTACGTCGATACTGGATTCTGCGGACGAACGTCGAAGTGTGTGGACTCGGCGTCGTGTCGTCCTCGAGGGTTTTGGTGACACCGCCAGAATGCTCTGGGTGCCGGAGCACCAGGACACGATCTCTCCCGATCGTGTCGAGAGCGACCTGGTTACGACTCGCTCCGGGCAGATCTGGCGCAGAAGCGACTCGGCTTCAGTCCTACTTCTGGGAGACAGTTTTACCAATGTGTATTCCGAAAGTGGTCTGGGTTGGGGCACCGGAGCGGGTCTGGCCGAACAGCTGAGCTTCCACTTGGGTCAGCCGATTGACAGAATCGCTCGCAACGCCGGTGGCGCTGTCGGTTCCCGTCGTGGCCTGCAACAGGCTCTGAACCGGGATCCCCGACGATTAGATGACACCCGACTGGTGATTTACCAGTTTGCTGCTCGCGAGCTCTCACAGGGTGACTGGCAGTTGATCGATTTGGTGGAACAACCATGACGCTCTTCTCGAAGCAGATTGCGGTCATCAGTCTCGGCTTCCTGGCCTTGGCCTGTGGTGGCCAGGATCCGAGGCAGTCGACACCATCGCACCCTGCCCTGACACCTCGCCGCGGGATCATCCTGATCTCGATCGATACTTTGAGGGCGGATCGTCTCGGTGCCTATGGTTATGAGCTTCAAACCTCCCCCAATTTCGACCGGCTTGCGAAGCGAGGAGTCCTGTTCGAGCGTGCCATCGCTCAGTATCCGTCGACTCTGACCTCCCATATGAGTCTGTTTACCGGGTTCTATCCGCAGGAGCACAGGGTGCTGCCGCCATCGACGGTGCTTGCAGAATCGATCGAGACGATGCCGGAGAGATTTCTGGCTCACGGTTTCAGAACGGCCGGGCACACCGAAGGAGGGTTTGTGGCTGGCGGATATGGGTTCAACCGGGGTTTCGAGCAGTTCACCGACACTGCATATCGCTCCGACACCGATGTCGAGCGCACATTCGAGCGCGGTCTCGAGTTTCTTCGTGGCCTCGATTCGGACGCCCGTTTCTTTCTCTTTCTACATACCTACAGTGTCCACGATCCGTACGATCCACCCGAGCAGTACCGCGAACTCTTTTGGCCCGAGACTGCACCCGATGTCTTCGAATCGAGCGGCGAGAACCTGCGTCTCGTCAACCGGGGTGATCTAACGCTGCCGGCCGAGGGGCTCGCCTACTTCGAGGCGATGTACGACGCTTCGGTTCGTTATGTCGATGATGTTCTGGGTCGGTTTGTGACCGAACTCGAAGAGATGGGTTTGATGGCCGAGACCATCCTCGTGATCACATCGGATCACGGCGAGGAGTTCATGGAGCACGGCAGACTTGCTCATACCCAGGTCTATCCGGAGTCGTTGGAGGTGCCGCTGCTGATCGTCCATCCAGGAGAGGTCCGGAGTCGAAGGATCGACGACCTGGTCGAGTTGGTCGATGTGGCTCCGACCCTCTACGAGCTGGCCGGTCTGGAGGCGCCTGACTCGATATCCGGCTCGAGCCTTGTCGATCTGATTCAGACTTCTTCGTCGGGGCCTGCAGATGGCGAGGCCTACGCCGAGGTTCTCGATGAGGAGTTCGTCTACACGCTCTGGGTCCAGAAACAAGATCGCCTCTTTCAACTGCTCATGGCGGAGCCCGAGTTCGATCCGACCGGTCCATGGATCCGTGGATCGGTCGGGCTCGATACGGACGAGTCCACTCTCAGCTTCGAGGCACACAGCTTTTTCGAGCCTCGCAGGATACGAGTGCTTTCAGAGGGAGAACTGGTCGAGGAGTTGGTGATCGGGCCCGATTGGATCCCGGTCGAGATCGGCCTGCCCGAACGGGATGGGATTCAACGAGTCGTGCTCGAGGCCGACGGCTGTGTCTCACCCGCCGATGTCGGCGAGGGTGACGACCACCGTTGCCTCTCGTTCCAGGTTCGAAACTTCCGACCCCTTCGGTTCGAGCTGTACGATCTGACCAGCGATCCGAATGCCGAGGTCGATATCTATCGACAGTCCGGCCGGGTGGGGTCGGCTCTCCAGCGCCGCCTTCTAGATCTCGAATGGAATGCGCTCGACAGCGGAGGAGACCGGCCCTTGTCGAGCGAAGACGAAGAGACGCTCAGGGCCCTAGGCTATTTGGACTAGCTCGCGAGGCTAGGGGATCGAATCGGCATCGGCCGTTACTCTTGACGACACCAGGGGTAGACGTCCCGCCTCTCCCAATCTGGCGGCCGGTCCTCGCAGCAGCTCCACTACGAGCTGATACTCTCCAGCTTCTTCGGGCCACTGAATCTCGAGAACCTGATCGAGGGTCTCCCGTCTTCGGATCTTTGTCGAGAGTTTGGAGCGACCATGGTCGACGATATTCTTGGTGTCAGGTTCGAGAATTCGATATCCAAGCTGGATCGGGAGCAGCGCGTCGGGTGCCCAGGGGCGCTTTCCTTCGTTGCGTGCCCGGATCTGAAGCCGCGTACTCGAACCGGCCGCGACCTCGATGGGAAGCTCGGGGCCGAGGTACTTTGCGGAAAGCGGTGAAAGCACACGCCCGCGACCGATATAGCGAACGATTGCTGTGGCTGGCTCGTCGCTCTGGCTGACCGCTTCGAGTCGAATCGTTCGCACTTGGTAAGGTTTGTCTCCCCCCTTCCACCAGAACGAGTGCACTCTCCAGGCCGACGCCGGTTCGAAATTGATCAGGCCTGGCGGCTCGGGAGGCGGTTGAGGGAACGAGAACTCGCGGCTGTCCGACCAGTCGCTGATCTCGAGACGCAGTGTGCGATCGGTAGACGAGACGAGAAAGAGCATCGAATCACCCGGCCAATCGGTTGCGAGCATGATTTCGGCCGCTGGTCTGCCCGTCTCCAGAGTGAAGCTCCACCGTGCGACGCGCGCGAATGGGTCGACGAAACGGACGAGATCCTCGTCCCAGAATCGATCGATGAGACCATCGATCTTCTGAGCTGTCGATTCGAAGGGCAACAGGCGAAAGACGCCGGCTCTCGTGTGGCTCTGGCTTCCCGCGTCGACCTCTCGAGTCGAGGCAACCGATACCAGGGCCGAGGTCCAGGAGATAGCGGCCACGATCCAGGCGACTGCCAGGAATCTCGGTGACGGCAGACGTCGCAGTGCTACGAGAAGTGCTGGGAAGGCACCCAGGAAGTAACGATTTCCTATGAATGTTGAACCGCCGAAGTAGTTGTCGGGCATCCAGATTAGATAGAACCCCGAGATCATGCCGACTCCTGCAAGCATCATCAGACCGACTCGACTCGGGCGACGCAGGCAATAGACGAGTAGTACCAGCGCGATCGGAAAGTAAGCGATCAGGCCGCTGTGACGCCCGATGAAGAAGTACAGCGTCGAGTAGGCGGTGCGCCGGGTCAGTGCTGGTGGCGTCCAGGTGGCCGACTGAGTAGCCAGGCCGGTGGTGAAGCGTTCGTACGAACGATCGCTATCTCGGACGGGGTACCCCGTCTGCGCGTTGAAGCTCGACCGCACCGCTTTGTAAGGATTCGCTTCTCCGATCAGCCCTTTGGTGATTCCGTTGACCGCGAGAAAGGTCAGGACCACCGCGACAGCAAACAACGCACAACGGCGAAGCTTTCGATGTAGCAAAAGGGCACCCATGGTCGCGGCGACGAGCGCGGCAGCCGGGTATCGCATCGCAACCGCCAGACCCAGAAAGACTCCACCCAGTACAGCCGATCGAGCCGAGTCTCGAGCTTCTCTGCGCTGGACTGGCCCCAGGACCCAGAGCAGACCGGACAACGTGATCGCCGCTTGGGCAAGATCACTCATTTGCCAGCCGATGTAGGGCAACAGCGCGCTGCAGAAGGCAAAGCTCGCCAACATCCAGATCGCGTCAACCGGGTGACCCAGCCTGCTCAGGTGGTGCCAGGCCAGGACGAGAGCCAGGCCCAAGAGAAGCAGATTGGTTGCCACCATTCCCCATTCGCCCATGGTCGAGAGCAGTGGGGCTGCTAGCAGCGGGTAGACGATCGGTTTGGAGTAGGAGATCCCCATCTCGGTTTGCTGCAGAATGACGGTGACCGGGACTCCGTGTGTCCCTGTCGTTGCCCACTCGCGGTCGATCGCTCCAAAGAGGAGGTCATGATCCCGAACCAGACTCTCGGTCATGGCGACATAGGTGCCTTCGTCACCCCAGAGACCCGCACTTGGCGGTCGAAACGTTGCGATCCAAACGAGAATCACCGTGGCCATGAGGGAGAGGAGTGCGACTACCGCAATCGAGCGTCGATATTCCACTGTTTTGTTTGCTGTCGAGTCCACGGATCTGGTGAGAATGTTCGGTTTAGGGCAGTGTACCCTGTGCTATCCTCAATCCTCCAGGTGCGACGTTATGGCGATTGATTCAGAGCTTTTGGAGATCCTCGTTTGCCCCAAGACAAAAGGGGAGTTGGAGCTTGTTTCTCTACCCGAAGAGGTGAGACAGCAGTTGATCGAGAAGTATCGCGAGCACTTTAGGGACGAACAACCTGTTGTTGAAGAGGGGCTGTATTCTGCCGATTCGCAGCTCGTCTATCCGATCGTGTCCGACATTCCGATTATGCTGGTCGAGGAAGCTCTGCCGGCCTCGGTCGTTGGTCGGTAACCGACGGTGTACGGAGCCTCACCTCTCCCCTCCACAATTGTGACTGCGGCTACAGAACGCTTCCAAGCCCGGGCGATTCGGTTCGCACAGTGGTGCTACGGTCTCCACCTGTGGACAGTCTTTGGCATCGCGCTCTCCAACATCTTTCTGGGTCTGACCGCGATTGCCACAGTTGCCGGCGCCAACCGGCTCCGAGTTCCATGGCGGCAGATGCGCAGCGTTCTGGTGCCTCTGGGTCTTTACTCCGTGTTGGTCGTAATCTCGGTCCTGACTTCGCACGACTCTCAGATGAGTCTCGCCAAAGGCAAGGAGCTGTTGTCGTTGGCAACGCTCTTTCTGGGCCTCGTTTTGATTCGTGGTGAAACGCAAGTCCGAAGAATCGTAGATGGCATCATAATTCTGGCAGCCCTGCTGTCGCTGTTTGGTTTGGGACAGATGCTGTTTGGGTTTGGTGACATCAACAATCGAATTCGTGGTCCGTTCTCCCATTACATGACGTTCGCCGGCGTGCTACTGATGGCGGACCTGCTTCTGTTCGCGCAGATATTCTACGGCGAAGCCCGAAAGAGTGCCCTTCAGTGGACGGCGTTGACGCTGATCAACCTCGCGCTCGTGGTCGGGTTGACCCGCAGCGCATGGGTCGCGCTGATTTTGGCTCTTACGATCTTGCTTCTCGTGCGGGCGCCAAAGCTGCTGGTGGCCTATATTCCGGCCACTCTGTTGTTCCTCGTACTAGCTCCTGTGCCGGTGATTCATCGCGCCCAATCGATTCCCGATCTGACCGATATCTCGAACTACGATCGGCTCTGCATGGCCGAAGCAGCTCTCTACATGATCCGTGAGCGACCGCTGTTTGGACTCGGACCGGGAATGGTGTCAGAACGGTACCCGATCTACCGACATCCGACGGCACCAAGACAAGAGGTACCCCACCTCCACAACTCCTATCTCCAGACCGCCGCAGAAGAGGGGCTGTTGGCCTTGGCCTGTTATCTCTGGATCATGATAGCCACCCTCCGTCTAGCCTTTCGCGGGTTTCGCCATCAGGAATCCAACGGCGGGGGATCGAGCGATCTCTATCTGGGCGTGTTTCTGGCGCTTCTCGCCTTCAATTTCGCGGGGTTCTTCGAGGACAATTGGGGAGACACGGAGGTTCAGAGAATCGCGCTGTTCATTGTTGCGATTCCCTACTGTCTTATGAATGGTGGGAGAAGTTCTCCTGAACCGACCTCCGAGCCGGAATCCTGAAGAATGCCACGCCTGGATCAGCTTCTCGTCGACCAGGGCCACTATCCAAGTCGCGAGAAGGCGAGGCGAGCTGTGATGGCGGGCCTGATCTGGGTCGATGGCCGTCGTATCGACAAGCCAGGCACAAATGTGTCGGACAATGTCGAGCTCGAGCTGCGTGATTCCCGTGAGCCCTATGTTTCGCGAGGCGGCAGAAAGCTGGCCGCCGCCTTGGATCACTTTGGGATCGACCCGCAGGGTCTGGACTGTCTAGACGTTGGGGCATCGACGGGGGGATTCTCAGACTGCCTGCTGCAACGCGGCGCCGAGCGGATCGTGGCACTGGATGTCGGGCGGGGGCAGCTCGACTATCGACTCCGTCAGGATCCGAGGGTCGAGGTCATGGAAGGAATCAACGCCCGCCATCTAGCCTTCGAGGATCTGGGAACAGAGTTCAATCTCATCGTTGTGGACGTGTCGTTTATCTCGGTGACCAAAGTCGTGCCCGCTTTGCTTTCCTTTGTTGGCAGCGAAGGGCGGCTTTTAGTGCTGATCAAGCCGCAGTTCGAAGTGGGGCGAGGGCAGGTGGGTAAAGGAGGGATCGTCCGCGATCAGAACCTCAGAGAACGAGTCATCGAGGAACGATGCCAGGATTTGGCTTCCCAGGGTCTGGAGTTGGTGGGTATAGTTGACTCTCAGGTGGCTGGAGCGAAGGGGAATCTGGAGACGTTTGCCCTCTTCAGACGAGCGAAATGAACGCCGGGATCAAAAAGGTAGCCGTAGTCGCCAAGCGGGTAAGTCCCGAGGCGCTCCTCGCCGCCAGCGAGGTTGCCCACTGGCTGACCAGACGAGGTATCGATGTCGATATCGATGAGGCGGTTGCCAAACGTCAAGGCAATGGCGCTTTGGGTCGATTCGATCCGACGACCGAATACGATCTGGTTCTTGTCCTGGGCGGAGACGGGACACTGCTGTCGGTGGCCCGCGAGGACGAAGTCCAGTCACCCCTGCTTGGCGTCAATCTCGGCTATCTGGGGTTTCTGACCGATGTGCGCCGCAACGAGCTCTACCCGGCTCTGATGGAGGTCCTGTCGGGTAAGTTCGATCTCGAAAGACGGGCGCTGCTCGATGTGAATCTCGAGCGCAAAAGTGGTGACTCCGAGGCCTATCGGGTGTTGAACGATGCGGTCATCAACAAGAGCGCACTGGCCAGAATCATCGAGCTTTCGCTCGATGTGGACGGGAAACGGGTCACAACCTACCGGTCGGACGGTTTGATCATCTCGACTCCGACAGGTTCGACTGCGTACAACCTATCGGCTGACGGCCCAATTTTGACACCGTCGCTTCCCGTGGTTGTTCTGACACCGATATGTCCCCATACGATCTCCATGCGACCTATCGTGGTGTCGGATTCGAGCACTATCGTCGTAGGTCTTCAGACCGGCAAGGAAGAGGTCTATCTGACGCTGGATGGTCAGGAAGGTACCAAAATTGCAGCAGGGGATCGTGTGACCATTCGGCGCTCGGATGTAGGCGTGGATCTCGTCAAGGTTACCGGTCGTACGTTCTTCGACAACCTGCGCGATAAACTGCGCTGGGGAGAATGAGTCGGCTGGACCCGCAACCGGCCGCTGTGCAGAGGGGTATTAGGCCTCTCTGGTCCTCCAGCTCATGCAGCCCGAAAAACCAACGGTAGAGGTACCCAAAAAGGCCAAGCAGTCCGGTCGAAAACGGCCGGGTCGCTTCCGTCGTTGGCTGTTACGACCGGCGATGTGGGGATTGGCCGGTCTCGCGGCACTTATCTTCCTGGTGCACTGGAGTCTCCAGAGTGATTGGGCCGGTGCCTACTTTGCCCAACTTGCGGAGGATGGCCTCGAGAACCTGCTCGATCGTGAAATCGCTATCGGCGCCGTGCACCTCAAGCTTCTCCCACTCGGAGTCGAGATGGAAGAGTTTTGGATGGGAGGAGCCTCTGCGGACGACCCACCGTTTGTCGAGCTGACCAAGCTCGTCGTCGATGCCCGTCTGGTCGATCTGAGACGGCGAGCGATTACGCTGGGTGAGGTCCGTCTCATCGAACCCAAGGTCGACCTCGGGTTTTGGGGTGATGGCAAGAACAATCTTCCCAGGCTGGTCAAGAAGGCAGCGCAGCCGGACCGGGTTCGCGCTCCCATCAATCTGAGCATTCACCACCTGGCGATCGAACGGGGCGAAGTGCATCTCATGCAGCACAAGATGCCCCTCGAGCTGACCGCGACGGAGGTAGAGCTCGATCTCGTTGGGCGAGCTCGGACCGACCTTACGGGCGAGCTCGACGCTGAAGAGCTGGAGATCCTACTTCCTCGCGCCACACAGTCGCTAGTGGGCAAGGTCGAGATCCGTGTCGTAACTGACGCGGAGGGGGTGCGACTCGTCAGAGGCACCGTCGAGGGTCCGGATCTGTCGGCCAACGTACAGGGCCATGCATCTTGGGAGGATCGTGAATGGGTGATCGAGGTCGACGGACGAAGCGATGCCCGTTTCTTTGAGCGTCTCGGCTACCTCAACGGCCAGATCGAGGGTCCATTCACCCTCAAGGGTGGGTATGCCTGGAGCCGGAAATCTTGGGGTTTTCGGGCCGATCTCGACTCCACCGGGATGCTGATCTTCGACCGCGATATCCAAGACATACAGACCGTCGTCTCTGGCGATCGCAACGGTCTCCGGTTTGACTTGGAAAGCGCCGACTATGCGGGTGGCAAGCTCGCCGGTAGCGTGAATGTGGAGACCTTGAAGGGGAATCGCTCGTTCGAGGTCGATCTGATTGTCGACGGTCTGGACCTGCAGACCATCATGAACGATCAAAGCATCCCGGTCGAGGATCTGGCTGGGAAGGTCTCGGGTGCATTCGACTACAGATTTCCTTTTGGGTCGGCGAAAGAGGGTCAGGGTTGGGCCGATCTCCAAATCGACCCCGATTTCGAGCAAGGAGTCGATACGATCCCGATCGAAGGAACCGCACCCTTGATCATCGAAGAGGGGGTCATTCGAACCCGGGCCGCAAGGCTGTCGGGTCCGTTCCAGCGTCTCGAGATGGGTGGTTTCTACGATCTCGAAACAAAGCGAGGCGAGTTCGTCTACAACGTCGAGAGCGACCGGGTCGAGCGTCTTGCCATGCTCATCCCGTTTGAAAGCGATGAGGAGAAGCTCTGGTTGCCCACCTCGGGATCGGGTCTTCTCGAAGGAACACTGATCATCGAGCCTGGCCGCCCCTCGACTCGTCTCGAGCTCGATCTGTTCGACGTCGAAGCGCCCGGCGCCCAAGCCAAACGACTCCAAGGCGCGATTGATATTGGTCTGGAAGGGATCTCGGATATGCGGGTGGAGCTGCTCAACGACGATGCCGGTCTGATCGTCACCGGTAGTGCTCCGATCGTGCGAAGCGACGGGAGCTTGACCGATACACCCTATTCGATCTCGGTCGACGCTGCCTCCTGGCCGCTGAGCCAGGTACAGCCTTGGCTGCCGTACGAGGTGCCCGAAGAAGGGCTTCCTTTCGATGGTCCAATCTCGGGCTCTCTGCGCATCTGGGGTGAGGTCGCTGATCCGACCGGTCAGCTGAGGGTGTCCCTCGCGCCGGCGACCGTCTCCGAGATCGAACTCGATGCGATCGATCTCTGGCTCGACTTCGATCCGACCTGGATGCAGATCGATCGACTCAGTGTCGAGACTACTGCCGGCGAGGTGATGCTGTCTGGAAGCCTCGATCGACCATCCGAGATGCTCGACCTGGAGATCCGATCAGATCCGCTCCGGCTGACGGAACCGCCCTTCAGCGACATCATCGAAGGAGACCTGGACGGTCAGGTCGTCGTCGCGGGCACGGTCCAGGGCAGGCTGAGCGATCCACGGATCGTCACCGATCTGAGAGCGGATCGCTTGACCTTGGATGAGCAGACCCTGAGTGGCGATGGCTCTGCCGCAATTCGTACCGAGCTCGAGGCCGGTCGAATTCAAGTGACGGGCGATCTTCTCGGCGTGGTCTCTCTGGCCGGCGATGGGCGGCTCGACGCCGAAGGTCTGGATCTCGCCATTGGGGTCGAAAGTGAAGCCCTAGAGGAGCTGTTTCGGCTTGGTGGTGGGGAGAGTGATACTGAATTTGCCGGCAGGTTCGAGGGTACGGTCACGATTCAAAGTGATTTCGAGGACTTCGACTCATGGTCGGCCGTGGCGGAGCTCGCCGAGTTCGAGCTGAACTACCGTGAGTTCAGGCTGCAGAACCTCGATTCCGTCGTTGTCGCAGTCACATCCGAGGGTGTCGAGATCGAGTCGTTCTTTGTCGGCGATCCAACAAGTGACAGCGAGCTCTTCGTCTCGGGAAGAATCCGTGGTGAAGAGACCGCTGACCTGGATCTGCGGCTGCAGACCTCGCTCGATGCACAGTGGCTGGCTCTGTTTCTCCCGGATGTCGGGCTTCGCTCCGGCACGTTCGACATGCTGGCCGTTGTTCGCGGTACTACGGAGGCGCCAGAGCTCAACGGCCAGGCCAGGGTACAGAACGGCCGAGTCCTGATTCAGGACGTCCCGTTTGCCATCGAGAGGGTCGAAGGCGTCTTCCTCTTCTATCCTGATCGGGTCGTCGTTGATCGTCTCGATGCTCGGGCGGCCGGTGGCACACTTCGCGCCGAAGGCAATCTGGCTCTATTTCAGGAGTCCGACTCCCCCGACTACCGGATCCAGATCTCGGCCACGGATCTGCGAGCACCTTTCCCGGAGGACTGGCTGACTCGAGCCAGTGGCGAGCTGACTCTGTCTTCCACCGAAGGCGGACGCCAAATCCGGGGTGCGATCGCGGTCGACCAAACAATGTATCTGGAAGATCTGAGGCTTGGAATGACTCAGATGCTCTCGGGTCTGTTTTCGAGAGATCGTCTCGAGGTCCAGAGCGCGGACGAGTTTGCCGCTTCGACCGAGCTCAACATCGCGGTGACCGGGCCCGGAGCCTTGAGGATCCGAAACAATCTGGCCGATCTGCATGGTGATCTGGATCTCGTGGTTCGAGGCACGCTTGCGAATCCTGTGCTTTTCGGTGCCGTCAACATCGAGAGAGGCGGCACGATCGAGTTTGGAGTCAACGAGTACGAGATTATTCGCGGTGTAGTCACCTTCGCCAACCCCTACCGGATCGAACCGCTGATCGATGTGTCGGCCCGCGCCAAGATCCGTCAGTACGACGTGACCCTGAATCTGTCGGGCACGCTCGATCAGCTCGACACCAGCTTCACCTCCAACCCACCTCTGGCCGAATTGGAAGTTTTGACGCTTCTAACCGGGGGTGAAGAGAGTCTGACTCGAACGACCGGCACGGGCTCGGGCACCAGGAGCGCGGCCGAGTCGGCTTCTCAGATGATCGCAGGACAGGCTGCTTCACTGGTTACTCAGCGTACCGGTCGCCTCTTTGGACTCGATCGGTTCCAGGTACAGCCGCTCACGACCTCGAGTGGTGAGCTGTCCCAAACACGTGTGACGATCGGCAAACAGCTCTCCCGTGACCTTTTTGTCACCTATTCATACGATCCCGAGTCGACGGCCGAAGACATCTACCGACTCGAATGGAATATCCGGCACTGGGGGATGACGTTGGTGCTTACCCAGAACGGTGATGAGAGCTATAGCGCCGATGTGCGGTGGGAGAAGAGCTTCTAAACCACTGTGGCTACCCTGCGGCTATCGATTCCGATTGTGGGCAAGATCTGGCTCCTTGTCGTGGCCGGGATGTTGGGTATCTCTGGGACGCTCGAGGCCTGGGATCAGATCACTCAATCGATCGGTGGTGCCGTCATTGAGATCGAGATCCGATCGGATGCGCCGAGTCTCGATCTCACAGAGTTACAGAATCTGATTTCGGTCGAGGTCGGCCAACCTGTGAACGCCGATCTGATCGCTCGCAGTCTGAGGAACTTGCAGGCTTCGGGTCTGGCCAGCGAGGTGGAGGCCTTTACGAGATCCGGGATCGATGGGGGAGTTGTCGTTACTTTCGTCCTCTGGAGTCGTATTCAAGTCGAGCGAGTTCAGATCGAAGGAGACCTGGCCGTTCGCCGACGCAACTTGATGGCGGTTTTGGAAATCGGCGAAGCCGAGCCGCTCATCGAATCCAGAGTCGTGCGGAGTGTCTATGCGCTCGAAGAGTTTTACGAAAGCCAGGGTTTTCTCGAGGCCACTGTGCGAGCACGCCCGGTCATCGATGAGGAGCGAAAGCAGGCAGAGGTGACATTTCACGTCGAACCAGGTCGACGGTTCGCGGTGATTTCGGTGCAGTTCGAGGGGCCAATCGAACCCTTCACCGCGGAGGAGCTTCAAAACCGCCTGAAGGTCAAGCCGGGCAAACGTTACAGCACGCGCGAAGTCCGAGGCGATGCCGAACGGCTTAGCGTCTGGCTGTTTGATCAGGGCTATCGGCTGGCGCTGATCGAGAGACCCGAGACCATTGTTGATTGGGAGGGTGCGACGGTCCACCTCTCCTATCAAGTCGATGTTGGCCCGCTGTTCCACGTCGAGGTTCTGGGCGCCGACCAGCGCCGATTGAAGAAACAGCGGGTCATCACGTTCCTGGGCTGGCAACGTTACGACGAGGCGCTTCTGCTGCAATCGGTGTCGAGGATACGACGGTATTTTCAAGAGCAGGGTTACTACGATGTGGCGGTCGACTGGAGCGAAAACCAGACCGATGACATGTTTCACCTCGCGATCACGGTGGTACCAGGACCACAGTACGAGCTGGTGGATATTTCGTTCTCTGGTAACGAGGCGGTGAGCGACCGGCAGCTGAGTCTGCTCATGGGAACCTCGACACGCCGCTTGTTCGCAGCTGGAACTGGCCGTTTGGTCGATGCTGCGATCAAAGACGACATGGAGAATATCCGCTCGTACTACAGACTTCAGGGGTATTGGGATGCCGAGGTAGGTCCCCACGAGGTGGCGCGCCGGATGCCGGAAACAGCCACGGCTTCGACCGAGAGCGAACCTCGCCGACTCTTGGCCGTGACGATTCCGATCAGCGAGGGGCTCCAGCGTCGCACGGTCGATCTCCTGGTCGAAGGCACTGATCTCCCGGTCGATCCGGTTCTCACAGAGAATCTAGCCCTGAGACCGGGCGGACCCTTTCACCCGCAGCTTCTGACGCGGACGGAATCCATGATTCGGGCCGACTACGATCGCAGGGGCTACGAGTCGGTTCAGGTCTCTTCGATCCTCGACTGGGATGACAGCGAGACCTTGGTCGATGTCAGGATCCAGGTGCTCGAGGGTCCGAGGAGCGTGGTCGATCGGGTCATTCTTCGTGGCAACCAGCACACGCGGTCGAGGGTGATTCGACGCTCGCTCGGTCTGAAAGCCGGCGACACGTTCAATACCGACCGGCTCTTGAAGTCGCAGCGATCGCTTTATGGTTTGGGCGCCTTCTCGAGGGTCGATGTTCGTCGAGCGCCCGGGACACCGTTCAAGGGCGAACGGGACATCATCGTCGACGTGCAGGAGGCGAACCGCAATCGAATCACCTACGGTGTTGGATACGACACCGAGAACGGCGCCAGCGGAATTCTCGGATTTACACGCAGTAACATCACCGGGCGGGGTACCTCCGGCCGCTTCGACCTTCGTCTGAGTCAGAAAGATCAGCTGGCTCGGTTGCTCGCATATCAGCCCTTTCTGGGGCGTTTCAAGCTCTCGACGACCGGCTCTCTTTTCTACATCGAGGAGGAGCGAGGTGGTGATGTTCCCTTCGACTCCAAGAGACGTGGTGGTCAGGTGGAGCTCGAGCGCGTCGGTGACTTTTCGCGGGTGGGTCTACTCTACGAGTATCGCTGGGTTCGGGCGGTACCCATCCTAGACGGCGACGAGATCCCCGACATCGAGCGCGACTTCGAAAACGTCAGGATCTCCAGCATCACGCCCAACTACCAACTCGATCATCGCGATAGCCCGGTGGACCCGACTCGGGGTTGGACCGGTGGCGTGCAGCTCGGGTACTCATTCTCCTTCCTTGGTGCCGAGGAGGCATTCCTCACAGTCGGTGCGAACTAGAGACACTATTTGGGCTTCGGGAGCATCGGGGTGATCGCAGGGAATGTGCGTCTCGGAGGCATCGAGCCCATCTCGGGGATAGCGGTGGTGGCTGGGGACGACGATGCCGAGCTGGGTCCGAACGAATGCCTGGCCGATCAACTCCAGTTTTGCATTCCGATTTCAGAAAGATTCTTCTCCGGTGGTCGAACGACGCACCGATCGTATCGGCGAGATCGCCTGGGAATCGTCGGCGAGACCTTGGTCGAAGTGACCGACGATGAAGGGAATCCCGTCGGACTGACATCGATCGGGGGCAACGGTCTGTTCCTGATCAATCTGGACTACAGGTTTCCGATTCTGGGTCCGGTCGGAGGCAACCTATTTGTCGATTCGGGCAACGTTTGGGC
>CAJHZD010000199.1_pt1 | contig 33460 bp, 34 predicted proteins | sample 9198941 | NCBI WGS metagenome assembly CAJHZD01 (sample SAMEA7708371, study PRJEB35096) | sediment metagenome | biome: marine neritic benthic zone biome [ENVO:01000025]; feature: sediment [ENVO:00002007]; material: shallow marine sediment [ENVO:03000034] sea grass bed [ENVO_01000059] ...
CAAGTTCGGCTGCGGCGTCGCCCAGTGCGGCGCCTGCACGGTGCATGTCGACGGCACGGCGACGCGCTCCTGTGTGATGCCGCTCTCGGCGGTCGGCGGTCGGCCGGTGACCACCATCGAGGGGATCGAAGGAGCGGTGGCCGCGGCGGTGCGGGAGAGCTGGGAGGAGATCCAGGTGCCGCAGTGCGGCTACTGCCAGGTCGGTCAGATCATGACCACCATCGCACTGCTCGAGCGCAAGCCGAGACCGGACGACGACGACATCGATGGCGCGCTGGCCGGCAACATCTGCCGCTGCGCCACCTATCCGCGAATCCGCCGCGCGGTGCACGAGGCGGTGGTGAAGGCGCGGAGGTGAGCACGATGCCGACGACTACCTCTAGCGGATCCGGTCTCGATCGCCGCCAGCTTCTCAAGGGCGGCCTGACCGTCGGCGCCGGTCTGATCATCGGCCTGCGGCTGCCACGTGCCGCCGAAGCGCGGGCAGTGGCGGCCGGTGCCGAGCTGGTGCCCAACGCGTTTGTGCGCATCGCGCCTGGCGGTACCGTGACTGTGCTGTCGAAGCACATCGAATTCGGCCAAGGGACCTACACCGGTCTTGCCACCATTCTTGCCGAGGAGCTCGATGCCGATTGGTCCAGGGTGCGGGTCGAAGCCGCACCGGCCGATGTCGAGCGCTACGCCAACCTGTTCTTCGGCGTGCAGGGAACCGGCGGCAGCACGGCCATGCCCAACTCCTACGATCAGATGCGTCAAGCCGGAGCCACGGCGCGCTCGATGTTGGTGGCTGCAGCCGCCGAATTCTGGGCAGTGAAACCCGCGGAGATCGAAGTCCGTGAAGGTATCGTCAGCCACAGTGCCAGCGATCGCTCGGCGACCTTCGGTGAGTTGGTGGAACGGGCGGCGCTGCTCGAGCCACCAGAAGAAGTGGAGCTCAAAGACCCCGCCGATTTCACCCTGATCGGTCGTGAGGGTCTGCGCCGGGTCGATGTTGCCGCCAAGTCACGCGGTACCGCTCGCTACACAATCGATATCGACAAGTCGGAGATGCTGACCGCGATGATCGCCCGCCCGCCGCGGTTCGGCGCCACTGTGAGCTCGGTCGACAGCGCCGCGGCCCGGGTCGTCTCTGGAGTCGAGCAGGTGGTAACCATACCGCAGGGAGTGGCAGTACTGGCCAAGGGGTACTGGGCGGCCAAAAAAGGACACGATGCGCTGCGGATCGAATGGGATGAATCCGAGGCCGAGAAGCGGGGCAGTAAGGAGCTCCTTGCCGAATACCGGACCCTGCTCGATCGACCCGGCCTCGAGGTGCGGAGCGACGGCGACATCAAAGCGGCGTTTGCCGCCGCCAGTCAAACCCTCACGGCCGACTACGAGTTCCCGTTTCTCGCCCACGCCCCGATGGAGACGCTCGACTGTGTCATTCGGCTCGAAGAAGATGGTTGCGAGGTCTGGGCCGGATCCCAACTCCAGACGGTCGACCAGGGCACCATAGCGGCGATTCTCGGATTCGAGCCGCATCGGGTACGGCTCGAAACTCAGCTCGCCGGCGGTAGCTTTGGTCGCCGCGCCACGCCCACCGGCGATGTCGCGGCGGAGGCCGCCACGATTGCCAAGGCTGTCGACACCAAACGGCCCATCAAGCTGGTCTGGTCGCGAGAAGACGACATCAAAGGCGGGCGCTATCGACCGCTCTATCTGCATCGCCTGCAAGCCGGTCTCGATCAGAGCGGTCGTATCATCGCCTGGCAACACCGTATTGTGGGTCAATCGATTCTCGAGGGATCCCCCTTCGAGGCCATGATCAAGGATGGCATCGACGGCACCTCGGTCGAGGGCGCGCAGCAGCTGCCCTACGCCATTCCCAACATGAAGGTCGACCTGCATACGACCGATGTCGGCGTGCCGGTGCTGTGGTGGCGCTCGGTGGGTCATACTCACACCGGCTACTCGACCGAGACCTTCTTCGACGAGGTGGCCCACGCCGCCGGCCACGACCCAGTTGAGCTGCGCCGCCAGCTGCTCAAGGATCATCCGCGGCACCTCGCTGTGCTCGAGTTGGCGGCGGAGAAGGCCGACTGGGGCGGCCCGCTGCCCGAGGGCATAGCTCGGGGCGTGGCCGTGCACGAGTCGTTCAGCTCATTTGTGGCCCAGGTGGTCGAAGTGTCACTCGGCAAACGCGGCATGCCACGAGTCGAAAGAGTGGTCTGTGCCGTCGACTGCGGAATCGCCATCAACCCCGACAATATCCGTGGCCAGATGGAAAGCGGCATCGGCTTCGGCCTCGGTGCGGCGCTTCACAACGAGATCGTGCTAGAGGAGGGTCGGGTTCGTGAGTCCAACTTTCACGACTATCGACCTCTGCGGATCCAGGAGATGCCGAAGGTCGAGGTCCATATCGTGCCCTCGAAGGTGCCACCCACCGGAGTCGGGGAGCCGGGTGTACCACCGATCGCACCGGCGGTCGCCAATGCCTACTTCGAGCTCACTGGCAAGCGGGTTCGAAGACTGCCTTTCCGCAATCACGTAGGCTAGAGGAGTTGAGTCGATGAAACAGATACTGCCAATCGTGTTGGGTGCAATGGTGCTACTCGCGGTGGTGATGGTGTCGTCGGTATCGGCCGCCGAGGATCGACCCAGCGGTATCAGCACTCAACTCCAGGGGCCGGAGACCTTCGACTCGATCGCCGATTTGAATGATCGGGCCATCGCGATGTTTGTCGAGGCGGGTAAGGTACTTTCCCACCCCCGGTGCGTCAACTGTCATCCAGCAGACAGGACCCCTCTGCAGGGAGAAGATGGGGCTGCGCATCAGCCGCCGGTCGTGCGTGGCCGTGGCGGTATCGGCGTCGTTGGGATGCGCTGTAGGACCTGTCACCTGGCCGAGAACTTCGATCCGGGTCGAGTCCCGGGAGCTCCTCATTGGCTACTGGCGCCGGACAGCATGGCCTGGGAGCACCTGACCCTGGGTGAGATCTGCGATCAGATCAAAGACCCGGACCGCAACGGTGGTCGCACTCTCGAAGACATCGTGGAGCACGTGAGCGAAGACGCTCTGGTGGCTTGGGGCTGGTCGCCGGGCGCCGGTCGTCAACCGGCTCCCGGAAGTCAAGCGATCTTTGCGGCGCTGATTCGCGGTTGGGTCGACCTCGGCGCGGCCTGTCCCTAGAGACCGCCCAACTCTTCGCGTGTCCGTTTTGGCACCTTCGCCGCTACGAGTTCGTGGGAGCGGGTGAGAAACTCGGCAGCTGCGGGAAGGCGGCGGCTGTCAAATTATGAGTCGTTGACATCCTCTGCTTGTCGCGAAAGAAGCTCCTGAACGTCCCGAGCGTAGTCCTCGGGTACCAGGACCTGAGAGGGCAGGACACCTGCCGCGCTCTCGTCCCGGACCGCGAAGGGAATATCCGCTCCGTCCAATAGGGATGTAGCCGAGGCCAGTAGGGTGGGGTCCGAAGTTTCAAAGACCATCACAAAGGGTTGGATATCTCCAACCGAAGTTTGAGCGGTCTTCGAGTCCTCGAGCTTTAGTGTTAGCGGTATGTCACAGGCAGGACAGACTTCTATTTCGGCCTTGAACTCGCCTCGACAATTCGGACAAAACATAGCTGTCTCCCCTCAGCTGTGCATAGTCTATCGGGACAACTTTGAACTTTCGGTTGCCAAGTCTATCGAAGTTAGTATTCTTGCGCTGTGAACGAGCCGGACTGGAAGCTCCGCTACGAGCAAAAGGTCACAACCGCCGACGAGGCAGTGGCGAGAGTGCGAGCCGGAAACAGGGTTTTTATCGGCTCGGGGGCCGGCGAGCCCCAGACGCTAGTAGAAGCCCTGTCGGCACGCGAAGACCTGACCGACACAGAGATCGTTCACATTCTGACTCTGGGTGTGGCGACCTATGCCGAGCCCAGGTTTGGGAATCGCTTTCGCCACAACGCCTACTTCATCGGTCCGAATGTTCGGGAGGCGGTCAACGAGGGGCGCGCCGACTACACCCCGATCTTTCTCTCCGAGATCCCCAGACTCTTTCGCTCGAAGCGGATCGTGATCGATGTGGCGATGATCGAGGTCAGTCCGCCCGACAGATTCGGCTACTGCAGCTACGGTGTCTCGACCGACATCGTCAAGGCCGCATCCGAAACGGCGCACTTCGTGATCGCTGAAGTCAACGAACAAATGCCGCGGGTCTATGGCGACTGTTTCATCCATGTCGGAGAGATCGATTTGATTGTGCCGAGTGACAGACCCATTCTCGAGGCGGTTCAGGGTGAGCCGGACGAGCTTTCCAGCAGGATTGCTCGACATATCGCCAATCTGGTGGTCGACGGCGCGACGCTGCAGCTGGGAATCGGGACTATCCCCGACGCGGTACTTCACTATCTGACCGAGTTCAAGGACCTCGGTGTTCATAGCGAGATGTTCAGCGATGGACTGATTCCACTGGTCGAAAGCGGCGTGGTGAACAACGCAAAGAAGACGATTCATCGGGGCAAGATCATTGCCGGGTTCGTCATGGGTTCTAGAAGGCTGTACGACTTCATCGATAACAACCCGATCGTCGAGTTCCATCCGACCGAATACGTAAACGATCCGTTTGTGATCGCGCAGAACGAGAAGATGATCTCCATCAACTCGGCGATTGAAGTCGATCTGACCGGACAGGTCTGTGCCGATTCTCTAGGGGAGATGTTTTACAGCGGCATCGGCGGGCAGGTCGATTTCACGCGGGGCGCCTCGCGATCAAAGGGTGGCAGACCTATCATTGCGTTGCCGTCGACGGTCAAGGGCGAAACGATTTCGCGAATCGTACCGACCCTGAAGCCGGGGGCGGGTGTCGTGACGAGCCGTGGCGACGCACACTACATCGTCACCGAGTACGGCGCGGCGTATCTTCATGGCAAGACCATGCGAGAGCGCGCCGTGGCCCTCATCCATATTGCGCATCCGAAGTTTCGACCCTGGCTGATGGCTGAAGCGAAGGCTCGCAATCTGGTCTATTCCGACCAGATCGAGCTTCCGATCCGTCCTTCGACCTACCCCGAGGAATTTGAAAGATGGATCGAGCTCCCAGAGGAGCCGCGAGTCTTTCTGCGCCCACTCAAACTTTCCGATGAATCACTTCTACGGACACTGTTCTACAAGCTTTCGCCCGAGTCGATCCATTACCGTTTCTTCCAGCTGCTCAAGTCGATGCCGCACAAGAAGCTGCAGGAGTTTTTGCGGGTGGATTACGAGGCCGACATGGCGCTCGTGGTTCTCAGCAGTTCGACCGAAGAAGATGCCGAAATGATCGCGATTGCGCACTATCTCAAAGATGCCAAGAGCAACTTTGCGGAAGCCGCATTTCTCGTGCGCGACGACTGGCAGGGCAAGGGGGTCGGTACAAAGCTCATGTTCGCACTGATGGAAGCCGCCCAGCGGCAGGGCATCTCCGGCTTTACTGCAGAGGTGCTGGCGGACAACCGAGGAATGCTTCAGGTATTTCACAAGTGCGGCAAGGCGCTGGAGAGTCACCTCGAAGAGGGGGTGTACTCGCTGAAGATTCCGTTCGGCGACGCCGGGGGCTAGAGAGGTTTGGTGAACACCGCCTCGATCACGCGCAGGCGATCACCCTCGAGGTTGAGTAGAACGTTGGCAAACTTGGGTGTGGGGTCTTCGCTTACCAGAAGATGAAGACTGAGTGGCGTCCAGCCATTCTGGTCGATATTGGGCAAGACTTCATTGAAGAAGGCGATCGAGGCCTCGGTTCTGTCGAGCCAGTGCATTGGCTCGAAGTCGAGATCGTCGAGAATCGATTTCAGCTCCTCGAGACCGATTAGATGGCTAATCGACGCATCACTCGCCCAGGGGACCGGAAAATTCAGCCCCTGTCGAGGCCCACTGAAGATGTCGTGAAAGGCTAGCCGGCCACCCGGTTTCAAAACCCGTCGGATCTCGTCGTAAAACACAGACTTGTCGGCGATATTCATCTGCACATGTTCTGTCCACACGACATCGAAACTATCGTCGGGAAAGGGCATATCGAGTGCGCTTCCTTGCTGGTAGCGAACCCGCTGGCCCAGCCCGACCTTTTCGGTAAGCATTTCGGCGATGCGGCAGTACTCCTCGGTCAAATCGAGCCCGACGACCTGGCAGCCGACAGAGCTGGCCAGGAATCGAGTGGTTCCACCTACACCCGAGCCGACATCGAGCACCAGTTCAGAGGGCCCTATGTCGGCAAGCGAAGACAATTCCTCGGTAGCCGCCCGCCCGCGGATGTGAAACTCATCCACGGGCGCGAGATCGTCGACGGTGAGGTTGGGGAGGTCGACGCCGACTCTCTCCAGGGCGGCCAGGATGCGCTCTCCCAAGTCGGACGAGCCGTAATGTCGAGAGATTGCGCTCTCGTCGACGCTCATCCGGAATTCTCACCGACTTCGGTAATTACCGCGCCGATATCATCGAGAGCGTTGTCACCCAGCGATTCGAGATACTCGTGGCCCTTCCACTTCATACGAATCGGTCTCGGACGGCCCTGGTCGTCCTTGCCCACCTCGATGAAGCCTGCATCGCCGAGAAGCAGCACTTGGTAGCTGATCTCGTCGTCGGTCGATCCTTCGAGAGCCAGCGGGATCACCATCCCCGAGGAGTCGTAGGCCGTCTCGACGACGCGCCCCAGAATCCACAGCGAAAGAATATGGTCTCGTTTCATCGGCGCTGGCTCAATATGAAGAGTACTTCCGTCACCTGTATCGATTCGACTCCGTAGTCTATCTCCCTAGATGACTCCCAACGAGATGGCGACAAAAGAAGGGCCGTTGAGCAGACCGTGAATGACTACGCCTGTCCAGGAGTTGGAGGTCTTCTGAACTGCCCAGGGCAAAACGATGAGGATCGGAATCAGCATGACGAGGATCTTCCAGCCGAAGGCCAGATGGAAGATCGCCCAACCGAGCGTGTTCACCATCCAGCCCCGCGAGGCGAACAGGCGTTCCTGCCGCGGCTGGATAATTCCTCGCCAGAGAATCTCTTCGCCCATGATGTTGACGATCCAGAAGGGAAACCAGGCCAGCAGAAGCCAGAGTCTCTCGGAGCCGAGCGGCATGCCGCCCCAAAAGGTTGGATGGAGTGAGGTGGCACCCTGCGCCCATATGAGCACCCCGGCGATCGGCGCCGAACAGAGCGCCACCAGGCCCACCGAAGTGCATGTTCTTCGCCAGTCCGCCGAGGTCATCGGTCGAAACCGCAGACGATCCCGCCAGATGGAACTATCGAGTGCAACCCCTTCTTGTCTCAACAAGAAACAACCGGCGAGGAGAAGTGGGAACGCCACCACGGCCAAGACGGATAGGAACCAAGCCAGCAGAGGATCCGCGCCAAAGGTTTTCACCACCCACTCGGTTGTCGAGCGATTGGCGATCCACATGAGTGCTGCGCCGAAGGCAAATACCCACGAACCGCTATCGAGAAAAGCCCTCACTCGTTATTCGGCGTCTGAGTCGGGTTGAGGCTTGGCCATCTGTTTCCACATCCCGATCACTCGGCCATCGGGGTCTTTGAACAGAGAGAGCGAACCGACGCCCGGTACTTCCATCTCGTCGACCACCATCTCACCGCCGGCGGCGACGATCTTTTCCCGATACCTGGCCAGGTCGTCGACGTCGATATAGAAGGTGAGATTGCTTGGCCAGTCGCCCTTCGAAGGGGTCATGATGCCCCCGCCGATTCCGCGCCCGCCACCCGGATCGGCCATGTGATAGTTCATCTCGGGGATGTGGTTGATGTCCCAGTCGAAGACTCGAGCATAGAAGTCGGCGACGTTGCTTGGGTTCTCGGTCCAGAATTCGAAATGCACGATGGGTCGACCCATGATGATCTCCTTGTTTGAGGCGATTATTCGCTCACCAGTTGTTCGAACTCTGCCGCCTCGAAGGCTCGCATGGTCTCGGGTTTGACTGCGCCGGTTGCAGCCAGCTCATACAGGCAACGTAGCGCCGCCTGCTCGGATTCAGCTTCCAGAACCAGCACCCCGTCGTAGGCACCGATCGTCCAATATTGCGCCACGACATGAACTCCGGACGCCTCGGTAGCTCGGTTGAATGCTTCGGCACGGTGGGTGGAGTCTTTGATCCCAGCCGCGCCCTTGTCGGTAAAACGAAGCAAGCTCACATATTTCATCGATTGTCCTCCTGAGTCTCGAGATTATTCCGGCGACCGTTCTGTCGGCGCCGGATATTGGATCAGCTATTCTTGCCTTTGCGAATCGAATGGACATCTTTGACGCTGGCGACGAACTCATCGCAAGGTATCGCCGCGATGGAGTCGCCGATGAGATCCAGCGGCAAGTCATCGAGCCTGCGAAAGCGCACACATGATTTCCCAATGTCGAGTCGCTTGCCGGTCGCTTTGTATGCGGTCTCGAATTCGGCGCGCGATTCGTCCGACATGTATATACCCGTGAGGTAGACAGCCATATGTCGTTTCTGTGAGGCGAGTGCGGCATACATGAGCGGTTTGCCGTTGTAAGTATCGCGACAGGTTTCGAGAGGCACCTCGTAGGTGATCATTCCCCAGTTCATGACTTCTACGTAGCCTTCGGGAAGATGTTCGAGAATGACGTCGCGCACCGTCGCGATCGTTTCACGTCGCTCCTCGGGAAGTTCCGAGAGATATTGCTCAACCGTCGTGGCTTCGGATCGCATTGTGGTCTCCCGAGGCTATCGCCAATCTTTCATGTATTTCCAATTGCGCGGTCTACCCTCGGTCATCCATTCGATCGCGGTCGCCATGCGCTTCTGTCTCGTGGCTTCGCGCTTTGCTTCGGTAACCCAATCGACATACTCCTTGCGGTTTGTATAACTGAGTTGTTCGAATGCCGCAGAGGCGATATAGGAGTCTGTCTCTAGGGACCGCTTGGACATCGATGTCCTCCAGTTTTCGCGACGGTTGGTTCAGGATCTCTTTTCGTGTGGGGGTGTGATGTCGTCGTAGATTCGGACACCGATGATCTGCTTGTCGTCGTTCATCTCGTAGACCGCACATCCGGCTTGGGGCGGAAGCGTAGCGTTACCCCAGGTGTCGCAGTTGTACTCGATTGCGCAGTTGGAATCGTCGAAAGTAGCCGAGCAGTGAACTAGAGGGATACCTCCGGTAGCCAGGGCGACCGTGTAGAAGCGATCGAGCTGCTCCGGTCCCGTGAACTCGTAGTCCGATCCACTGGGCTCGCGCACATAGCCGTTGTCAGCGAACAAGGAGAGAACCTTCGCCTTGTCGGGCTTCCGAATCCCCGACATGTAGTCCTTGATGGTCTTCGGAATGCCAAGCCTGGTAGCGCGTTTCAGCAGGGGGCCGCGAACCTTGTGGCTTCCTGTCAGCGGCCAGGTGCTGTGATAGATCCGAAGCCAGGTCACCATTCCCCCGGCGATGTCTCCGACCAGAGCGACGGGGAGTCGAATCTCCTCGCCGTCTTCTTTTAGCACCAAAATAATCTCAGCGACAGCCTTCTTGTCGGTCTCCGTGAGCGCGACATCTTCGATCTCGGCCTCCCTCGAGCCGAGCCAGATCTTCTGGTCGGTGACGAATCGCTGTAGCGAGGCAGAGCCTTCGACATTGCCATCCAGGGGTGTGTCAATTTTCGGCGGACCGCCAAACATGAACATCAGTCCGGTAGATTCACCGTCGATCAACGATGAGTAGAATCCACGCACCGCTTGTGCTGCGGACGACATGCTGCTCCTCCCCCTCGGGTCGTTACGAGTTGCTAACCCGAATTTAACACTGCTTTGGCTCGGAAGTGCAATCTAGGTGATTCGGCTGCGGATTCGGGCGAGTTGTCGGCGGTGAATCAGATCGTGGCCTGCGTAGAAGCGGATCATATGTTCGATCGTTTCGGGACCGCGTTCTTGATGGATTCCAATCCGTTGGAGTTGCTCGGCACTCAAGCTGTGGATCAGTCTCAGGTTCGCAGCACGGAAGATTCGGATCTGATCGAAGGCTTCGTCAAGAGAGGCCTCGGAGTAGTGGAGCTTATTCGCCCATTCATTTTGGTCGTACCCATTGAGCCTGGGTCGGTCTTCCGAGAGGATCAGGCGGAGACGATAGGCCCACACCAGTTCCGCGTCGGCTAGATGTTGGATCACTTCGATCATCGACCATTTGCCCGGAGCCTCGGGGCGTCGCAGCTCTTCGATCGAAAGGCCTGTAATTTCGTTTGCCAGAGCAACCGGTAGCGCCTCGAGTACCGCCAGCGGATCTCGACTGCCCAACTGCTCCAGCACCTCAGAACCGTATTGGATCGAGTTGTCGGGAGTCGAGAATGAGGGATTTGTATAGACGGACATCGGTTGCCTGCCTCCATGAGTCAGAGTGCTTTTCTAACGTATACCCCTCACGAATACGATTGGTTGCATCTAAAAGCCGTTCTCATTTTTTTGATTTATCAGTTCGGCCTTTTGGATGCTTCGCGTGGGGTACGAACGGATGGTTCGTACCCGCTCGAGAGACTCGGAGAGGCCTGGAATCACGCCTGCGCTCAAGGGAATCAATCTCGGCTTGCCAAGAATCTTAGCCACCTCGGGATCGCCGAGGGCCTCGGCTCGGCGGAGCAGATCTTCGGGCGCTTCACTTTCGACGATCAGTTCGAAGGGCGATGAGCCCGAGAACGATGAAACCGCGATCGTGCAAGCTTCGCCGAAGGTCCCTGCTTCGATCCGCTGGACTCGATCTTGATCGGCGGCGCCCAATCCGAACGAGACCAGTTCACCGTCCACGGTGCAGTCCAGGGCAACGAACATGTCGGCGTTCTTCTTCGACCAGGTCAGGGTGACGGTCGTTTGGCCATCACCCTGTGGAACGAAGGCCCAGACCTTCTCACCATGTGAGCCGACCTTTCCTTTAACGGTTGTGGCTGCCGAAAGCGGTAGTGCGAGAACCAGAAAGAGCGTGGCAATAGAGATGATGTTTTTCATGAGATGTCCTCCGATGCCGATTCATCATCCTTCTGGTGATTGTTACTGCACTATCCGTTCCAAGATGCGAAAGGCCGAAGAACGTTGAGTTTCTCAGCCAGGATGGGCTTCAGATCGTCCTCGTATGAGGTCGAAACCGCAACGATTCTTTGAATCCTCAGCGATACCCAAGGGCATGCCGGTTTGCGTCAAGTGGCAGACGAAGCTCCGTGGCAGCGCCTTCTTGTGACCATCTAGGGCTGTTGTACAATCCGGTCACCAACCCGCTCAGCGGTTCAAGCAGTTGCACCCGTAGAAGGAGGGAGCAATGACGAGGCCTTCTTTTCTGGCTGGCCGAGCGTCCAAGACTTGCCCTCTACGCAACCCTGCCCCGCATTCCTGCGTAGTAGACTTGTGCTTGAGATGGCACGCTGGGTCCGATGGTCGTTGGGAATTGTGCTGGCGCTGTGGTTGTTTTCAGGTGTCGCATGCACGATGCCGGATACGGCATGCTCGGCGACGACCGCGGAGCCGACTGAAGAGATGACTGAGACGATGGAGACACAGCCGCAGCCAACCACCGACTTCGGCGGCACCGGCTCGGTGTTCGACGATCAGTCAGCCGGCTTTGGAGTGTTTCCCGCCTTCGTGCCACCGATTGGGCTGGGAGGCAACACTCAGGAATGTGAGCTTGGAAGCGACCCCTATAGCACCTGTATCTAGTAGCTTGAAATCTGGGGTTGGAGGAGAGGACTTATGAGATATCGAATGACATCGGCAACCATCGCAGTGCTCGTTCTTACAGCTCTGCCAGTAGCTGCTGGCGACGAGAAGCCCAAGTGTGAAGGCGACCTGACCGCTTGCGCCGAACAGATGGCCGCGAAGTTTCGCAACCGCGGCTGGGTTGGAATCAACCTCGATTATGGTGAAGATGGTGGAAAAACCGTTTTGACCGGCATCTTCGACGATAGCCCCGCCAAGGCGGCCGGGTTGAAAGAGGGAGACGTCCTGGTCGAGCTGAACGGAATTGCCTATACCCATGAGAACGGCGAGAAATTGTATGCCGAATACGAGAAGCAAAAGCCTGGCGACACGGTCACATTCAAGATCGATCGTGACGGAGAGATCAAGACGGTCGATGTCACACTGGCCAGGCTGCCCGATCAGATCATGGCGCAGTGGATCGGCTATCACGTCATGGAAGCCCATCTGGCCGAGTACGAACAGAAAGAGGCGGCTGGCGAGGTCGAGCAAGCCGACAGCGGCGACTGACACAACCGATCTTCATATCAACCTTGATTCAAAGGCCCGAGATTTCAACGATCTCGGGCCTTTTGAGTTTCGTGGCCCATTACAAGTATTGGCGACGTATGATCGACCCGGACGGTTATCAGTGGATCTAGATCTACCTCGGCCTGCCGCCCGTAGTTGCCTTTGGATCCACGACAAGGAGATCGCTCGATGAACAGACTCAAAATACTCATGAGCACGGCTGTTCTTCTCGGCCCAATTGTCTCTGGCGCCCGACTGCCGGCTGCCGAAGAGCTGCCACCTGGGGTCGAGCAGATCATTCCACGAGGACAGATTGCTGCCATCGTGGATCCCCAGTTCGTGCCGGCACGAGATGCCAAGATCTCTGACGACGCCTGGATTCTGGGTGTCGAGATCGATGGCAAGGCCCACGCCTACAGTTTGAACCTGTTGAATCGACACGAAGTCGTCAACGACACGATCGGGGACACCTCGTTTGCGGCGGTGTGGTGACCGCTCGCCAACACGGCCGTAGTTTACGACCGCATCGTCGACGATAAAGAGTTGAACTTCGAGGCCTCCGGTGCGCTTATGGACGCTTCACTGATCATGCGTGACCGCGAAACCGACAGCTGGTGGTCGATCATGACCTCGGATGCCATCGCAGGTGAGCTGGATGGATCCGACCTGGTCGAGTTGCCTCGAGGCGAGAAGATGACCTGGAAGGCCTGGAGAGCCAAACATCCCGATACCGTCGTGCTTTCGGTAGGGGGTGAGGAGCATGTCGAGAACAATCCGTACGACAACTACTTCGCCTCGGAGGGTACCTTCAGGAACCTCGAAGTCGACGACGATCGACTCGCGCCCAAGACGTCGATCTACTCGTTCTGGCTCAACGGCGAGCCCTATGCGATACCGCACGAGTCCTACGAAGGCGGCAAGGTGTTCGAGGTCGAGGGCTTGGAGGGTCGACGTGTGTTTCTTTATCGGTCGAAGGGGTCGCCGATCTTCGAGGGCACCCGAGCCTATCTGGTGGAGGAGGAGGCGGCCAAAGCCAAGACCGACAAGCTGTTTGCCATGGCAGTCTCGGGAGAGGGTAGCGGTATCGAGGTGCTGTCAGGATTCGACACGTTTTGGTACAACTGGGTTGCCGTCAATAAAGACACCCACTTGATTCAATAGACTGCACCGATCGATATCCTCTTTGGGGCCGCCATGCTGGTACATGGCGGCCCGTTTGATCTCGTAGCAGACAACACTTGGAAGCCGGGCCGACCACGGTAGACTCTGTGCGCTGATGAGCTCCGAGAACTCCACAACCGGCAATTCCCTCTTGGTTCTCTTTGCGCATCCCGCGTTGGAGAAATCCAGAGTCAATCGAGGTCTTGCCGCGGCCGTGCGGGACATCCAAGGCGTGACGTTTCACGATCTATACGAGGAGTATCCCTATTTCGATATCGACGTCGATCGAGAGCAAGAGCTTCTTCTCCAACACCATACGATAGTTCTTCAACATCCTTTTTACTGGTACAGCACGCCCGCCTTGCTCAAGCAATGGGTGGATCTGGTTCTCGAGCATGGTTGGGCCTACGGATCGCAGGGGACGGCGCTGGTGGGAAAGCGGGCCGTGAGCGCCATATCGACCGGCGGTGGCGAGACGGCCTACCAAGCTGGAGGCCACAATCGTCATACGATTCGAGAATTCCTGGCACCGATCGAGCAGACCTTTGTCCTCTGTGGAATGGAGTATCTTCCTCCGTTCCTGATCAACGGAACCCTCGGCATGACCGAAGAGCAGATCGCCGAGTTTTCTCTCGACTACAGACGGACGATCGAAGTTCTGCGCGACCGCAGATTGAACCTGGATGCCGCGATCAAGCGCGAGAGGCTCAATCGGTGTTTTGAAGATGTGGTCGAGACGGGGAGCGACTCGGACTGATGCACGGCGAAGGCTTCTTTTATCAGGCCCTTATCTATCTGGCTGCGGCGGTCGTATCGGTACCGATCGCAAAGCGGCTCGGGCTGGGGTCGGTTCTGGGTTATCTAATTGCGGGTGTCGCGATCGGCCCATACGCGCTGGGTCTGGTCGGAGAAGAGGGCCAGGATGTGTTGCACTTCGCCGAATTCGGTGTAGTGCTGATGCTGTTTCTGATCGGTTTGGAGCTCGAGCCCAGTCGAATCTGGCGCATGCGGGCGCCGATTCTCGGACTCGGAAGTCTTCAGGTCGGTGTCACCACGGTTGTGCTGACCGCAATCGGACTCGGGTTTGGGCTCGATTGGAAAGTATCCCTAGCGGTGGGACTCACTCTCTCCCTGTCCTCGACAGCCATCGTGCTTCAGACACTGCAAGAGAAAGACCTGCTCAAAACGGGAGGAGGGCGAAGCGCCTTCTCGGTTCTGCTGTTCCAGGACATTGCCGTGATACCGATCTTGGCGTTCCTGCCCTTTTTAGCGGCGTCGAGTCCTGCAGAGCCGGCGGCTGAGGCCGGCGGGCATTCGACCTGGGTCGAAGGATTCCCCGCCTGGATGGAAGCTCTGGCGGTGCTTGCCGCCGTCGCACTTGTGGTTCTTGGTGGTCGCTATCTACTCCAACCGATCTTCCGCTTTATTGCGCGCGCCGGTCTGCGCGAGCTGTTTACCGCTGCGGCCTTACTGCTGGTGATCGGCACCGCGATGCTGATGACCAAGGTCGGTGTCAGCGCGGCTCTTGGAACGTTTCTCGCAGGCGTGGTCTTGGCTCGAAGCGAGTTCCGCCACGAACTCGAGAGTGACATCGAGCCGTTCAAGGGTCTTCTTCTGGGGCTATTCTTCATCTCGGTGGGAGCGGCGGTCGATTTCGATCTCATCGGCGAGCGCCCAGCCCTGATTCTGGAGTTGATGGCTCTGTTGATCGTGGCCAAGTTCGTGGTGCTGTTTTTTCTTGGCCGGGTCTTCAAGATGGGGCTCGATCAGAATCTTCTTTTCGCCTTCTCGTTGGCCCAGGCTGGCGAGTTTGCGTTTGTCCTGTTCTCGTTTTCGGTTCAAACTGGGGTCGTCGACTCGTCGCTTGCATCGATGCTGATCGCCGTTACGGCTCTGACCATGGCCGCCACCCCGGTATTGATGCTGCTCAACGAGAAGATCGTGCAGCCCCGGTTCGGGACTCGCGAGAGCGCCGATCGCGATGCCGATGAGATCGACGAAAGCAACCCGGTGATTGTCGCGGGTTTTGGCAGCTTCGGCAGTATCGTCGGAAGGCTGCTGCTTGCCAATGGCATCGGCACGACCGTTCTCGAGATCGACTCAGATCGGGTCGACCTGCTTCGCAAGCTGGGCCTCAAGGTCTTTTACGGTGACGCCTCTCGAGCCGATCTCTTGCATGCGGCTGGAGCAAATGATGCCAAACTCCTTGTGATTGCGGTCGAGGAGCCCGAGAAAGCACGACAGATCGTCGAGATCGCCGAGAAGGATTTCCCCCATCTAAGATTGCTCGTGCGAGCGACCAGCCGCCGTGAAGCTTACAAGCTCTACGACATGGGGGTGGAGCATGTCTTCCGAGACAAGCTCGACAGTTCGCTGAGGCTGGGTGTCGAAGCACTACGACACCTCGGTATTCGTGGCTACCGAGCGATGCGAGCGGCGCAGAAGTTCCGAAAGCACGATGAGATTGCAGTCCAGGAGCTTGCCGGAATGCATCGCGAGAAGAGGCTCTATATCAACGAGGCCAGGCGCCGTATCCAGGATCTCGAGCAGCTGCTTCTCGGTGAGATGGAGGATGCCGGCGACGAGCGAGACGCAGGCTGGGACACCGAGTCCTTGAGAGAAGATTTCGGAGATCAGACAGAAGTCTCCTCACGCGAGTGCTGAGCTTGTTGCCGCTCGAAGATTGCGGATCCTGACGACTCGATGCCCTACCTAGAGCAGCTCGGCCGGCGTACGTACTTCGAGGATTCGGGCACCGGTCCCGCTGTTGTTCTCGGGCATAGCTTTCTCTGCTCCACCGAGATGTGGCGTGGTCAGATCGGTCTGCTCTCTGAGCACTATCGAGTCATCAACATCGACTACCGGGGCCACGGAAATAGCGACCCGGCTCATGAGCGGTTCTCTCTGAACGATCTGCTCGACGACACCTTGGCGATTCTGGACCACCTGGAGATCGAAAAGGCTGTGTGGGCTGGCCTGTCAACCGGTGGCATGGTGGCTTTGCGTGCCGGGATCGAATATCCGCAACGGGTGCGGGCGCTGATCGTGATGGATGCCGACGCGAGTGCCGAGCGAACATTTGTGGCGTTCAAGTACCGCGCCATGGTTGCCGCGGCCCGTGTGGTCGGAATTCGTCCCTTATTGCCGTTTGTGTTGCCTCTGATGTTTGGTCGTACGACGCTGCGGGAGTCCGAAGCGTTGGTGACGGAGTGGAAGCCTAAGCTCGCTCAGCCCGACCTTGCAACAATCTCCAATTGGGTCGAGGCGCTGGTCAACAGGGATGACTTGCGGCTGCGGCTTCCAGAGATCGACGCTCCGGTCCTGGTGATCGTCGGGGCCGAAGATCGGTCGCTTCCTCCCCATCTATCAAGGGAGCTGAACCGTGGCTTGGCAAACTCGGAGCTGCTGGTGGTGGACAGGGCCGGCCATCTGTCGGCCCTCGAAAGACCCGACGTGGTCAACAGAGCGATGCTGGCTTTCTTGGGTGATTTGGAGCAGAGCTCCTGAAGCGAATATGCCGCGTTGAAAAAAGGCCGCCACGGCAGATTAACTGTCTATAATTCGCACTCCAATGAGTATTCGAAGAATCATCGGCAACCCGCTGTTCCAATTCCTCGTCCTGGGGGCGCTTTTCTTTGGTCTCTACGCGATGGTGCGTGATCAGGGCGACCAAGACGATCGAAAAATCGTGATCTCGGCGAGGCAAGTCGAGCAATTGAGCGCGCTCTGGCAAAAGCAATGGCGGCGTCCACCAACAGAACAAGAGTTGACGGGCCTGATCAACAGCTTTGTGCGTGAAGAGGTCTTGTATCGTGAAGCCAAATCCCTCGGGCTCGATCGAGATGACACCGTGATTCGGCGCCGTCTGGCTCAGAAGATCGAATTTCTAGCTCAGGATCTCGCTACCCAAGCCGAGCCCAGCGATGTCGAGCTGGAAACTTTTTTTCAGGAACAACCCGACATCTTCCGTGAACCGCCTAGGGTCACCTTCAATCACGTCTATGTGAGCAGAGATTCTCGGGGAGCTGCGGCGGATTCCGACGCGGCCGAGATTCTCGAAGCACTTCGCGGTGGCTCCGATCCTTCACAGCAGGGCGATCGCTTCATGCTCCAACGCCGGTACGTTCGAAAGTCTCCGGACGAAGTGGCCCGACACTTCGGAAGCCGGTTTGCAGCGGAGATTATCGAGCTGCCGGCCGATGAATGGGTCGGCCCCGTCGAGTCCGGCTACGGAATTCACCTGGTCTTTGTGGAGAGCTTGGAGGAGGCGTATCTACCGGAGTTCGAAGAGGTCAAGCAACAGATCCGGGATGAGTACTTTTCCTTTCGACGCCGTGAGGTCGACGAGTTGTTCTATTCGAAGCTACGCGAAGGCTACGAGGTAGTCATCGAGCTCCCCACCGAGGGGGGCGAAGAGGTTGCCGAGAACAACTGATCCGGGGCCGTGATCAGACTACCGGCGAGGCGGTCGTGAGGTAGCGGTCCAGGTCTGTAAATACCGAGTCGGGATCAAGATCGCCATCCCATTGTTCCCAGTACACAGACAAGGGACTGGTCTCGCGGTGCATACGCTTGGCCACATCACCCTCGGCGACGGCGCCCTCGGGTACCCAATCGTCCCCGCGTGCGGCAACCGCTGACTTCAGATGACCCACACTGGCCTCGCGGTCGCCTGACTTCCACGCCATATAGCCGCGAAGAAAATAGCCACCGACAGCCTTTGGATTTGTACGACAGGCAAGGGTCAGCCGTTCGTCGGCCAACGCCAAATCGCCCTGTATCAAGTCGAGCTCACCCAGCACGAGAAGCGCACCGGTCTCTTCCTGATTGATCTCGAGAGACCGTTCCAAGGCCCTCTCGGCAGAAGCGAGCTGCTCGGAGTTGGTTGCTGTCATAGCCCGCATTACGCCGAGTTGCTTGAAAGCACGATGACTGAGCGGATTGATCTCGGCGAGCGTTTCCAAATGCTCCTTGGCGCGCTCCATCTCTCCCTGGATCGCCAGGCAGTTGGCCAGGTAGTACCGTGAATCTTCATGCTCCGGATTGAGTGCCAGTGCGGTCTCGAGCAGCGCGGTCGCTTTGGGAATATCACCTTCGATCTTGATCGCATCCATCGCAGCACGTTGGGTCTTCCAGAACTCGGTTATCCGTTGCCGGTCCGAGAGACCGATCGGCTGGGCGGTAGAAGCAAGTCCTACATCCGGTTGGCCCCCGACCCGTCTTGGCGCCGGCTCACCCTCGGTGAGCTCCCAGGTCGAGTTGATCTCGACCGGGCCAAACTGCTGAGTCTCGCCGCCGAGCCACTGGACCTCGACACCATCGACAGCGGTCAACTCTCCTAGAGCGAGATGGAGCGTTCGACTGCTCTGTGAAAGATACGAAGCGGAAGTGGCAGAACGGCGCAGCCGCAGCTCGCCGGCCGCTACGATAATCGTGGAACCTTCGCCCCTCAGTAGGACCTGGTTGTCAGAGCTAAGGTTTCGAAGCTTGAGTTGGATCCAGTTTCCGCCGGGTAGATCGTTGCGAAGCAATCGAACTCCCTCATAGAGGTCGTGGATGGCGATATCCATGTCCCCATCCATATCGAAATCCGAGATCGCGAGTCCCCGGCTTACGTGGGGTGTCGAGAAGGATTCTGTCATCGGCGCAAGATCGTGAAACGATCTGCCACGGTTGCTCCACAGCAACATGTCGGACTGTGGTTTCAGACCCTTTGGTTCCTGATCGGTCTCGAGAGTGTTTCCGTTGGCCACGAGGAGATCGAGCCAACCGTCGCCGTCGAAGTCGACAAACTCGGTTCCCCAGCCGACCGCATGAAGCGCGATCTGCCCTAGACCCAAGGGAGCAGCTAGATCGGAAAAACTCAGCTGGTCTGGGTTCGTGTTCTCCTGTCCCTGGCGTGCCTGTCGGAAGTCGACGAGTCTCGAGTCGTAGAGCGCGTTCTCCTGGGCGATCCAATGAGTCACAAAGAGATCGTCGTCGCCGTCGCGATTCCAGTCGGCTGAGGCCAAACCCATGGCTCCGCGATAGTCGGCTACCCAAGCCGCAAGACTGACGTCCTCGAAGGTCTCCTGTCTGTTGATAAGAAGGGCGTTGTCGGAGATGTCGTTCGCGACATAGAGATCCAACCAGCCGTCGGCGTTGAAGTCGTGCCACAGGGCGCCGAGACTTCTGCCCTCGGGATTCGATACGCCAAACAGCTGCGCGACCTCGGTGAAGCTTCCATCTCCATTGTTTTGAAACAAGAGATTGCGCTCGGGATCGAACGAGGCGGGGTTGAGTGTGTAGGGCACCGAGGTGCCATATTGCTCGGACGCGTCTCGTGAGCTGCTCGAGTCTTCTTCGTACTGAACATAGCCACAGACATAGAGATCCAAGTCGCGATCGTTGTCGAAGTCTGCCCAACTGATGCCCGACCAGTAGCCGGTATCCATACCGACAGCCTCGCTGATGCGAAGCTGACCGTTGTCGTTGTGAAACAACAGAAGACGCTCATAGCCACTGACTGCCAGGTCGAGCCAGCCGTCGAGGTCGTAGTCTCCCCAGGCAGCTCCCATACCCATTAGACGTGTTTCTGGAAACCGAGTATCTCGTGCAAAGGTGCCGTCGCCTCGGTTCTCGAACAGCATCGATTCGCTCCACTGGTCCTTCGAGAGCTCCAGACTGCCTCCGGCACCGACGAGAAACAGGTCGTCGTCGCCATCATTGTCGTAGTCCCCCCACGCCATACCCGCGCCCATGTCTTCGGGAAGCTGAGAGGTCCTCGTGCCTGAAAAGGAGACGAATCCTCCCAGACCTGCCGTCTGCGTGATGTCGGTGAACACTGGCTGTGGCGCGTTCTCCGGTAGGTCGTGGGCAAGCTTCTCGGTGATGTCGGTGAGCTTCTCACCCGGTCGTCGGGTCTCGGGTCGAGTCGATCTATACACCACGAATCCGACCAGAGCCGCAGCGATCAAACTTGTAGACAGTATCCAGGCCACCCGACGCAAACGACGTTTGCGCTGCCCCCAGTGACCTTTTGTTTTCTTGAGTTGACTTCCCTGCTTGCTCGGCTGGGGCTCGGTCGATGGACTCATGCCTGAAACTAGCCGCTAGGTTGTGTGGGCAAGGTCTCTTCGGTCAACGTGCCGCCGGCCTGCTGGTCGGGTTGATCGACACGGATCGTGGTTTCGACCTGGCTCATCTCGACCACTGGAGCCGAGAGCCCCGAGTCTTCACCCAAGAGATAGTTGATAAGAAACTGGTCGACCTTACGGTACATCAGCTTGGCAACGACTCGATATTCGCCGCTCGCTTCGAGCGGCACATCGAATTCTTGAATCTCTTCTCCGGCCGACGACATCCTGCTGCCCTTTTCTGGTGCGATCGTGGTTGGGCAGTCGATCAGATACTCGACCGAATCCGAATAGCCTGGAAACAGAGCTCGCCGATAGCGTACCCCAACCATCTCCCAGAGGTTGTGGCGATCGATCAGATTTCCGTACTGGTCGACTGGCTCGGCCTTGAAGAGGAAGCTGCCGGGCTCGATGAAGTTCTTCTCGTCTCGGCGGCCGGTAGCAAAGATCTCATCACCCGCAGGGTCGTATACCCGTAGCTCTACCCAACTCTGGATGATATCGAGCGGGCCGGTCGGAAAGTCGTGGCCGACCTTGTTTGCAGTCATCACTACGCGAACGGGAAGCGTGGTTCCTGGTGTCACAGTTTCCGGAGTCTCCAGGGCCAGTTGAACGACGGGTCCTTTTGGCCATTTGTCGGCGATCTCGGCGACTTCGGTCTTGCCCTGCAGCCATTCCTCGGTCAGCTTGACCTGCTCCTCCCAACCCTCGAGCTCGAGGAGGGCGGGAACCAGCGAGTTTGCGGCGATAAACCGGTGACTTCGGTGCATACCATCGCTCTTGGTGCGGTTGTAGTCGGTAACGTCTCCGGCCGCGGGGTCGGTCGAGGCCACGAGGGGCATGTGACACTCCCTACACTCGATGGTCTTCTCGGGATCGCCCTCGACAAACCAGTGACTGGCTTTCCAGTTGTCATACTGATTCTGTAGCTGCACCCAGCCGACCCGATTGACCTCCTGATCGATGAACTGTTTGTGGCAAGCGGCGCAGTATTCCGGTGCTTTGAACATGCGCTTGGACAGTTTTAGATGCTCGTCGGGATAGGTCCGAATGAGAAAATCGCTGATGAACTTCGCGGTCGGGTCGTCGCTCCATTGCCAGAGGTAGGAAGCTGGCTGCGTCATGATGTAGTTTGCATTGCCCTGAAGATCGGTCTCACGGACACCATGACAGGCGAGACAGGAGATTCCCTCCTGGTAACCGACCAGAGAGGTGAGGTCTTCGGCGAAAATATTCTTGGTGCCCGAGAACAGAGAGATCGGGTCGTGACAGCCGCCGCAATAGCGGGTCGATTCGGGGCCGTTCTGTTCGGCCATCACGGATTGGACTTTTTGAAACAGTGGATCCATTGCCGCGTACCGGTGAGCGCTTGGCGTCCACTCCTCCAGAATCTGGGTGTGGCAGCCGGCCGACCCGCAACTCTCCGATCCCGCCAGAGATTCGGAGTCGAACGCACCCCCGCTAGAGGTGTTGGCAAGGCTCGGAGCAAAGGGGCGGTCCTCACCATACAGATAGCTGTAGTCCTCTGGGAACTCGTTTACATAGGTCGGTCCGTGGTAGAGCTTTGCACCACCAAACATGATGGCGATACCGAGGATTGTGAAGGCGAGACTTTGCCAGACGACCGGCCTCGTGTTGGGTTTGGGCTCGCGGCTCCTCGTGCGTACCCAGACCAGAACGATGTGTACCAAGCCGGTCAGCACAGCCACCCAAGTCGAGTAGAGATGGGTGTTTCTCCAGACCGATGACATTTTGAGTGCGAACAGGCCCTGGTACGTCACCACGATCCCTGAGGCCAGACAGACCAGAAGCGCTGCTGTCGACACATATCCCAACAGCAAGGCGTCGGACAGGTTATAGCGCTGATAATCCTTCCAGTGGAGCCAGAGATAAGCCACCAAAGGCATCAAGATCAGAAGCCCGATTCCGGTATGCAGAAGAAGCCCCCACTCGATCACCGAGTGAAAGGGAGCGTAGGCTATGGCCAGGCCGGAGATTGTTAGAAATAGAAGAGCGGCCAGACTCAATCGAGTCAGCAGTGATGACCACCCCGTCTTCGGTTCAGGTTTCGAGTTCAGCATTCCCCACCTCCGATCATTGGATCGGTCCAGAAGTAGTCTTGTTGGACATGCAAGTACCGTGCTACACCCCGAAGGGCGGAGCCCTACTACCCCGCAGGGTAGGTTGAGCCGCTATTTGGGCGGCAGGATCGAAAAAGCGCTGCTATCGTCGTCCATCTTCGAGCCGACGGAATTGCCGCAAACCGAACAAAGGTACTCGAACTTGTTTCCGGAGGGTAGGACTATCAGTAGTTTCTTGCGCACGGGAGTCGACTTCTGGCACCTCGAGCAGAACAACTCCGAGGCCTCGAACTCATCATAATAATCTTGGCGACTCATCAGTCCTACCTTTGAAGCTCAGAAGGCAGAAAGGGTTTGGACAACAGCTCGGTGAACAGCTCCCAGCGCAACTCGGGGTTATCGGAAGTACCTCCGGCCCTCTCGACATACCCGCGCACCAGATCCTGACCATAATTGTAGTTGATGACATAGGCGCGGTACTGCTCGATGAATCGAAGCCGCTGTCTTGCCCGATCGGGCGGCATCAGCGAATAGGTGACGAGCCACTCCACGGCTGTTTCGGCATCCATCGTGCCGTTCAGGTAACCTCGAGCCGCTTCGTTCCCGGCGTACCCCAGCTGCCTAACCAGTTCCAGGATTTCGTAATAGACCTCTGCATCGACCGGGTCGATCCCGGCCATAGGGAAGAGCACCTCACGCTCGAACTTCAGTCGGTCCGCCGCCGGAAATGCGACATCGATACCGAAATTTGCGGTCCCTTCAGCGATCAGCGAGCGAGGACTGAAGAGCGGGTAGATGCTGTACTCGATCCATCCCTGACCCCGCAGCAGCTCACGCTCCAACATCAAGTTGTACACATGGTGTCCTGGATAACCCTCGTGACAGGCCAGATCGAGAGCGCGATCGATATAGATGGGAAGATCCGTATTGACCTGGATCAGGCTGTGGTAATCCCCCTTGTACCAGTTGTAGCCGCTCCACGACTTGTCTGTGACGTACTCGATCTCGAAGCTCTCATCGGCGGGAAGATCCATGTGCTCTAGAGTCTTGGCTCGGCACGCATCGACCGCTGCGCTGAAGACCTCATCGAGTCGGTCTGGTGGGATCTCGAAGGCCTCGCGAAACTGCTCGTAGCGCTCGGTTACCGAGCCCGACCCGGGAAGAAGCTCGTCCAGGCGATCGAGAATCCCCTGGAAGTGCTCGGCGCTATTGGTGGGCGCCGTGGCATCGTACAGAGCCTTCGACTCTTCATCGAAGGTCATTGGAGCTTCGCTAAGCAGGTCCACCCTTGCGATCAATGAGGCAATTGTCTTGCCGAGGTTCACTCGGCGACGGGCCTCGAGCGGGTCATCGCCTTCTGGAGACAGGGCTTCGAGTCGTTCCAGAGCATCAACTGCTCGAGCGCGGATCTCACCGAGATCGAGTGCCTCCGTTTCGGCCTCGGTTCTCCACTCCGCGGGTCCGAAATAGGCATCGACATAGTCCGGGTCGTGTCGACCGACGGCCAGGACAAGCTTGACGAAAGACTCAGCTACAGCGTTCATGGCGGTGGAAAGGTTCTCCGATGTTGGTTTCTCGACAGGCTGACACCCAGTCAGTATCGAGACTAGAGGCACTACGAAAATGAGAAGGATGTTTGCGCCACGCATTTTTCAGGCAGGAGATTGTAACCCTTTCTCGAGCTCGAAGCGCAAGGCACCTTTCGCCTCGACGGGTTAATATCAGCCGGCCTGTTCGATATTGGAGAGGGAGATAGCTAATGAGTTCCACCATCATCTCAGGGGTCATCATCGTCAATCTGGCGCTTATTGCTTACACCATCGGTATCGTTGCCGAACAACGAACCCATCGTGTATCGCGTCTTGTGGTGAGCTTTCTGACCGTCGGGGTGGTTTGCGACATCGTGGCCACCGGATTCATGATCGCAGGCTCCTCGACCGGTCCTTTTACCTTCCATGGACTCCTGGGCTTTTCGGCCCTGGCCGCAATGATGACTGAAACGACACTTGCCTGGCGGCACCGGTTGAACTGGGGGGACGCAAACGTACCCGCCTCGCTACACACCTACTCTCGCATTGCCTACAGCTGGTGGATCGTAGCCTATGTGACCGGCGCGATCCTGGTCAGATCAGGCTCGGCATGAAACTTGAAGTCAGGGCAAGAAGGAGTTGGTGTGTCCACGTGTTGCCAATGAAGAGAGCCTCCTAAGTGAAGACCTGCTCAGTCCCTAGCCCGTTGATAACGATTGTGTTGCTGCTGTTGCTTTCGTCGGTCGCACACACAGGGGAAGCTCAGTCGTCGACTCGAAAAGACGATGCCGCCAACTCCGCAATCGATGCGGCGTATGAGACGAGGGGCCTGCCGGACGACGGGCTCGATACTTCGAATAGTACTTTCGAGGACCAGAGATTCTCCGACATGATCTCGGTTACCGAGGTCGAGGTGCCGGTACGGGTCTTGATCAAGGGCAAGCCGCTGCTCGGGCTGACTGCAGAGAACTTCGAGGTCTACGACAAGGGAGAGCCGCGCCCGATCGTCGGCTTTCGCCAACTCGATCTGATCGAAGACCTCCGTGTGGGTAAGACGGAGTCGGCTCGTGATGAGGCCAGCCGCAATCAGGGTCGAAACCTCATGGTGATGTTCGATCTGGCCTTCTCGAGACGGTTACGACTCAAGGTCGCACTCAAGGGGATCCGACAGATGGTGGATACCCAGCTCGATCCGTCCGATCGGCTTGCGGTCGCAACTTATGGGCCGATATCGGGGCTGAACGTCTTGGTCGGCTTCACGCGGAATAGGGAGGCGGTGAATTTAGCCCTCGACGCCATCGACTCGATGATCGCTGCAAAACGCAAGCCCCAGAGAGATTCTCTTGCCCAGCTTCACAAGGTGCGCTTCGAGACACCAGGGCCCAAGGGTGAGGTTCCCACGATCTATCAAACACTCTCGGAGGAGCTATCGTCGACGGCGGCGCTGTCGATTTTAAGCGGCGCCCTGGACTACGCGGACTCGGTCAGCGAGGCCGTGCTGCAACCCGACGAACAGGGTTACTTCAAGCCCATTCGAGTTCGTGTAGAGGTGGACAGACTGGAGCCCATCGACATCGCTCAGGACCTGTCCATTGGTACTCAGGACACCAGCATCATTCGGGCCTTTGGGCTGTCGATGGCAGAGCTCGCCACGCTCTTGCGCGACATACCGGGCCAGAAAGACATCATGATGTTTTCGGAAGGCTTTGGTGGCTCGCTGCTCCAGGACGCCCGCTCACAAGCTTTTGCACAGGAGATGTTTCGTGCCTTTCGAAAGAGCAGCGTGACACTGCATGGTATCGATATCGGCGGCGTTCCGGGTATCGACGATGCCTCCTTCAACGCAGACTCACTGCTGTTCTTCGCCAACGCCACAGGCGGCGATCTTGTCGAAAACACAAACAACATCGCGGCAGCCACGTCGCGCGTGTTGCAGCGCACCGGAGTCGTCTATTTACTGTCGTTTCAGCCCGCCGATCCCGAGCAAGAGCCTCAGTTTCGCAAGGTCGAGGTCAAGTTGAAGGATGCGCCAAAGGGAGCGAAGCTGTACCACCGTCCCGGGTACTACACCAGCCGGCCAGCGCACAAACGCGAGCCGTACGAGCAGAGAATCGACGGCGCGAGTTGGTTGCTCACCAATCTCGAGGCCCGCGAATTGGACGTAAGTGTTTATGCCGAGACCACCGGTAGCCACGAGGGTCGAGTGCAGATTCCTGTTGCAATCGAGATAGACGGCCAATCTCTGCTGGCGATACGGACGAAAAAGAAGAGTTGGATCGAACTCCAGGCGGCTGTGATCGATCGCAGCGGTCAGGTTCGGGACATGCTGCTGGGCCGAACCAAGGTCGACTTCGGAGCTTCGGCATCGATGTTTGAAAGCGGAGGTTTACGCTTTGTCAGCGAGCTCGATTTGCCCCCTGGTCAATACGAGTTTCGGGTCCTGGTTCGTAGCAGTCGTAAGGGAGAGGTTTTTCTGGAGGGCTATCCGATTACGGCGGCGCTCGGTTCCAAAACGCAATTGGATCCGCTTCCCGATCCGACGACTCGTTTGGCCAGAAACTGGCTTTCAATACCAGCCGACAATCGGCCGGTCTACTTCCAGTGACCGCTGATGAATTTCTGAGTCTCAGGTAGTCCACCCTGAAGAATGATGTAGCCGTCGTGAGGCTCTCTCTCGGTGATCTCGTGGTTGTAGGAGTGTCGCATCATCTTCATGACCTCTTCATGCTCGTCGGTATGCCCCAGGACCCACCCCAGTTTCATCAGGGCCGTTTCAGGAAGCATGTTGTCCAAGGGCACAACGCCGATATCGAGCAGATCTCGGCCGGTGTCGTAGACATACATCTGAGCGTAGCCCCATAGAGTTTGGGCGGTCATGACAACGTGAACCCCGGCCTCGATCGCGTCTTCGAGAGCGGGGAAGACCGGCCGGCTGACGTGACCGAGACCGGTGCCCGCGATGACGATTCCCCGGTAACCCTTTTCGACCAGAGCCTCGACGACATCGGGCTTCATTCCAGGGTAGTAATAGAGGATCGTGACTCGATCGTCGTAGATGGGATCGATTCTCACCTCTCGTCCTCGATCGCGCGGTAGGAAATCGTCCGAGATGATGGCAAAGTCGTCTCGGCTGACACGACAAAGCGGGATGTCCGAGATGGTTCGAAACGTGCTTCGGTAAGAGCTATGCATTTTTCGGCAACGGGTTCCCCGATGCAGCAGCCCGTACTGATCGGAAGTCGGACCGAACATGCAAATCTGAACCTCTGCGATCTCTCCATAGGCTGCGGCGCGCACGGCGTGTATCAGATTTAGGGCCGCATCGCTGGAGGGACGGTCCGAGCTACGCTGGCTACCGACCAGAACGATTGGAATCGGGCTGTCTTGCACCATGAAGCTCAAAACCGCCGCCGTGTGCGCCATGGTATCGGTACCGTGGCCGATCACGATCCCATCGACACCCGCAGCGATTTCATCGCCGATAGCCTCGGCGAGCTGCACATAGTGCTGCCAGCCCATATTTTCCGAGAAGACACCGAAGAGTTTTCGGGTAGTCAGATTGCACAGGTCTGCCAGCTCGGGGACGGCCCCATAGAGCTCTCCCGGGGTAAACGCCGGTATGACAGCACCGGTTCGATAGTCCAGACGGGACGCAATTGTGCCGCCCGTACCCAGCAGTGTCACATCGGGCAGCCCGGGTCGCTCTGGAAACTCCTGAGAGGGGATCTTGTAGATGGCTTCCTTGTATCCGAGCTCTTCGATCTCTTGGATGCGATCGATGTTGATGCCGACGTTGTAGCCACTATGCAGCTTTATGACGAGGTGAAGATCGTCGTCGGTCTCGCTTCGAGGCAAGATGACGCCCTCGAATACGCTGCCGGCGTCGTTGACGATTCGAGCGTCGCCCCACACGCGCATGCCCCAGTGCTCGAGACGTTGGCGAGCGCGGCCTCGGTATCCCTTCAAGGGGTCGATTGTCTGTTCCATTTCTCCAATTCCTCAGCGACATCGGTTGCTGGCACACGTCCCCGAAGTTGGGTCATGAGCTGTCCCATCAAGAATCGGGATCGTCGATCGGGATTCTCGACATGGGTGCTAGCTTGCACCGCTGTCTCGACATCGCTCCGCCAGTCGTCGGGAGCGGGTCCGAGAGCCTTTGCCAACTCTTCTACCGGGGTTTCCGAGTCTGCCGCCATCGATTCGACAAGCGATCGGCGGGTCTGCCAGATCACCGGCCGAGTAGCTACCAGGCGGAAGAACTCTAGCCATCGCTCATCCGCGATCGCATCGATGTCGATACCCATCCTTCTGAGACCTCTGAGCTCTTCCCCGACAAAGATGCACAGTCGGCGCAGATCCGTACTGCAATTCGCCATCACGGCATCGACCAGGTTGGCCCCTCCCCGACGAATGAGAAAGTGCGATGTCGATTCGGAGACACCCGCGGCGCCATATCTTTCTTCGCGGTTCCAAGGCCTCTCCGGAAGCCCTTCCCGAAGACGTCGGATCCGGTTGGGCGTGATTTGTTGTGGCGGGCTGTCGGTGTCCGGGTACATGCGGTCGGGTCCCGGAAGAATTCGTTCGAAGGTGGTATGGCCGTCGTCCAAGGCCTGACGGGTCTCGGGCGGTACGCCCTCGACGGCATCTGCGTATCGAATCCGTATCTCGTGCGCGGCCGTGATCGTGTCTTGCATGGCACCCCAGATCACCACAAGGGCGTCCGATGGTTGACAGCCGAGCGCTTTGCGCATCTTGTTCAACTCCTCGGCACTACCGGAATAGTCGGGCCAGGCATCGCTATGGAGTAGAAGCGGCGCCTGGTCCAGGGTGGCGATGACACGCACACGACCCGCGAGCTCATGGGCGAACGTCAGATCGGGTTGACAGGGTCGCGACAGTGTTCCGGCAAGACCTTCGAGCCGAATTGCCCGAACACAGAAGGGTCCCTCTCCCCGTTCGAGCTCCGGATTTCGTTCGTCTCGCTCCAGGTGTTTCACCCAGGTTTCTTGCCTCAAGGAATCGAGCTGTGACTTGGAAGTGAGCTCGGTTACGCCTTTGTGGTGCATGACGATGTCGTCGCGAGTCTTGAAACCTCGAGCCCGAAGATCGTCCCGCAGGCGAAGCAGCTCGAGCTGTCGGACAGCCTCGCCGTGAACAACCTGCTTTGCTCGCCAGGCCTGGGGAACGCCCTTGATCTCGACCCGCTGTCCTCCGCGGATCGAGACATTGACATCCTGGCGGCTGGAACCGATACCGACCCGGACGTGACCTGTAGACCGACAGATCCGCCCGATCATCAGAATGGCCGCCTCGACCTCCTCGGGTGTGGTCAGCTCAGGTTCGGTAACGGTCTCGATCAGAGGCATCCCGAGTCGGTCGGCCCGCCAAACGATGAGATGGCCCCGATCCAAGACTTCTCTGCAGCTGTCCTCTTCGACACTGAGCTGTGTCACGGTGAGTTTTCTTCCCCGAAACGGCAGGCTGCCGTTGACTCCGACGATTGCGGTGCGCTGAAAGCCGGTTGGGATCGATCCGTCGAGGTACTGCTTTCGAGCAATATGCACTTCGTCGACGACGTCACAGTCCATCATCAGACAGAGCTCGATCGCGATATCCAATGCCTGTGGGTTGACCAGGAAGGGTGGCGAGTCGTCGAGCTCGTATGTGCAGACATTGCTCTCGTGCAGCAGGTAGACGATGTTTTTACGGGTCTTGAACTCCATCAGGGCCGTACCGTCGTACTCGCCCAGCTCCGAAAGGGTAGGCCGCATGTGTCGCAGCACGGCGCCATCGTGGGTTCTCGTGTAAAGACCGGCTGGGCACTTGCAGAACAGCTTCCGCTCTGTGAGCAGCTGCTGGTGTACCTCGAGACCGACGCGTAGGCCGATCTCCTTGTAATCGATAGAAATATCCACCCCAATGCTCTCGTGAAGATGCTGAAAGGACCGAGCGATCCTAGCACCTGAATCCCAAGGACCCGCCTCCCAAATTCATAGATATAGATCGATATGCCTACTTTTCATTTCAAAGTACTTGACAAAAACTAACAAGTCCTCTATCTTCCCCCCCGATGAGTGAACCTATTCGCAAGCGGCGCGAGACTGTCGCTCTGCATTCCGAGGCGATGGACAACCTTCGCTTCATTCGCCTAGCGATGGAATCCTCGGGTTCGTTTACCTCGGTTCCTGGCTGGGGTGGCGTCCTGGTGGGACTCACTGCGCTGTTGGCCGGAGGACTGGCCTCGCTGCCAGGTTTAGCCGATCGGTGGCTGACCATATGGGCCGCCGATGCATTGTTGGCTTTGGGAATCGGCGGCTGGTTCATGGCTCACAAGGCCCGAGGTCAAGGAGTGAGGCTGTCGAAGGGCGTGGGACGCCGATTTGTATTCAGTGTCACGCCGCCACTGTTTGCGGCCCTGTTTCTGACACTTGCTCTTATGGGGTCTTCGGCCGCTGGGCTAATCCCCGGGGTCTGGTTATTGCTCTACGGTAGTGGGGTCGTCAGCGGTGGCACCTTTTCGGTGCGCCCTGTACCGATTATGGGCTTCTGCTTCATGGCTCTGGGATGCGTGGCTCTGTGGGCTCCGGCAGCATGGGCCAACGGTCTGCTGATGATGGGCTTTGGCGGCCTTCATATCATCTTCGGATCCATAATCGCGAGGCGCTACGGTGGCTAAGCGGCACGCAACCAAGCCGACCACGGGTACCAGCGGTCGGGACGGAGCGAAAAGGCTCGAGGGTCTGGCCGGCTATATCGCCGATCCCAAGGCCCGCGACTTCGACCGTCTGGTATACGAGCGAGTCCGTCTCGGCATCATGAGTGCTTTGGCGGTCAACACAACACTTACTTTTACAGATCTGAAGGACTTACTTCGGACCTCGGATGGCAATCTCAGTGTGCACGCCCGCAAGTTGGAAAATGCCGGCTACATCGCCTGCGAGAAGAGCTTTTCTGGTCGGGTCCCGAGGACGGAGTACGAACTAACAGGCAAGGGTCGCCGAGCCCTCGAGCGCTATCTCGATCACATGGAAGCGCTGATTCAGGCGACTCGTCAAGCATAGGCGGTAGTTCTACCGCGGAGGAGTCGAGGTATGGCAGCAGAGATGTATCGACCGGGTGATGGATTGCACGTTGCGGTCATCATGGATGGGAATGGCCGGTGGGCTCAGTCTCGGAATCTGCGTCGTACCGCGGGGCACAAGGAGGGTGCCAAGGCGGTGCGAAGGACCGTTGAGGCGGCGGTGGAGCTTGGCATCAACACCCTGACTCTTTATGCCTTCAGTGCCGACAATTGGAAGCGACCTCGCGAAGAGGTTTCGGCCCTCATGCAACTGCTCGAGATTTATATTGGGAAAGAGACTGAGCGCTGTATCAAGAACGGCGTGCGAATGATGGTGATCGGCCGGCGGGATCGCTTGCGCCCACGTATCGTCAGAGCGATCGAGCGGGCCGAGGCTCGCACCGCTGGCGGCCGGAAGCTCAATCTGCGAATCGCTATCGACTACTCGGCCCGCGAGGCGATCGCGATGGCGGCGGCGAGTCATGCTGATTCCAAAGATCACTCGCCCCAGCACTTTCAATATCTGCTGAATCGAGCCATCCACTCCGATCCGGCGGCACCCGATGTCGATCTGCTGATTCGAACCAGCGGCGAGCAAAGACTCAGCGACTTTCTGCTCTGGGAGTGTGCCTACGCCGAGCTTCTGTTTACGCCCCGGCTATGGCCCGACTTCGGCAAAGAAGATCTTCTGGCGGCGCTCGAGGACTTCCGGAATCGCGATCGTCGGTTCGGCCGGATCGACGAGCTGGCAGAGATGGCTTCGTAGCGTTGACGCAGTGGGCAGAAGCGGCTGTCGCCGCTCGTCCAGGTACCGGCTCGCTCGAGCCCTCCGGGCTCCCTGCCATGCGCTCGTCGAGAGGCTCCATGGTACAAGCGGCGATAGCCACTTCCGATTGCCCACTGCTTCAGTGCTTCACTGCTAGGCGCCGTCAGGCGCCGACCACTGCGTCACTGCTACTTGATGACCCCTGGATGTCCGAGGAATCGACGCAGCAGGCCGAGCTGACCGACGTGGTAGGACTCGTGGAAGGCGAAGCCGGCCAGGGCTGCCTCGAGCGAGTCTTCGTCTCTGCCGACAAAGCTGAAATCGACTCGGGTCGACAGGGTCTCTGGGGTCTGCGCCTCGATCGCTTCCAGAAGGACCTCCTGTGAGGCGGCATAGTCGCTTCGGATCTTGTTGAAGTCGGTTGCACGCGATGGGTCGGTCAGTCGATCAGAGCCCCGCTTGTAGATCTCGGACTCCGATTTGTCCCAGATTGCCTGACCACCAAGCAATTCGAGAATCCCCCCCCGGCTGACCACAATGTGCCCCAGGACCCAATTCATATTGTTGCCGGTCATCTCGGGTAGTCGAATGCTTTCGTCGTGATCGATGCCATCGACCGATTTCAAAGCGGCCCATTGGCTCATCGTGAATTGATCGATCAGTGTCGCTTTGCTCATCCGGTCTCCTTTCGCGGGCCTGGCGTAAGCATATCTGGTTGGGGAGTAGCAGCGAGGACACCCTGGCTTCGGGGTGACGGGCTCGGGCGACGGGTTGCGCGCGGGCGATCCAATCGGGATTCGTTATGCCGGTCTGCGGCGCCGATGAACGGGCTTCGCACCGCCCCTCCGGGAACCGGGAGGAAAAGGGGACTGTCGCCAAAACCCCGTTGGGTCTTTGGGGGCTGTCCCCTTTTCCATTGTTGTTGTTCCCTGCGGGTATGCATCGGCTGGATCCCGCATCTCGGCATAGCGAATCCTGATGGATCCTCGCCCGTGCTTCCTTAGTGTCGCTTGAGCCCGGCACCGCCGAAGCCCTAGTAACCTCCGCTCGGTCGTAAAACCAGCCCAGCGGAGCGCCTAACCTCCAAAGTCCGACAAGCGCGAGCCGGTACCTGGACGAGAGGCGATAGCCAGTTCCGATTGCCCACTGCGTCAGTGCTTCACTGCTAGGCGCCGTCAGGCGCCGGCCACTGCGTCAATGCTTCACTGCTAGGCGCCGTCAGGCGCCGGCCACTGCCGGCCTTTTCGAAACCCACGTGCCCCGCCATCCGTATCTTCTGCCTGATGACGGAGGAATGGCGCTGTCAGGGAAAACCAGGAATCGATATGTTCGACAAAAGCAGCAACTGGAAGAGGTACTCCAATCCGAAACCCAAGGTGGTTCGAGTCCATCTCGGTCATGTACCCGAGCTGGATACCGACGATCGTGTCGAGAAGATCGGTCTTCGCGTCGCGATTCTCGTCGCCGTAGTCCTTCACCTCGGAATCTTCTTGGTACAGATGCCGGACCTGATCTCCTCGCCCGACTGGGTAAGCAGCAAACAACAGGTGTACG
>CAJHZD010000140.1_pt1 | contig 33393 bp, 32 predicted proteins | sample 9198941 | NCBI WGS metagenome assembly CAJHZD01 (sample SAMEA7708371, study PRJEB35096) | sediment metagenome | biome: marine neritic benthic zone biome [ENVO:01000025]; feature: sediment [ENVO:00002007]; material: shallow marine sediment [ENVO:03000034] sea grass bed [ENVO_01000059] ...
CAACCCATGATCATCGGGTGACTGGCGCCCTTGTCGTCCAGAAACGTACAGCCCATGGACTCCGAGTACTTGGTGCCCAGTTTGAAGATGTGACCGACCTCGATTCCACGTTGCACCTCCAGCACTCCACCGCAACGCGGGCAGGGATCCCCGTTGACGACGAGCAAGATGTCTACCCAATCGTCGGGCTCGATGTCCCGACCCAAGTTCATACCCACGAAGTGGGCATCGGCCTTGTTGGCACCGCAAATGAAGTTGTTCAGTCCGCGGACCGACAGATCGGCCACGACCCGAACACTGTCGGGCAGACCCTTCGGACCCGCATATCCGACCGGGGCCCCGGTCAGCTCTTCGACCAATCGATCGTCGGCCAGCCTGAGGTGGGGCACACCGAGTGCCGAGCTGAGCTTGAATTCGTTGATCTCTCGATCTCCCCGCACCAGGGCTGCCACTGGGCCGGACTCGGTGTCGTAGATCAGAGTCTTGACGAGACGCTCTGGGCCGACATCGAGAAACTCCGTCACATCGGCGATCGTCGTCATGCCGGGTGTCGAGACCTCCTCGAGATCCCTCGGCTCCTCGTCGTACGGCGCGGGTAGACCCTTAGACTCCGCTTTTTCGACATTGGCCGCGTAGTCTCCAGTCGAACAACTGGCTACGGCATCCTCTCCGGTCTCGGCAAGCACCATGAACTCATGCGATGCCGAACCCCCGATAGCGCCGCTGGCCGCCTCGACCATCGTGTAATCGAGATCGCAATCCTCGAAGACATCGCAGTAGGCCTGCCTCATGGCCTCGTAGGTCTCGTCCATGCTCTCGTCGGTGGCGTGGAACGAGTAGGCGTCCTTCATCAGAAACTCTCGACCGCGCATCAATCCGAACCGGGGACGAATCTCGTCGCGAAACTTGTTTTGGATCTGATAGAGATTGAGGGGAAGTTGACGATAGCTACGCACATCTCTGCGCACGATGTCGGTTACGACCTCTTCGTGGGTCGGGCCAAAACAAAAATCGCGATCGTGTCGGTCTTGGATCCGCAGCAGCAGATCGCCGAACACGTCCCATCGTTCGGTCTCTCGCCACAGCTCGGCCGGTTGCACGGCCGGCATCATCAGCTCGACGGCCCCCGCAGCGTCCATCTCGCGTCGCACGATCTGCATCATCTTGAAGATACTTCGCCAGCCCAAGGGCAGATAGGTATAGATTCCCGCCGCGAGCTTGCGAATCATGCCAGATCGAATCATCAATTGATGACTGACGACTTCAGCATCGCTCGGGACCTCCCGAGTCGTAAACAGGTAATACTGGCTCCATCTCATATTGGAATCACTCGTAAGGGTCAAGCACTCGGTTTTCGGCCACGAACCTGATGAACGCGCTCGTGAATTCGATTGCTGGCTTGAAGACACTCCATCATCCGCTGTTCTACAGAGATCCCTTCACCTTCGAACCCTCGAGCCTGTGCCAAGACGTCCCGCGCCCGCTCCTCGGCGCCCGAAGCCAACAGAGCCATACCGAGGTGAGTCAGCGTTGTAGTCGAGGAGCCTATCCGGCTCGACTTCTCGAGAAACTCGATCGCTTTGTCGAATTCCTCCCGTTTGTAGTGCACCCACCCCAGAGCCGCCAAGGTGAACTCGCGCAGCTCTTCGGGTGCCAGATCGAGCGATCTCTGCGCGTACTCCAGCGCCTGATCCAGATCCTCCTCCATCTCGGCCAAATTGTAGGCCATCTCGTAATAGGCAATCGTTCGAGAAAAGTTGGAATCTCCCTCTTCGAGCAGCTGATTTCCGATTCGATTGCCCTCTTTGTAACGGCCTTCGGCTCTCAACGCCTCGATCAGGGTGGCATAGGCGGTCGCTCTGAGCATCTCTTCGGGCTGGAGATCCAACAAGCGGCGAGTCGCGCGCTCGGTCTCCTGCGAGCGATCGAGCTGCAAACAGAGAAGCGCATAGGAAATCAGTAGCGTGGGATTGTCGGGCTCGCGCTCGATCGCTCTTCGGTAGTGTTCGAGAGCCCGGTTCGGGTGGCTCCCAGCCATGGCCTTTTCTGCCTCCTCGGCCCACTTTCTCGCTTCCTCCGAGATTCCTGGCAATGGAGAACTACTCGCCCCAGAGAGGAATCGGACGAGATCCTGGTAGCGCAGTTTCTTCGGGTTGAGACGTTGCGCCTGGCGGAACGCTTCGAGAGCCTTTCGATTCCAGTGCCGATCTAGATACGCCAGACCCAACAGATGATAGGCCTCCTCGTAGGCAGGGTCGAGACGTACCACCTGTTGCAGATGACCGATCGCGGCGGTGGTTCTGCCCATTTCATAGAGCGAGCTGCCCAGCAAAAAGAGTGCTTGGGGGACAGGATCGATCTCAACGGCCTTTTCGAGCATCATCACGGCACGCGCAAGCTGTCCCTGCCCAGCGTATACGGCCCCGAGACTGAACTGTGGCAGGAACGCATCCGGGTAAAGGGCGACGGCACGCTGGAGCAGGTCTCGCGCCGCATCCGCATTGCCCCTCTCATGCTGAATCACGCCGCTGAAGACGAGGCCCTCGTAGTGATCGGGCATGACGACAAGGGCACGCTGGAAAAACGTCAATGCCAGATCGGTCTGCCCCTCGTTGAAATAGGACTCCCCCAGGAAGAAATTGAGCTCGTAGTTTTCCGGGTCTAGCCGATGCGCGGCCTCGAGCGTTCGCAGAGCGCTGTCGATGTCGAAGGCAAAGAGAGCGTATTCGGCGTCCTCGAGCAAGTCGTCGAACAGCTTGCGTTTGCGGCCCTGATACAGCGCCGAGATCCTGTCGCGAATCAACAGAAACCGCTCGCGCTTTTCGAGCGCCAACATCTGGTAGTTGACCTTCGACTGCCAGATCTCGCTCCACTCTTCCCTACGGATCAGCCGATGATCTTCAAGCAGCTCGCGGATGGTCGCCAGCCCGGTCTGATTGATCAGAATATTGCGCTCTTGTTTGTGTAGCGCCGCCAATAGGTGGCGGGCGGTCTCGGCTGTTCGCTTGACCGCCTCCTCGAGTATGGAGATGCGCTCGAGCAGGTGTTCGTCGAATGAAAAAGTCTCCTCTTCGCCCTCAGAATCGAAATGCTCGCCTTCGACTTCACCGACCGCGGGAAGACCCGACAGAACCAATAACTTCTGCTGGCATTTCGAGCAGAACTCCTGTTCATCGTGGTTGGCGGTGCCACAAACCTGACAAAGCATCTATTGATATCCCTTCGCTGGGTGAAACGATTGCTGAGGTTCGGTGTCGTAGGTGTAGAAGCCTCGCCCAGATTTCCTGCCCAGATACCCGGCGTCCACCATCTTCATCAGCAGAGGGCAGGCCCGATACTTCGGGTCTCGGAACCCATCGTAGAGCACATTCAATATATCCAGGCAGACATCGAGTCCTATCAAGTCGGCAAGCGCCAGAGGACCCATCGGGTGATTCATACCCAATCGCATGACATCGTCGATTGCGTCGGCGCTTCCAACGCTTTCGAACAGGCAGAAGATCGCCTCGTTGATCATAGGCATCAGCACACGATTGGAGACGAATCCCGGAGCATCATGTACTTCCACCGGGGTCTTTCCCAGCTGCCTGGAAACCTTCTCGATGCGCTCAAAGGTATCTTGAGACGTGGCCAAACCGCGGATGATCTCGATCAGCTTCATCACCGGTACGGGATTCATGAAATGCATCCCAATGACCATCTCGGGTCGATTGGTGACCGCAGCCAGGCGAGTGATGGAGATCGAGCTCGTATTTGTGGCGAGTATGGTGCCCGGATCACAGAGACTGTCTAGATCAGCGAGCACCGAGCTCTTGACGTCGAATCTCTCGACCACGGCTTCGATCACGAGATCCGCTGAGGCGATCGCGTCAAGATCACCGGAGGAGCTCAGATTTTCCAGAGCCCGAAGCTTCGCGGTCTCATCGAGCTTGCCCTTCTCGACCGCCCGCGCCAAACCCGTTTCGATACGGCGAAGTCCTTTCTCCAAAGCCTCCGGAACCACATCGACAATGGTTACTGCGAGACCGCTTTGAACTCCCACTTGAGCGATGCCGTGCCCCATTGTGCCGGCACCGACGACGCCAATTCTCTCGATCTGACTCACTCTTTCATCCTCGATTTCCGGTGCGAAGACCGGCTTCGATATGCCCCGGACGGGGCGTTCCTCGACGGCCAAGAAAGGGTCCCTCGGGACCTCCGACAGAGTACGAGATCACCTCTGGTGGGTCAAGGTCGTATCGCCGAGATCGGCACGGAGCCAGATCTAGCCGTTCTGCTGATTCGCCAAGTCGAGGTCGAAGTCGAACCAGGGCTCTCGACGGCCGAACTTGGTGGCCAGACTCGCGCCGACGCCGACAAGAGACGCGATCGTCCAGACCCAAGTCCCGACCCACGGGACAATTTTGATCCCTCCAAGAATCAACAGCCCGATCAGAGCACAATTTAGCGGCTGCACCTTACGTCTCAACACCTGGGTGGTCAGCCATTCACCAATGACATGAAATACAGCCACCAACCCCCAGAGCTTCAGAATGAGCAAAAGCAGGATCACCAGTACCAAAAGGGGTAGGCCCACGACCGCAGCCGCAAAGGCGCTGAACAACAGCGCTGTCAGGAAGAGCGCTACGACTGCTGTCAACCCCACGAAAAAGTCGCGCGCCGGCTCCATTCGAATCTGCTCCGAGGTGCTCAAAATCTGACGCCCGCTCGTCGCGAGCAAGATCAACGTGAGGGCGAGCCAGGCTGCCAGCAGAGCGAGCTTGGCTCCAATGACGACCTTGGAAGTGCCTGAGAGACCCAGGGCCGGACCTTCCATCAGGGTGAGCCAGGCAGAGCTGACCGTCGGATACGAGACCGAACGTCCGGCGATTTTCACCTTCTCCTCGATCTTCAGGTTGCCGCCGAGAACGAACACGTCCCCACCAACACGAGCACCTGATAACAGCTCACAGTCGCCGCCCATCGCAACGACATCGCCCTGGACTTCGCCGAAAATGCGAATGGAACCTCCAATCGCGGCAACGTCGGATTCTGCTCTGCCACGCACCTCGAGATCTCGACCGATCGCAACGACCTGCTGAGCAGCATAGCTTCCCTGCTCGACTACGATTGCCGGGCGAGTCGAATCAGAAACACCGGTGTCGGCGGCGGCCCCGAGAGCGACCCACGCGAATCCGAGAAACAGGAAAGGGCAGACCGCTATTGCCAGACTGCGTTCGATAGGAATGCGGGGTCCGGCTTTGCGAAGCAGGATCATTGCCTCGCCAGTCTAGCCCAACTCGGTCGCTAAAGGATCAAAGCAACAACGCGGAGCCCAAGCTCACTTTGGGTATTCGCTTCGCTCGGTCTTCAGAGCCGAGGGCTCTTGCCTTCGCAGAAGCCGGATCAGGAGAACATTGACGGCCACGACGAGGATTCCGACAGCGAGAAGGTTCCAGATAGAGCCGGACAGAACCTCCTGAAAGGCCAGTCCCAAACCCTTCCATGAGGCACCCAGCAGGCCTGCCCCGGCGACGATCGATGAACGAAGAAGCTCCGCCACAGTCGAGAAGACCGTGGCAAGAGTGAGCACAGAGCCCAGACTCTCGCTCGAGGTGGCGATGAGCGCACCAGACCCTAGAAGCAGAAGAACCGTCGCCGCCATGGCTGCGACCCAGCTCTTGGGGTTGCGAGATTCCCAGGCGGCCGTCGGAAGAGACGCCATTACGTCTTTGCTGAAATCGGATCGAACATCGACCCTCGAGGCGATCATCAGCTCATCCAGAGCAATCAATTCGCGCTGTTCCCGCTGACATTCGGGACAACCGACCAGGTGGTCACGGAGTTGACTACGCTGGCCAGTATCCAGCGCTCCATCGAGCTCCAGATAGAGCCACTCGCGATAGGTCGAGTGATCAGATGTTTGAGCATTCATGTTGTAGGACCTCGATCTCCGGATATTCAGTCGGTCAGAAAGTCGCGAAGTTCTGCTTTCATCATTTGCCGACCGCGAAATAGCTTGTTCTTGACCGTTCCCAATGGCATCTCTTTCAGCCTTGCAATCTCGTCGTATGACAACTCACCAAAGTGCCGCAAAACGATCAGTTCCCGATAGTCCCACGGAAGACTCTCGATCGCGGCTTGTATCGCCTCTCCTCGCTCGACGTTTCTGAGATCTCCGTAGGGGTCAGGATCAGAGCTTGGGAATTCCCAGGTGCCCATGTCGGAGTCCGGGTTACCGCTCCGATCCATGGATACGAGTTGAAGACGCCTCTTGCGAATCCTGTCGATCGCCGCATTCTGCGCCACACGAAACAGCCAAGTGGAGAACTTGTACTTCGGGTCGTATCGATCCAGGGCCTGGTAGAGCTTGAAGAACACCTCCTGGGCGAGATCCTCGGCCTCCTGTACGCTCCGGAGGAGTCGGAACAGGTAGTTGACCAATCGACCTTGATAGCGCTGAACCAACTCACCATATAGCTCCTGATCCCCTTTCAGGACGGCCGCCACCACCTCGGCATCACTTGATTTCGGCGGTTGGGTCGTCATCTTCACTACGCGGTCGGTGAGCGAAAGTTGCAGTGGCTTTCAGATGTTTCTCGAGGCTCGATCAGATCTCGTCTCATGGTCTGGATTCGATGATCTGATGATGGCAATAAACCTGGCTAATACACGATTCTCTCGGCGTCTCGCCCAGCGACCAGAACAGCTAGCAAATCGTCGACACAGCAGTCGGCCATGGCCATTCTGGTCTCAGGGGTCGCCGAGCCGATGTGCGGCAAGAGAACGACATTCTCGAGCTCTTTTAGGCCAGGGTCGACCTCCGGCTCGTTTTCAAACACATCCAAGCCCGCTCCTGCCAAGTGGCCATCTCGGAGAGCTCGAACCAGGGCTGCCTCGTCCACAAGCGGACCCCGCGCCGTGTTGATCAGAAAACCACCTTCCGGTATCGATCTCAGCGCGTTCTCATCCAGCAGATGATGGGTCTCCGAGTCCAACGGCACGTGTAGACTAACCACATCGCTGGAGCGTAGCAGGTCGGGAAGTTCTCGCCACTCCGCCTGCAATCGTCTCTCGCGGTCAGCCGACAACCGGTTGCGGCTCGTGTAGAGCCTTTCAACTCCGAAGGCTTCAGCCCGTTTCAGGACCGCTTGACCGATTCGCCCGGCTCCCACGACTCCCAACCTGAGAGACCGCATCGAGCGCCCGAACAAGAGCCCCGGATTCCAACCCTGGTATCGAGCTTCCCGTAAGAACCGACCGGCGGGCCCGAGATTGCGGACTACGGCCAGAATCAGCGCCCAAGTTAGATCGGCGGTGTCATCTGTCAATACATCTGGAGTATTGGTTACAACGACACCATGGTCTCGAGCAGCGGAGAGATCTATGTTATCGACTCCCACTGCGTAGTTTGCGATGATCGAGAGCCGATCTCCCGCCTCGAACACCGGCTCTCCAACATCCTGGGTAAGCAAAGTCAGCAGCCCGTCGTATCCGGGTACGAGCTCGGCCAACTTCTGCTGAGAGAAGGGCCCATCAGGCCGAATATCGACCCGACACTGCTCAGTTAGGCGAGCTATGGCAGCGTCCGGTAGATCGCCTAGTACGAGGATTCGTTTTTTCGACATTCTCGAGTCATCTGAACCAGGACGGCCGTTCGACGCAGGCTTCAGTCCTCGCGATCCCTCAGCCATCGGCCCAGCAGGAACACCACTCCACCGGTCCCAAGCATAGCTACTTCGGTTCGGAGTTCGTTGTAGATCAGCCCGACCAGGAGTGCCGTTCCTACAATGATCAAGGCGAGAAACTGAAGCCACCAACCGAGGGTACGCAAGGATTCACTATCGCTCGGTAGATTGATCCTCGAGCAGCTCGGTCTTGGCCGTTACAAGCCCCGATTTCGTGCCCCGAAGGATCGACAAAAGGTCAGATTCGATGCTCTCGGGCGACTCCTCGACCAGTCGGCCCAGCTCCTCTCCGTCTCGGCTAACAATGAATGTAGGCACGTACTCGAGGTCTGTTCCGTCCACGTACTCTCTGGGCTCTTTCTTGCTGCGATCGACACCGATGTAGGTCAGCTCTGGCACCTCGGAGATATAAAGACCGTCGAAGGCTCTCCAGAGCCGACTCAACTCCCGTTTGCTGTCCGAGCACCAGGTACCAAAGAAAACGGTGACCTCGGCCTCGCGAAGAGACGAGATCATCTCAGCGGTTGTGTCGAGATCGGGTGTCGAGCGAATCTCTTCGTCTATCCAATCCGGAACGGCGGTCTCGATCTCTCGACGAGTCAACGGGCCTAGAAGCTCCGGAGCGGGGGACTCTTCAACCCCAGCCTCGGGCAGTGGATCTTCGGCCCGAGCCGGCACCAGGGAACTGCTCGGCACCAGAATGGCCACAGCGGTAACAAATGCCAACACGCGATCCCGGTGGATAGTCATGCGGTCGAAAGTCTATCGCAGGCTCATTGGCTCGACTGGAACTATCGAATCTCCCTGATGCTTTCGATCCGATCGCCCTGGATGATCGAGTCTAGGAGATTCAGACCGTGAGTGACCTCGCCGAAGGCCGTATACAGACCATCGAGATGAGGTTGGCGAGACAGCGTGATGAAGAACTGACTGCCGGCTGTGTCCGGTCCGGCAGAGGCCATGCCCACCACGCCTCTGTCGAAAGGAAGTCGATTCAGCTCGTCTCGAATGGTGTATCCGGGTCCCCCCCACCCGTCGCCCCTCGGGTCGCCACCCTGGACCACAAAATCGGGCACCACTCTATGGAATTCGAGGCCGTCGTAGAAACCCTGGTTCGTCAGTTGCAGAAAATTCAAGCAGGTCATCGGCGTGCTCGGGCACTGCAAACTGACTCTGATGGCTCCATGCCTGGTCATGATCTCGAAAAGCTTCGGCTCGTCCATGATCAGAAGGATGTCTTGATACGTGGATGCGGACTTTCGAGTATCGGCCGGAGCAATAGCCGGTCGATCTCGACCGAGCTCCGACAGGGCCTCGGCCGCGGCCCGTCGAGCCGGAAAATCGCCGACCTGGGCCAGGCTCTCGAGGTTTCTAACCACCAACCCCCTTTCCAAGGGCTCCTCACGGCCTCGAGCCACTAGGGCTTGAGTGGCATTTAGCCGAACTTCGATCAGCTCGGGACGTTGCTGATTGGCCAATGCACGACTGAGATCTTCGGCGGGCAGCACCGGGTGTTTGGCCAACCAGGCGAATGCGGTGCCCGAGACAGCCGGATCGGTGTCTCTGAGAGCATTCGACAGCTGTTCACGAACCCGATCGGAGCTCGTCTCGAGGAGCGTATCGAGCGCCGCGACGCGAACCCTGGCGTCGCTATCCTGGAAAAGCGTCTCGACAACTTGTGGGTTGCCCTCATCGGCCAGGCCCTTGGCAGCAAGCTCTCGAAGTGTCGGATCGTCCGAGAGAGCGAACTGATAAGCGAAGTCCAAGCCTCGGGCATCGCCACCGTTCACCAAGGCCATCAGCGCCGTCTCCCGGAAATGCGGATCCCCAGATTCGATCGTCCGAACCAGCACATCGGAGATTCGTTCGTCGAGAAGCCACGACGCCGAGGCCTCGAGTGCCGTCACCGACACACCAGGCCTGTCGTCGCCCATAAGCTCCACCAGTCTTGTGCGCCAAGCCTCCGGTGGTGCCGCTCGGCCCAGAGAGATGAGGCGATGAGAGCTTCTCAGAGTCTGAATGACTGGCCCCGGATGCCGGTCGTCGAGGAGCGGGCGCATCGCCTCGAGATCCTGCGCGGTGCCCACTTGGCCGAGAGCCCGAGCAGCCCAGCCTCGGACCCAGGGATCGGGATCCTCGAGTAGAGAACGAAGGCTCGGTACTGCGGAAAGAACCGGGTTGCGTGCGATCGCGTACGCAGCCATCGCTCTCAACTCGGGATTCGACTGGTCCAAAGCTTGTCGCGCCACACCGACCGTCTGCTCTGGAGGAAATCGAAACAGATACGGCAAAAGACGAGGCCATAGCAGATCGATGTTGATACCCTCGACGGCCTTCAAGGTCTTACCCAAATCGGCGCCCGAGCGGGCCAGAGCGTCGACCGACCAAATCGCGGTCTCGACGTCACGGTCGCGGACTGCCTGCGTCAGATTCGGCCAGGACTCCGAAAGACCCAGCTGACCCAGACTGAACGCCGCCGCGCGCCGGATCCGTGTATGTTGTCCCGCCAACATGACCTCGAGCTCAGGTCGTCCCCGTTCGTCGCCGATGTGACCCAGTGATACCGCCATCGCCTCTCGAATCCCGACATCGGGCTGAGTACCCGCTTCGATGATCGCAAAGCTCTCGAACATTCGGCGATCGGCCAACAAGAGGAGTAGGGCCCGTTGACTCAGGCCCGGAACAGCCGCGGTCGCTCCAGCAGGCTGTTGAGTTGGCGGATTCGTGCCGCTACAGGAGACAAACAGCAAGAGTTGCAGCGATACGGCGAGTCTTCGCATGCTTGAATAGATGGTAGTGCCTGCCCTCGAGTGCGGCAAGAGATCCTGTTGAAACTACCCACCAAGGGGGTGCCTCTCCCTGAGCCCTCTGGTGCAGTCGGTTGCTGAAAAGACGGCCTCGGATTGCTCAGGGGACCGTCGTCACCACGGGCGTCGCTGAGGCGTCCGGCCTCACTCCGACGCCATGGAGAAAAACCGGAACATCGATACCCCTGCAATCTTCGCCGCGGGCCTCGGCAAGCGTTTCGGACGCCATTGGGCGGTCGCTCACTGCGATCTAGAAGTCCCCGCCGGTGAGACTCTTCTGATAGCGGGACCCAACGGGTCCGGGAAGTCGACTTTTTTGAGACTTTGCACGGGTCTGTTGAAGCAGAACCGAGGCGATGTCAAGGTCTTCGGACTCGATTCGCAGAGCGAAAGAGTCGAGAGTCGACGCCTACTGACTCTTGTTGGTCACGACAGCTATCTCTACAACCAATTGACCGCTCTGGAAACACTGCGCGTCTGGGCTGGGCTGAGCGAATCGGGTTTGAGCCGCGCCGACCTGGAGCAGCTGTTGGCCGAGGTCGAGCTAGGAGATTGGGCAAACACCCTGGTCGTGGGCTTCTCGGCGGGAATGAAGAAGCGTCTGACACTGCTGAGAACGAAGATCGAGCAGCCCAAGCTGGTTTTGCTGGATGAACCCTTCTCGGCTCTAGACCCGGCAGGTCAGGATCTGGTCGAAGACTGGATTCGAGGATTTCAGAAAGAGGGAAAGACCGTCCTTGTGGCCTCACACAACTTGCCTCGAGCAGCTCCGTTGTGTCATCGAGCTATCTATCTGAAGAAGGGACAGATCATCTGGAGCGGTGCGCCGTCAGAGCTAGTGTCCGGAATCGGTGAACGATCATGACGATTCCGAGACAACTTCTGACCATCGTCCGTAAGGATCTGCTCCTCGAGTGGCGGGGTCGGTCCCGAATTCTGTCGGTCGTTCTGTTCGGAGTCGTGACCCTATTGCTCTTTTCTTTTGCGATCGGTCCCGACAGCATCATGTTGAGAGCCGCCGGTGGGGGATTTTTGGTGCTGGCTCTGCTTTTGAGCTCGATTCTCTCGCTTTCGGAGAGCTTTCGCGTCGAGCAGGAGAATCGGGCCATCGAGGGGCTGCTGCTGCTGCCAATCGATCCTGTGGCGCTTTATTACGGCAAGACGATCAGCAATACGTTGTTTCTGTCTCTCCTGGCTCCCATTTTGGCGCCGATCGCAATTGTCCTCTATTCCTTCGAAATCGGACCGGGTGAGTTTGTAAATCTGCTAGGTTTATGGGTTCTATCGGCGGCCGGACTGTCGGCCCCCGGCACTCTGTATGCAGCAATGACGAGTCGACTGCAAAGCCAAGATGTCTTGCTCCCACTGCTCTATTTCCCTCTAGTGACGCCCGTTCTGATGGGATCGGTCAAGTCTGTGAGCCTGGTGCTCACCGGGGACCCGATGTCACAACTCGGTTCATGGACAGCCTTGCTGGCCAGTTTTGCCGTAATCTACTGGAGCCTGTGTGGTCTGCTATTCGTAAACGTGGTCGAGGAGGGCCCATGAAGCCTACAAACAAGTGGATCAATATTCTGGGATTTACAGGTCTGATCCTGCTCCTTGCCGGCAGCTGGATCGGTCTTTTCGTCGCCCCGGCAGAGCGTTTTATGGGTGACGTTCAACGCATTATGTATGTCCACGTGCCCACTGCCTGGAACGCCATGCTTGGCTACACATTCGCCTTCGCCTTCGCGATCGCTTCGCTGTGGACCTCGAAGCCAAAATGGGATTCTGCGGTCACCGCGACGATAGAGGTCAGCCTGGTGCTCAACGCCCTGCTTCTGGTTCAGGGCAGCATATGGGCTCGAAAGACTTGGGGCGTCTGGTGGGATTGGGACGTTCGCCTGACCACATCCCTGATCATGCTGCTCCTTTTCGCGGGTGTTTTGGCCATGCGCTCGTTCGTAAACGATCCAGATCGCAAAGCCGCGTGGACCGCAGTCGCGACCATCGTCGCCTATGTCGATGTCCCCTTGGTCTATTTCTGTGTTCGCTGGTGGCGCAGCCTTCATCAGGTTCAATCGACGCCGGAGACCGTTTCCCAGTCGATGATCATTCCTCTCAGGTTGAATGCCTTTGCGCTTTTGTTCCTGGGTATTTGGCTGGTGGTCTACCGGGCTCGTCTGGAGACCCTGCGTAGAGAGGAAGACCAGGTCGCCGAACCAGCTCGGCTGGCACCCATAGGAGGTACGAAAGATGTCTGAAGGCGTTATAATTGGTGGTTGGAACTATGTTGTAGCAGCCTACTCGATCACCGCGGCGGGCCTTCTCCTCTACTTTTTGAGTCTTGTCGCCCGCTACCGTAAATCTAGCCGACAGAATGAGGATTGATTCATGAGCAAAGAACGAACGCGTCGTCGAGTCCTAGCGGTTACCGCGTTGCTGATAAGTGGAGGCGTACTTGCGTTCCTGGCTTTTGGTGGGATCGGCGACAATCTCGTCTACTACTGGAGCCCGACCGAGCTCAAGGCATCGGGCAATGAGGCACATGGAGCCAACATACGCCTTGGCGGTGTCGTCGAACCTGGTTCGATCATCCGCTCGGAGGACGGACTCAAGCTGGAGTTCGCCGTTACCGATGGTACGGCCTCCGTCCCCATATCGACCACCAGCGTGCCACCGGCGATGTTCCGTGAGGGCATCGGTGTGGTAGTCGAGGGAACCGTCGATCGCAACGGAACCTTCGAAACCCATCGCCTCCTGGTAAAGCACGACAACCAATATCAGGCCCCGAAAGAGGGCGAAGAGCTCGATATGCAAGAGATGATGGAGAGCATGCAGTTCGAGCAGAGTCGAAGCGGATGAGCCTCAGTAGCGTAGGTCTCGTCCTGGTCTTGATGGCGCTGATGACCGCAGCCATCGGCGCACCGGTCGGCTTCGTGGCCGGCGCCACACGTTCTTCGGAGGGTCTACGCTGGGCCCGCCGACTGGCGTACCTCTTCGCCATATTCATGCTGTTGGCAAACTTGACGATGGAGATTGCCCTTCTGACGCATGATTTCTCGGTCTCGTACGTGGCAAGCGTCGGATCGCTGGCCACGCCCGTTCACATCACGATCGTCTCGCTATGGTCGTCCCTCGAGGGTTCAATTCTCTTCTGGGGACTCATCTTGGGAGGATTCGCCGCGGCGGTCGCCTATCTTCAGCGTCAGGGCCACGAGGACTATCTCGGCTATACCCTGGGAACCATTTTCGCGGTTGGCCTGTTCTTCAGCTTTCTGATTGCCGGTCCGGCCAATCCATTCAAGCCGACACCACTTCCGATTCCGACCGATGGCCCTGGCCCCAACCCGTTGCTTCAGAACCATGTGCTGATGATCATCCATCCTCCGATGCTCTATCTGGGCTATGTCGGCATGACGGTCCCGTTCGCAATGGCAGTCGCCGCTCTGCTTCGTGGCCAGCTCGGTCCGACATGGCTGAGACCCTTGCGCAATTGGCTGCTCGTGCCAACGAGTTTTCTCACCATGGGGATCATGCTGGGTGGTTGGTGGTCCTACGAGGTTCTCGGGTGGGGTGGCTATTGGGCCTGGGATCCGGTCGAGAATGCCTCCTTTCTACCCTGGCTCACGGCCTTGGCAGCGCTGCATTCTGCGATCGTCCAGCAGCGTCGAGGGACATTGAAGGCCTGGACTACGATTCTGGTTCTGGTCACCTTCCTACTCACGATTCTGGGCACGTTCTTGACCCGGTCCGGGGTCGTAAACTCGGTTCATTCGTTCACCCAGAGCCCGATCGGACCGCTCTTTTTGGGCTTTCTGGGAGTCTGTCTGGTGGCGGTAGTAGCCCTGTTGGCGCTTCGAATCGACACCCTGATGTCCGAGCCCTCGGAGGACGCTGTCGTGGCGCGGGAAGGGGCCTTCCTGCTGAACAATCTGTTGCTGGTTACTTTTACGTTCACCGTCCTGATCGGGACGCTGTTTCCGATCATCGCCGAAGCGGTTCGGGGTGTGAAGGTGAGCGTAGGTGAGCCCTACTTCAACCGTATGGCGGTGCCAATTTGTCTCGGGCTGCTGCTGCTGATGGGCATCGGGCCCGCGCTTCCCTGGGGCCGAGCCAGCCGCAAGCAGGTCCGAAAGGCGCTCTTGGCGCCCGTCCCGGCCGGGTTGGCAGGGCTGGCTCTGACCCTGCTCGTGGGTGGCCGTCATCCGAGCGTATTGCTGACCGGCGCTCTGGCCGGATACGCGCTCTGGGTGACGATCGATCAAGCGTTCAAGCCGGCTCGAGCTCGCTCGAAACGGGGCGAGTCCCTGCCTGAGGCAGTCGATCAATCGTTTCGTCGAGCGCCGAGACGCTCAGGCGCCTACCTGGTCCACTTCGGGGTGATCATAACTTTCGTCGCGATAGCGATCTCCTCCAGCTATCAGCTCGATCTGGAGACCTCATTGGCACCGGGACAAAGCGCCGAGCTCGGACCCTACAGTCTGACGTTCAACGGAGCGGAGTTGGTTCAAAAGCCACACCTCACCGCACAACAGGCCGAGATCGTCGTCAGTCGTGGTGGGTCGGAAAAAGTACTTCGCCCGGCGCTGAACTTTTATCCGACCCAGCGAGAGCCGATCGGGACACCGGCAATCAGAACCACACTGACGCATGATCTCTATCTAACCGTGATGAATGTGGGCGAAGACGGAAGGCTGGGACTGAAGGCGATCCTCACCCCGGCGGTGGTTTGGATCTGGATCGGTGTAGTCATCATGGTCGTGGGCACATTCCTGTGTCTGCTTCCGCCCCGACCGGTAAAGGTCAGCGAGGCAGCCCGCGCGGCCGAGAGTGTCGCCTGATGAACAAAACCGCTCTGATCATCGGGGCTCTGATTGTCACTCCCCTGCTGGTGGTGCTTGCGCTTTCGTTCGGCAAGGATCCGAGGGCCATAGACTCTCCGCTGGTCGGTAAATCGGCGCCAACCTTCGTATTGCAGGATCTCGACGGAGAGCTCGTTTCTCTGGCGGAGCTTAGGGGCCAGCCCGTGGTGCTCAACTTCTGGGCCACCTGGTGCCAACCCTGTGTCGTCGAACATCCTGTGCTGGTTGCCAGTGCCAAGCGGTACGAGGGTCAGGTTCGATTCGTCGGAGTGATCTATCAGGACGAACCAGAGGATATTCGCAGGTTCCTGTCTCAGAGAGGCTCTTGGGGCCCATCCTTGAAGGACACGGACGGCGAAGTCGCAATTGCCTATGGGGTCTACGGCGCACCCGAGACCTTCTTCATCAGCTCAGACGGGGTCATTGCTCAGAAAGTGACCGGAGCGATCCACCCCGATGTCATGACCAGAATCCTCGGTCAGCTTCTCTAGCGGATCTTTCTCGATGACGCGAATGCTATCGATGCGGGTACTGCTTCTTGGGGGCTTGTTTGTCCTGTCGCCGATCTGGGCGCAGCAGGAGCTCGGTGTCGACAGCTCGGTGGCGATCGGCGAGCCGAAAGGCTCTCCCCTCGAGGGTGACGAGTTGGAAATGCGTACCGAGGAGCTTTCGAGTCTCATGAGATGCCCCGTGTGTCAGGGGCTTTCGATCGCCGACTCTCCCACACTCCTGGCTCAGGCCATGAAGTCCGAGGTGCGTCAGTTGCTGGCTGCCGGTTACACAGAGGAGCAGATCATCGACTATTTCGAGCAATCCTACGGTGAGTTCGTGCGGCTCGAGCCAAAGGCCAAGGGATTCAATTTGGTGGTCTGGATCGCACCCGTCGTAGCGCTATTGATAGGGGTCCTCCTGATCGTAGTCCGCCTGCGAAGTCCCGCTAGGGGTGAAAGCGAACCCGACCCAAGCACAGCGCAGAGCGAAGATCTGGAAAGCTATCGTCAAAGAGTCAAGCAGGAGATCGGCTCTTGACAGATTCCAACTGGATTCCGGGCCTCATCGTTCTCGCGGTCGGCCTCGGGGCAGGTCTGTTTCTGGGCTGGAAGCTGCGCCGGCAAAGGTCGGAGCGACCCGCAAAGATCGATCCGAAGCTGAGCCTCGAGATTCGCGATCTGGAAGCCCGTAGGGACGACCTCTATCGACGTCTCAAGGGTGCCGAGGAGGACCACCTCGGTCAGGAAGAAAAGGACGCGCTCGAAACCGCGGCAGCCCGTGCGCTCATGGAGCTCGATCGCCTCAAGGGCAAGCTCCCCGCCGCGCCGGTGTCTGCTCGAGGCTCGAACGACGACTCCGCAAAGAAGCCTGCGACCGCAGCTGGTGAGACCCCTCGGCGCAGCCCCGTGTTTGCTGCCTTTGCCTCGGGTGTCCTTCTCATGGGAGTCGTGGGGATGCTGATCTATTGGGCCAACCGGGACGCCCAACCCAAACCGGACGGCATGGGTGGCGCGCCGCCCCCGAATGTCGCTTCTGAACCCCCGCATGGCGACGAGACCCCGCTCTCGCCCGAGATTGCCGCCCGTATTGCCGAGCTGCAATCGCGGATCTCAGCAAACCCGGACGACTGGATGGCGAAAAAAGAGCTCGCTCTGGCCTACATGGCGGGAGCCCAGTTTTTCGAGGCATTCAAGCTTTCCGAAGAGATTCTTCAAAACTTCCCGGACGACCCTGACGGCTTGCTGGTGCAGGGTGTCGTGAGAATGACGATGGGCCAGAGCGACGTGGCTCTCAATTTATTAGATCGAGTCCTGGCGCAGTATCCCGACCATTTGCAGGCGATGCTGTATCGGGGTCTAGCCCTCTATCAATCAGGGCAGAAAGATCGAGCGGTGGATACCTGGGAGATGGGTCTCGAGATGGCGGGGGGCAGTCATCCCGACTTCGAAGAGGTCTTGGCGATGGCCGCGGCGCAGGCAGACCGGCCACCGACGACCCAGACCCAGACCCAAGCAGTCCAACCAGATCGAGCTCCCGCCGCGCAACCGGTTGATCTCGAGGGCTATCCGGTGCACATCGACTTGGCATCGGGTGCCGTGCCGCAGGCTGGCGCAACTCTTTTCGTCTTCCTGCGGCCAGAAGGGGGCGGGGCCCCGGTCGCCGCACGTCGGATCTCGTCCGCTACTTTCCCTCTCCGATTCACCCTGGGTCTGGCCGACAGCATGATGGGTGCAGAGTTGCCAGAGAAGGGACTCCTGGTGGCAAAGCTCGATTCCGATGGCTCGGCCTCGACAACGAGCGAGCTCGACTTGGAGGACCAGAGCGAAGCCTCCTGGGGTGAGCAGACCGTACTGACTCTAGGCAACTGACGCTCGGATTCCGGGCGACCCGAATCAGATCCCTACGCTGAGACGCTCGGCCAGGATTTCGGGCAAATCTGCAGCCCGAATGCGTTCTTGAGCCTTCTCGATCGGATATTCCAATCGCTTCAGCTCCACCTCTCGCCGATCGGCGTCATAGAGGACAAATGCGGTTCTCGGATCTCTGTCTCTGGGTTGTCCTACCGAGCCCGGATTGATCATGTATCGAATGTTCGGATCGAGCTCCAACTCGACCCGATCTCCCTCCAGCACCGAGACCTCGATCTGGTCGTCCCGAAGCGAGAAGATCGATGGGATATGGGTGTGCCCAAAGAACGTCAATTGCGAGTCGTGGGCTTCGAAGCTGTCCAGTGCCCCGCCGCCCGAAAGGAGGTACTCGTCTTCATCTATGACCGAGCCGTGGCAGATCACGATCTCGGGAGTTATCAAGATGGGCCCTTGCGGTAGCTGGCGGACATACTCCAGGTTCTCATCGGTAAGAGAGGCGGAGGTCCATCTGGCCGCAGCCAGGGCCGTGGGGTTGAAATTGAGTCCATTATCGATACCGGCTACCACCTTGTCATGGTTGCCGCGAATCACATGGACAGGGCGTGATAGCTGCTGCAGCTCCTGGATGATCTCGTTCGGAGTAGCGCCGTAGCCGACCAGATCACCGAGCACGAGCGCTTCGTCGTACCCTGTCTGCTCGGCAGATACGAGCACCGTGTTCAGTGCATCCCAATTGCCGTGCATATCGGCGATGATTAGATATCGCATTGTCTCTCTTCCAACAGCCTTTTTACCAGATCCGCGACCTCGCAGGCATCGGACTCGGGTCCAATCTCTACGTGGAGGTCCGCAGATCGATAGATCGGCAGACGATCCCGAAACAGACTAGCAACTCGATCTCGGTCCCGATAGAGAGGTCGAGCCTGAGAAGCCTGGCTACCCAAGCGCTCTTCTACAATCGACAACGGAACATCGAGAAATACCGTAACGCCTCTCTCTGACAGCAACTCCCGGTTCTTGGACGCGATCATCGTACCCCCTCCGGTCGCAACGACCTTGGGCTCCTCATCCGGAATCTCGCGAAGCGCAATTTCTTCCATACGTCGAAACTCGGGTTCTCCGAGGCGGTCGAAGATTTCAGATACTGTCATATCAGCCCGTTTCTCGATCAACTCGTCCAAATCCACAAAGCCCCATCCGAGCTTCTCCGCCAACAGGGCCCCGACGCTTGTCTTGCCCGATCCCATGAAGCCTGTAAGGTAGAGATGCATCGATCAAAGTACCGGAACATCCCCGGTCAAAAGCTAGGATTTCGATCCTTCACATCGCACTGCGCGGGCCAACAACAGAAGAAATCCACCCCAGACGAAGGTGCAAATCAGAATCATCATGACAATTGAACTCATGCTCATATCGACTCCAGGATACTCGGCACCCAGACAGATCACCGTCAGCCGATCTCGGCAGCATCGGCAGTGATCTTGGACCTCAACCATTTTTGAACCAGAAATATGGCCGCCAGCGCCACGGCCCACTGAACCAGTACCGTGCCGACGGAACCCGATCGAAAGGGATCGAGCCAACCGGTCGGATCGAGCTCTCTCGCATCCCAGAACCACCACAGCATGAGGGCCACCGCTTCGATCGGAACGACCACGGCAACGACAAAACTCCACCAACTCCCGATTCTCAGGTCGCAACCCTCCGCATTGACGACCTCGGTGCGGAGCTTCTCCAGACCAAAGCGTCGAGCTCCCAATGCAAAGCAGAGCCCAGAGAACATCAACCCGACGCCCCAGACCCAATCCTGGTTGTGGAGAAACCCCATCGACAACGCCGACGGTGTCCCCAGAAGTAGACCGGCAGAGCCCACGATGGCTACGGATCTTCGCCGAGACATACCCAGATCCATAAAGTTGCGTGATACCAGCTCTACCATCGAGATCAAACTCGTGAGCGCCGCGAAAGAGAGCGCGAGAAAGAAAAACACCATGAAGAACGAACCGCCTGGCATTCTCTCGAACAGCTGAGGCATCCAGATAAAGGTCAGACCCTCGTTGCCAGCTCCGACGATTTGCTCGCGGGCTCCCGGGTTCAGGGCAAATACCGTACACAAGACCATGATTCCGGCGATCAAGGAGACGCTGTTGTTGCCAAAGCCAATCAAGAACGAATTGAGCGGAACATCTTCGCGAGCCTTCATATAGGTTGCATAGGTCAGGATAAGACCCCAGCCAGCCCCCGTGTCCCAAGCGTTTTGAGTCAGGGCCTGGAGCCAGATATTGACGTTCCCGAGGGCGGACCAATCAGGCTTGAACAAGAAGTCGAGTCCGGCCGCAGCGCCCGGTAACGTGACGGCCCGGATCGCCAGTACGACGACCATGATGAAGAGCGACGGAATCAGGACCTTGGCAACCCGTTCGATGCCCCGAACACCAAACCAGACAACCCCCACCGCGAGACTCAATGCCAAGGCATGAGTCGCCCAGGCGGTACCGGATGCAGAGAAGCGCTCCCAGAACGCCTCCGAGTTGCCGTACAACTGCCCCATCGCTGCGGCCGCCAGATACCTCAGACACCACCCAGCAACCACCGAGTAATAGAACATGATGGCCGCCGCGCACACTGCGACCCAAGCGCCCATCCAGGTGTAGTTTCGACCCGCGAGTTTCGCGAAGGCTCCCACCGTACCCAGTCGGGCCCGTTTACCCATGGAGAACTCGACGATCATCAGCGGTACCGACCAGATCAGCAGAAAAACCAACCAGGCCACCAGGAAGCTTCCACCACCATTGGAGGCGACGATCCTTGGAAATCGCCAAATGTTGCCGGTGCCGACAGCCATACCGAGCGTCGCCAGAACCAAACCCCATCTCGAACTGAACTGTTCGGTCGTGCTCATTCCAGCTCCTCTGGTCCGCTCCAGGACTTCGAATTCTCTCGGCGTTTTCTGGTCAGATCACACAATTGACTAGGTCGCACTCCTACCGATCGGCGCTGCGCTCGACGAAATGGCTCCGAGAACAGCAAGCCGACAGGGCACAAACGAAAACGATTTGTTTTATGCCTCCACGGATTTCGAGGCGGCCTCGACGGTCTCGTCACTCGACTCCGATGCACCTGGCTCGAGAAATCGCTCCATAAATCGTGTCGAGAGGTTACCCGATCGGAATCTAGCATCTTGCATGATCTTCTGATGTAGCGGAATCGAAGTACTGATCCCCTCGACGACGAAGAAATCCAGGGCCCGCTCCATGCGAGCGATGGCCTCTGCGCGATCCTGACCAAAGGAGACCAGCTTGGCAATCAGGGAGTCGTAATAGGGCGGAACCACATAGTCCTCGTAGGCGTGAGTGTCGACTCGAATGCCGGGTCCACCAGGAGAGTGAAAGGTCGTGATTCGTCCAGGAGATGGTGTAAAACGAACCGGATCCTCGGCGTTGATACGGCACTCGATCGAGTGGCCTCGGGGATTGAAGCCACTGGGCAGATCCAGTGGCTCTCCGGCAGCTACTCTGATCTGCATCTTTACCAGATCCAGTCCTGTGACGACCTCGGTCACCGGATGCTCGACCTGGATTCTGGTGTTCATCTCCATGAAGTAGAAGCTGCCGTCATGGTCGAGCAGAAACTCGACCGTACCGGCATTCTCGTACCCGGAGGCCCGCGTCAGGCGTACCGCCGCCTCGCCCATCTGTTCCCGCAGAAGCGGCGTAAGCGCAGGCGAGGGAGATTCCTCGACCAGTTTTTGATGGCGTCTTTGGATCGAACACTCGCGCTCGCCGAGGTGTATGACGTTGTCGAAGCGATCTGCGAAAACCTGAAATTCGATGTGACGCGGCTCCACCAGATATCGTTCCAAATAGACCGATCCATCCCCAAATGCCTTCTCAGCCTCCTCGCTCGCTGTCTCGAATTGATGACGGAGCATCTCCCGATCCTGAACGATCCTCATGCCCCGCCCTCCACCGCCGGCAGAGGCTTTCAGAATGATCGGGTAGCCGACCTCGGCTGCCACCTTCTCGGCCTCCTCGGCGTCCTGCAGCGGCTCGCGGCTTCCGGGTAGAACCGGCACTCCAGCCTCGGCGGCGGCCTGGCGAGCCTTGGCCTTGTCTCCCATGAGTCGAATACTCATCGGCGCCGGGCCGATCCAGCGTAGGTTGCATTCTTGTAGGACCTCGGCAAAAGCCGCGTTCTCGGCCAAAAACCCGTATCCAGGATGGACCGCGTCGGCGCCGGTGATCTCTGCCGCCGCGATGATGCTGGAAACATTCAGATAGCTCTGATTCGAGGGCGGAGGCCCGATACAGATAGCCTCTCCGGCGTAGGCCACATGAAGCGAGTCGTTGTCGGCCGTACTGTGGACGGCCACGGTATCGATCTCGAGCTCTCTACATGCCTGAATCACCCGGAGAGCGATCTCTCCACGGTTGGCAATTAGGACTTTCTTGAACATCCTGAGTTCGCGACAGGCTCGACTAACCGCTACCGCAGTATGGGTAAGGAATCAGTCGGTGCGGATTGCAAAAAGGGGCTCCCCGAACTCTACCGGCTGTGCATTCTTGGTAAAGATCTTGTCGACCACGCCATCCTCGTCCGATTCGATTTCGTTCATCAACTTCATCGCTTCGACGATACAGAGCACCTGCCCCCTTTTGACCCGGTCCCCAACCGAGATATAGGGCTCGGCGTCCGGGTTCGGTGAGGCGTAAAAGGTCCCCACGATCGGCGAGTTGAGCAAGTGAAGGCCCTCCTGCTGCGCGCTATCGACCTCCGAAACCGCCGCGATCTGCCCAGGCCCCTTCGACATAACATCGACAGTCTGATTCACGGGTGTGGCGGCCGGTGGACCCGAGGACTCAGGAGTCACCGCATGTACGATTGCGGTCGGACCCGGAGTAGCCTCCTTGCCGCTGATCTTGACTCGAAACCCGGACCGCTCGATCTCCAGCCCCTGGAGCTCGCGCTCACAGACGAGATCGATCAACTCTTTGATTTGCTCAAAAGTCAGCAAGAGCACTCCTCACGAGCTGACAGCCCAGTTCGACTGGCAGTCCAAGTCTAGAGCTTAAATCAGATCGGGCTCGAATTGAAGCAGGGCTCGACGAAGCTCGTAGCGAGCCTTGCCGAAGCTCCCATCATTTCGTAGCACCAACAACAGGCTGTAGTCGTCGATTAGTGAACTGACCAGGACAGTGTACTTGTCCGTCGTCACCGCAAGCTGTTTAAGCTCCCCCATGTCCAGCTCTCTATGGTCGCGCGCAATTGTCTGCGTTTGGGCCAAGAGCTCTGCAGCCAGGGCTTCCAGATCGATCTCCCCGTTGCTGATGTGCGACTCGACCATGATTCCGTCCCGATCGACCAAAGTTGCTGCCAAGGCTCCGTCGACCCGGTTACAGATACCTTCAAGACGTTCTAGGAAAATCACGATCTACTGTCCTTCCGCAGAGCTACGAAGCCTTTCCAGGTAGCTCTTGAGCATGGTGACCTTTCGACTCTCGACATCTTCGCCCTCTGGTTTCGATCCCTGACCAAGGACCATCTGCAGGCCCTCGATGGCCTGTTGATTGTCAGGCTCCCTGACAAGGACTTCTCGAAAGGTTCGCTCGGCCTCGGCCAGATGCCCCTGCTCGAGGTACAGATTCGCCATGGTGACCGTCGCCATCTCGCTCTCGACTGTCGATTCGACCGCGGCCTCCTCTTCCAAGGGCTCGTCGATGACGGCCTCGACCGCAGGATTCACAGCTACCGACGTGGCTACCGCCACAGCCGACACGGGAAAGATGCCTTCGGATCCGACCGCATCCCAGTACTCCGCCGCCGCGACCCGCACACCCAGCCCTGCAAATGGCTCGTGGCTGCTCGACGGCAGGACCACCGGCACCTCCCGTTCTGGTTCTTCGGTCGGCAGCTCTCCAACCTCTACCGCAGGGGCCTCGCCTCGGATCCTGAGCTCTAGCTCTTCGACCTCGGGATCTCCCTCGTTGAGTATCTTGTAGAGATCGAGTCGATCCTGCGCCAGTTTTTCATCGCCCAGATCGGCATAGAGCTTCACCAGTGCTTTGTTGGCTACCAGATGAGTGGGATCTTCAGCCACCACGGCTTCCAAGACCGTGCGGGCCACTTCGTGCCGACCCACCTCCATCTGATAACGGCCATAGGCAACCCGCGCAGCAACATGCTCGGGATGCGAGTCCAAAGCGGTTTCGAGCACCGAGACTGCGAGCTCGGTCTCTCCGGCCCGTCGATACTCCTCGGCCAACTGTAGCGACAGCTGCGGCGTCGGCTCGGCCTCCCAGCGTTGGCGAAGCTCCTCGATGTCTTGTGGAGTCGGATTGTCTTCAGTCATGTCTTGGATATGGGCTCGATGAGCCCGAGAGTTCCTATATACAGGTAGTGAATCATTACCTTCCGGCAACGCTATCCAGGATGGACGAAGTATAGCAGCCCATGCATGAGAACCCCAGACTCAGCACCCCAGGTCAAGCGATCGGATCGCGATCTCAACTATCTGGTGCGACTAGATCCGATGCGAGGGGGGGGTTCCGAAAATCGTTCGGGGTCGATGAGGCAGCTCGCTGGCGAGCCCTTTACGGGTTCCCGACCGTGACCGGCTTTTGTACTGAGTCGGTACCGATCTCGTTGCTCACGGTCAGCGTCACGTTGTAGACCATGTCGTTGACCGTATAGCTGTGAACGGGATTTTGATCAAAACGATTGGCCGGCATAGTGCCGTCCCCAAAATTCCACGAATAGCTGAGCACCGGATCTCCGGTACTGGAGTTCAAGAAGCTCACGTCCAGCCCAGTTACTGAGAAGGTGAAGTCGGCGATCGGAGCTCCTGTTTGAACATTGACCTGGAAACTCGCACTCAGCTCTGCACCCGAGAAGTCGATGCTTTCCGCACGAACTGTAAAGGTTCGCGTCCCGAGAGCATCAATATCCGCCGCTGTAAGGGATAAGGTGTCGGAGGCCTGTCCACCCGAATCCGTTTGAACGACGGCACCACCGGAGGCCAGCGTCCCGGCGTCGGTGTTGAAGTTGACCGGTGCGTCGGCAACCCCGCGACCGACATCGTCCTTGACGAGAGCCAGCAAACTCAGCGTACCACCCGTTCTCGGCACCGAGCCCGGTGTGACCTGCAACGAGATAAACGAGATCAGACCGCGGATGTTGATGTCGGTAGTAGCCTCGAGCAGTGCCGCACCCTCGGTTGTGGCGCCAAAGGCCGTCACCGTGATGGTGTCGGATCCCTGGGCGATAATGTCGACCTCGGTGACGGTGAGCTTGTCTCGAGCTTCGCCTCTTTCGTTGGTCAGCACCGCCGCCCCGAGCGACTCGAGCGTTCCGGTCGAGGTCGAGAAGTTGATCGCCAGATTCTTCAGCAACTGGCCAGCATCGTCCCGTACCACAGCAAGCAAGTCGACTTCACCTCCGGTCTCCCCGACACTGGTCGGGCTGGCCTGAAGCGTCATCGACGAGGCCAGCGAGCCGATCTGGAGCTCGACCGACACGGGTGCCGTGGGACCGGTGCTGGCGGTCACGGTGGCGATGCCGATCTGACCGGCACCCGAGATCACGGCCGTGGCAATGCCGGCATCGTCCGTCGGTGACGATTCGGGATCCACGAGGCCCAGGCTGGTCGAGAAATTGACGATCGTCCCCGGGTTGACCGGCGCTCCGTCGGCACGTCGAACTATGGCAGTAGCAGTGGCCTCGCCTTCGATGTTGATCCGGGTCGGGTTTACGCTCAGTGTCAGCGTAGTGCCGGCGGGGGCAACAGGAGAGGCCTTGCCACACGACAGGGCAAGAACGACACCGATAAGCAAAACAGAGATGTTTCTAGCACGCATCATGGCCGTACACCCAGTATACGGACCTGCCACCGGGGTCGTCTAGGAAAATACCGTTGCCGCCCAAGAAAAGAAAAAGCCGCTGCTGTCGAAAGACAGCAGCGGCTGGTGAATCAACACCCGGAGGAGTGATCAGAGATTACACGAGGTGTCGCCCGGAATGATGGTGTAAGCACCAGCGAGCGTCTGTGTAGTAAGACCATCGATCTCGAGCGTAATAGTCACCGGTGTGGGCACAAAACGCGCTCCAACGTCCAAGCCGACGTCACAGGCCTCGGTGGCGGGAATAAGCCCTGGTGTCACGACCCGGATCTCGGTCGAAGTCACCGAAAGTACCTGGCCAAGCTTGGTTTCACTTCCGGCTCCAGCGCCTGCAAGGGTTCCAAAGCTCACCCTCAGGGGCTCCCTGAATCCGGTCCCATTGATGGTAACCGTGGTTCCGCCTTCTGCGGGGCCACTGGTCGGGCTGACTCCAGTGATGAAGGGATTCGCTTCCTCGCCCCGAATCTCGACGGTCGTTCTTGCCACACTTCCGCTCAGATCGGCCCTCAGGCTTGCCGTGCCGACCACATCGCCTGCAAACAGGAAGGCTCTGGCCTTTCCTTGGTCGAATACGGCCGCAGTGGTTTGGACCTCGCTGCCGGAGGCTCCGAACTCACCGAGGGTCGTCGAAACCTGTACAGTCGTACCGTTCGGGGGGCTCGCTCCGGTAACCTTATCGGTGGCTCGTACCGTCACCGTCGCCGGCGCGGTCGATCCAGCTTCCAAGAAATCCGCCGAAACCGAGATACTCATGATAAAAGCGTTGATCCCGGGTGTCGGCGTCGAAGGCTCTTGTGTCGGAGCCGTCGGCGTGTCGGTTGAACACGCCACCAACAGCGCTACCATGGCTGCCAAGCAGCCCGGTATCCAAATACGATATTTCATTTTTTGTCGACTCATGACAACGCTCCTCCGTCTGCCCACCAGGGCTAGGGAGTAAACTCGATAGTGAACACGGCTGGCGCGGTCTCGACCGCATTACCCGACAGGGTACGGCCAAAGAAACGAAGTGCCAGATTCAGAACGATTTTGGGTTGACCTGTCTCTTTGTCTACGCCGCCGTTTGAGAACTTGAGATCCGACAGCGGAATGCTGTTGAGCTGATCCGAGCTCATGATCGGCAGGTTTTCAAAGGTGACAGTACCGTTCACGGGTGCGACACCGAAAATACCTCGCGTAAACTTGGTCGGCACACGGGAACCGTTGTCAGCCCGGCTGAAAGTGACTTCGTAGGATTGAATCTCGACGTTCATCAGATCGCTGGTCGTGCCCGTTGGATTCTTGGCCACGTTGGTGATGACAACCTCTTCGACCTGGACAAAGCCACCACTTGAAAGTGTGAAATTGACGGAGACCGCAATCGGCAGACCGTCGAAATCGGTGATCGATAGCAAGGCTCCACCACCGTCGGTCCTGTCGGTTCGGCTTTCGCAGGCCGTAAAGGCAACTACGAGGCAGATAATCAACAATATATTCGCGACTGTGCGCATGGGTTAGTCCTCCCCGACAGCTTTACAGCTTGATTACCTTTGGGGTGATGAAAATTAATAGTTCCTCGTTCTCGTCATCGACTCTTTTGTTTTTGAACAGATAGCCGAGAACTGGGATATTGGCTAGGCCAGGAACGCGATCTTCGCCTCGGTCTGTGGTGACCTTGTAGATACCACCGATGACGGTCGTGCCACCATCGCGGACGATGACTCGAGTCCGGGCATCCTTTGTAGCGATCGGCGCGTTCGTGGCACCGACAACCGCAAATGCCAGCTGAGGCTCACGCTTCTGGATGTTGATATCCATCAGCACCGTTCCCTCGGCCGTAACATGCGGTGTTACGTCTAGACGTAGGGTCGCGTTTACGAACTGCACACTTACCGTATTGTTGGCAATGGTCTGAATCGGAATCTGCAAACCACTCTGAATCGACGCTTCCTCGTTATTGAGAGTCGTGATCTTCGGAGCCGACAGAATATTGATCAGGCCTTCACTCTCTGCAGCCTGCAGAGTCATGTCCAAGGTAAATGTGTCCAGGACGTTACCCAGGGAAATATCGAGGAACCCGTTGTTGGCACCGGTCAGGAGGTTTACACCACCTTCGACCGTACCGTTGTTCGGAAAGACGAGTCCGGTCGTATTCCCGGTCGCAGCACTCGAGGTGCCGGCAAAGTCCCACTCGATACCGAGGGTCTGGTTGAAGCGTTTTGTCGTCTCGATGATCCGAGCTTCGATCATTACCTGTGGCTCAGGCACATCGAGATTCTCTATTACCGCCAGAACGGTATCCATGAACGAAGGTAGCTCCTTGATGATCAGGGTATTGGTTCGACGATCTACGACAACCGAACCGCGCTGACTCATCAAGCTAGCTCCGCCGCCAGCCTGGAGTATTCCAGCGAGCTCACTAGCTCCGGCGTAGCTAATTCGTTTCATGGTTGTCGATAGCGGAATCGACATGGCTTGCGCGGCAGCCAAACGCTGTTGTTCTTCCGCCTCCGATCGCAATTGACTGATCGGAGCGACGCGCATGATGTTTCCTTCAAGTTGGTAACCGAGTCCGTTGGTCTTGAGAATGATCTCGAGAGCTTGGTCCCAAGGGACATCGGTCAACTCGACTGTCACCGTTCCAGAGACTCCAGGCTGTGTTACGACATTGAGTCCGCTGATCTGAGCAAAGGATCGCAAGACATCTTTGATGTCCGCATCCTTGAGACTCATCGTCATGGGCTCGCCGTGGTATTGGGTCTCGGTCGCGCCGACCGCCTGACTCTGAAACGCAGGAGTCTCTTCACCACTTGTCGGCATGCTTTCAGTCTCGAACTGCTCTTGCATCTCGGGTGCCCTGGCCTCTGCGATCTGCAAAGCTGGCTCGGGCTCGTAGGTCAAAGGCGCGGCTTCTTCTGGGGTCATCGAAGGTGGCTCGTAGGCCTCGGGCTCGACTTCGACTTCCTCTTCGAGAGTACCGGCTGCAACGGCGCTGGCCAGGCTCGACAGTTCGTGTGAGCCGACGCTTCCGGTCTCGTCTGCGCCCATGCCCTCATCGGCGGCAGCTATCTCTTCGACTTCGGCGACCTGCCATTCGACCGTCGACTCGGGTTCGGCAATAGCAACCCCGATTGTCCCGGTCGACTGTTGGGCATCTGCCGGATCACCGACCACTTCATCGCCTTGCTCTATGGCGGCGAGCTCGGCCGATGCCGACTCTTCTTGCCAGATTTCCTCTTCCGTCTCGACGACTTCGATGGCCTGGGCTTCCTCAACTGAGGCCTCGGCAACCGTGTCAGTACCAAAGCTCAAGGAAAGTCCGTCGCTTTGCGCATCGAGTCGAGCGTTCGAAGACTCGCGCAGGTCGACGACGACCCTGGAAATCGGTTCTGGGAAAGGTTTGAACTGGGCAATTCGCACTCGTTCGACGAGCTCGCTCTCCACCGGGATACTTGCCTGCGGAGCGTTGTTGACGACGCCCATCAGGTCGATAACAAATCGGTCGGGAGCTTGCAGAGACAACGTCGAGTAGTAGAACTCTCCATCGCCCTGGATCTTGATCACCGTTCCGCCGTCTTGCTCGGTCACCGAGACGCGACGGAGTTGGCTAGCAACGATGTCACCCATAGGCTGCCCCGATGGTCCAGCGATAGGCTCCATCGAAATCGAAGCCGCCGCTATCGGTGCTGAGACATCATGCGGAGCCATCGTCGGCGTCGGGGCGTCCGTCTCGATTGGGAGCTCTGCTGATTCGAGTTCCACCGCAGCAACCTCGGCGGCAATCTCCTCGACTGCAGTCTCTTGCTCGGGAGTAGGCGCCTGCTCGGCTACGGCGTCCGTCGGTATAGGCTCGATTGCCCATTCGGCCGATTCGCCGCCGGCTACTGGCGTCAAATCGACACGAAGATGGGTGCCTTCAGCGATCACAGCATGCTCAGCCTCGGCGCGAGTCCTGATCACGAGGCGAGTTTGAGGTTGGTCCGAAGTCTCGACCACCTCCACTTGGATCTCCTCAAGCAATCCCTCGTCGAGGGCCAAGCCCACGACGGATTCGGATGGTACCGAGTTGGACAGCTCGAGAACCAGGTGACCATCACCACTACGGTAGGTGGTCCATACCGGAGCGCCGTTCGTGGCGACATCCAGCGTGGTTCCGGGGATCCCTTCGCGTATATCCAGCGACTGAATCTCTACCGTCTTGGATCGGCCGGTCTCAGCTGCCGCAGCCCGTTTCTGGGCCGACGGGGCAGGCATCGCCTCTGCTAGTACCGGGCTCACAACCAAAGCGATTGCAAGAATCGCCAACGTCAAGCCACGGACGGTTATGCAGGACTTCAGCCTTCCTCTCTGGTTCATTCTGTTCGCGATACTTCGCATGGCGCTCGCCTCCCTCCCACAATCGAGAGTCCGAATTCTTCGGGTCTCGCTCATGGGTTGAGCTTCTTGACCACCTCCCGAAAAGGCTTAAGAGCGGTCGGATCGTCCACGATCTGTTTGAACACCGCTTCGCTTCCACTGATGCCAGTGACGTCACCGTCGTAGAGCTGGTCGCCGACTCGCAGCAAATAACTCTTTTCTCGATCTGCCGACGCCACCTGAACCACGGGCCCATCTGACGTCAAGAAGATTCCGGTTACATCAATGTCATCGATCAGAAGTCCGGGAATACCTTCCGGCCTCGGTCCGCGAAGCTCCACTTTCTCCCTGGCTTCCAGCAACGACTTGAATGGGTCGCGTCGGTTACCTGGGTCGTAGAAGTAACCCTCACCAGCCAACATCGCCGCTTCATCACGGAGAATGTCGTCAACGGCCTCGGTGCGTTCCTCGTCCGGAACAAAGGTGAGTGCTTCTTCGATCTGTGCATCGCCTACCTCGTCGCCCTCTTGGGCGAGAACAACAGTTCCCGCGAGAGGGACGAGGAGGATCAGCAATATCAACAGGGCCCTTCTATAGTCATTCGCCATATGAGTCACCTTACCCATCAACCGTGTCCAGGAGGCGGCCGCCTACTCGACGGCCTCCTCTTCTTCTTCGACCGGCTCGGTCTCCTTGTAGATGAACGTTTTGGCGTTGAAAGATGCCGAGATCGTATTGTCTGAATCGCGGCCTTTCGCCGGCTTGATCTTCAGTCCCTCGATGTTGATGATCCGCGAGAATCGACCAACCCGATCGAAGAGAAGGCCGAGGTTATGGTACGAGCCCTCGAGACTGATGGCGATCGGCCATTCGCTGTAGAACTCTTGGTCGATAAAATTACCCGGCGTGAATCGTTGTAGATCGAAATCGCCCTGATCCGTCAGATCTCTGATCCGGCGGAGCAGCTCTGGTGTGTTTCTCCGCGCCGGAAGAATCCTCAGCAACTTATCCAGCTCCATCTCCAAGCGCTGGACTTCCTGGCGGAACTGAGGCAGCTGCGCCTTGGCAGTTCGCCCCTCTTGAATCTTGACTTCTAGCGTGGCGAGCTGCTTTTCCAGCTTGGCCAAGTTCTCTTTTCTCGGCTTTAGCAGCCACTGATCGCCTCCCCAGTAGATCAAGCCACCTAGGACCAGCCCAAGAATGGCTGACACGAACCAGGGTTTGTCTTCGAGACCTGTGCGAAACTCCATGGTTTCCGGCCCTCGCTCTATCCCGCAGCGACCGCTTCGGGCTCCTCAGACTCTGTCTGGGGAGCTTGAAAGCTGTAATTGAAAGCGATCACAAAGGTGTAGATCTGCCCTCTCTGCTGCGTGTCTCGTAGTATCGGCTCCTGAAATTCAGGTATCCGATCGAGATTCTCGATGAAGTTGGCAACAGCGTTTGTATTAAAAGCTTCGCCCGACAAGGTGATTACCGAGGGGCTGACATCCATATTCTTGAGCCACAAGAGCTCAGGGAGAGCCCTCGATACAAGATCCATGACCTTGACCGGCCCCCTCTGGTTCTCTTTCAGCCGATTGATGACCGCGACCTTCTGCTCGAGTTCGATTTTTCTAGCCTTGAACTCTTCCACTTCGCGGATATAAGGCTCGAGCTCGTCGACCTCTTTCTGAGCTTCCGCAACCTCGACTTCCTTATTCTCGATCTTGCCGTTCAGCACGAACATGTAGCCAAGCACGACAAGAACGCCAAGAGCTACGAGTCCCAGCAGCGCCCAGTTACCGATATTGAAGCCTTCGAGGCCAGAGGTGCCAGTCTGACTGGGTGCTACCGGTCGTTTTCTTTCACCAACGAGATTGATCTTGATCATTTCTCGCTATTCCCCGATCTTGCGCACTGCAAGTCCTACAGACACCGTTAACATCGGAGCGATGGACTGGAGCCACTGGCTGTCGAAATCGCTCTCCCGGTAATGAACTCGGCGCAATGGATTCATCAACTCGGTCGAGACGCCGAACCGCTCCTGAAGGACCGAGACGAGATTCTCGGTCATAGAGCAGCCGCCAGAGACGACCAACTCGTCCACGCTATCTTCTGCTGCGGTTGCTGCGAAGAAATCGAAGGTCTTTTGGATCTCTGAAGCCATCTCGGCCGAAACCGCATCGAGAACCGTTCTTGCTTCAGCTGCCGAACATCCCTCGACGTCTTGGCCTCGCTTGACTCGCTCGGCCTGATCGAACGAGAGATTGAACTCTCGTTGCAGAGCTTCGGAAAACTGATTGCCGCCAAATGAAATGTCGCGCCAGAAGACGGTCGCACCCTGAGAGAGGATGTTGATGTTGGTGACACCCGCACCCATGTTCACCAGCGCGATCACCTTGCCGACATCGACGTCGTAGTTCGTCTCATAGGCGTTCTGAACCGCAAAGGCATCCAGATCCACAATCGCCGGCGTCTTGCCTGACTGACTGATGACCGATACATAGTCGTTGACTTTGTCGCGCTTGACTGCGACCAGCAAGACTTCCATCGACTCGTCACCCATCCCACCCTCGGAAAGGATCACATAGTCGAGACGGACATCATTGATGTCGAACGGGATGTACTGCTCGGCTTCCCAGTGGATCGAGTCCTCCAACTCCGCTGCGGGCATCGGTGGTACTTGGATCTTCTTAATGATTACCGAATGGCCCGATACCGAGGTTGCGAAGTTGATTGCCTTCGCGCCCGTTTCGTTTGTCAACTTTTGAATGGCATCGACCACCAGAGACGAATCCATGATCGAGCCATCGACGATGGCCTCAGGCGAAAGCGGCTCTACGCCGACTCGCACCAAGTGAAACTCACCGGCCTTCCGCTCCTTGAGCTCTACGAGCTTGATCGCGGAACTGCCTACATCAAGACCAACTACACCCTTTGAGCGAGACCAGATCACGTGTCAGGAAACTCCTGAAAACATAATGTTTATGCAACGTTGTGCACAAACTGTTAAAGCATTACTGGCAAGGTAGCAACTTTGTTTTGATTCTGTCAAGGGCATTCTCCACAATGAGGTCGAAGAAACTCATTTTGATATGGCTATTTCCCGATAAGTCGATTCCACTGAATCTGGCCACGGCCTTCGATTGCCGGATCCACGTGAGTCCGCAGATCAGAAATAGAATTGCTGTCGACGTTGGCTCGATCAACTCGGTTCCTCTTGGATCCTCTCTTCGATTCTGCTACGGTAGGCGGCCTTGCCAAGAGATGTCAAGGAGGTACTTCACATGTCCAGACAATGCGCCCTATGCAATAAGAAAACAGTCACCGGCAGAAGCATCAGTCACGCTCACAATGTGACCTCGCGAACCTGGCAGCCGAACCTTCAGCGGGTTCGAGCGGTTGTCGACGGAACGACGCGAAGGATTTGGGTCTGCACCCGTTGTCTTCGTAGCGGAAGGGTTCAAAAGCCAGCGGCCAGGAACTGGCAGCCGGAAGAGCAG